>Ga0307515_10003324_pt1 | contig 33980 bp, 37 predicted proteins | sample 17_EM_MG_FD_194513 | JGI IMG/M metagenome (GOLD analysis project Ga0307515, IMG submission 194513) | Populus trichocarpa ectomycorrhiza microbial communities from riparian zone in the Pacific Northwest, United States - 17_EM | ecosystem: Host-associated > Plants > Roots > Unclassified | place...
CGAAAATACACACTCTATCTTTCCCAACTTTTAGTCTCACTCGCTCTGTCCGAGATTTGGATCCACGCAATTGCGTGGATCCTCACGGCCGGGTAGTATCATATCTTCTCACCTTCTTCCTACGCTCTTCGAGATTAATGTAGAAGGAACGCGAGGAGAGATTTTCGCAGCGTGACCCATTGCATTGCAATCCCGATGCAAGCGTGTACCCAATGAACCCATTCCGACGTATGGTCACAGTTGCCCACAATGCCAGAGGGTTTGTTTAAAATAGGAGACCGACAGAGCGAGAAGAAACTGCGAAACTGCGATCGGAGGGCGATATGCAACGCGACCCGTGGTATTGACGCCGGGCGCGGAGTAATCCGCCACCGGGGTGTCTCTGACGGCTCTGACGGAGCGCGTCCACTCTGACGGAGCGATTCCGCCCGGACGGAAATGTTTTTTGCTGATGGAACCATTGCCGTTTCCACGATGCAAGGCCAGAAGTTGTTGACGTCCTGTTGACGCTCATTTTTAAGACATAATAGAGATGTTGCCGCAACCATTTTCGCGTAGAAAGGAGGCCGATAGTGTGATCATTGTTCAATGTCGCCACGCAGCCCTTGCATTTTCCCTGATGCAAGGCCAAAAGCCGTTGGCGCTCCCTTGACGCTCATAATTAGGACATAGTCCCGATGTTGTCGCAACCATAATTTGCCGAGAAAGGTGGGTGATAGTTCGACTATGAGTCAAGGATGCAGTGAAACTCTCTGAATTTTCAAATATGCAATGCCAAAAATCGTTGACGCTCCGTTGACGGTCATTTGTAGGAGGTAGTAGTGATATCTTCTGTTGCGTTTATACCTACAAAGGCCGCCAAAATTATGATTATGCCTAAATGCCATTGCACAGCCCAGCAATTATCCAGGATATAAGACCAGAAATCGTTGACGCTCCGTTGACACTCATTTCAATGATGGGGCAATGTGCGTGTGGCTTGCCGTTTTCCCTACTAAGCCGGCCAATACTTCTACTTTGGATGGATGCGACTATGCAGGGGGGTGATTGCTGAATAGATATGACTATAAATCGTTGACGCTCCGTTGACGCTCACCTTTATGCTTACCTTAGAGACCTACTGACACTCATCGCGTGCACAACAATTGTACAAAACATGCATACAACCTCTATTGGCAGCCAGTATACAGTTTCTATGTAATATCATTTGAATCCAACATCTTCGAGGAATCTCAGTTTCTGAGCTACCACTATACCCGTTATTTACATGATCAATGACTTAGATCCATTGCGTTTCAACGCTTTTAGCCGGCAATTTATGGCATAACACTCCATGCACTAGTTCTAGATATTTATAGCTGACTTCCTCAACATTCCTTATCTAGCTTATTCTCCTCGATTTCCATGACGTACCATAAGCAGTTTTCAATTCCTCGACCATGTGCAGGAGGTCCGAGCGAAGAGATATATAGTTAGCTGAATGGATCAATGCAGCCTGTCAGCTGTCATTTGTCCGAGTTTCGCATGTGCTTTGACCGCTCCTTCTGTGAGTCGTATGACATCACTGACTTAAACTCTGTTAGTAAATTCCGTCTCAAATTGAGGTTGTGCTTTATCATTTATCCGTAACAGGCTACATCATATAAACATTGTCGTTCGTCAATACACCTGATTTGGAGTTTAGAACATTCGGATGGCCCGTACAACCCTTGCACACACACTGACGAATCATCCTGTCTTACAATTTAGTCACTGAAATCCAGAAAAAGCTGACACGTAACAAAACAGGTTCACAAAATGCTTTTACACGAGATACATCGTCAAAAATACCGATATGGCTATCTACACTTCCGGTGACGCAGGAGCCATCATCAGGTCTTCGTCCGAATCGGATATCTATATGGTAATTAGCTAGGGATGCTATATCCAGGGGTAAAAGCTTAAGGGTTGAACTGGCTTCGCAATCTCTATATGCGACAAAATGGGCACTGTGGCGGGCATCGGCGGTTCTACGTGATTGTCTGCCTGAGGTTTCTCTGAAACCAGCATCATTTGACTACTTCCCTGTCGAGATGTCACTTGCGGCATTTCTGATTGTCCGGGGACGAGATCAAGAGCCTGCATATGCTCTCCAAATGTTGTCAGTGATGGTGTGGCTGCAGTCGAGTCTGTTTGGGGCGTCCTACAAGCCCCAATCTTCAATTCAGTCGTCTCGTACTTCATATCTCTCTCACGGAAGTAGTCAGCCGCGTCCCCCCATCCTGGTTGCGTCAGTTGGTCAAGGCTCCTCTGCTTCTGCCGAAAGCTCTGCATGTGGTGCTGTACCGTTTTGGAGATTGTGCCCATCACCCAGCAAGGTTTGTCATCCTCGCTCAGTTTGCCATGCCATCTATCTTCTTCATCATCATCCTCGTCTTCCCCATCCTGCTCATCTTGGGTACCTGCAAGATCAATCAGACTGTCTCCGATAGCATTGAACATTTCCTCAAATGTTATTTCAGGCTTTGTGGTTGTCGATCGTCCCGTTTCAACATTACCCATATGTTCCTGGTCTTGCATTATCGCTGTCTCTGCGACTGGAACTCGCTGTCTTGCCACTGCGGTCTCTCGCTCCACATAATCCTCGATCGATTTCTCTCTCTCTTTGTTGCTTAAACAGTGTGTTTCCCGTCGTTCCTCCACTGCAAGTTTCTTTTTGGATTGTGAGCTGCGCAACGCTACCAACGCTCGGACCCTTTCTGCCTCCAAGCCACTGTTGCCTTTATTCGCCTAATGACGTCATCGGGTGAAATGCTTTGTCGATTTGCCATATTTGCCCGCCAGAAGTGGCGAAAGGTTCTTTTTTGGAGCATTGACCATTGTAACTTGTGTTCACCTTGTTGTTGGGCGAGATGTTAGATGTTGCAAGAAATGGACCACATGGAAGCAAGCTGCGTCTTCTGTGTCAAGGTTGGTAGGTTTGATCAATTCGAACAAAGCAAAATCAGCGTTTTGACTGTCACTTCATTGGGAATAGTCATGCTAATAGTAGATTATGAGTTGATAGTTAGCGTGTGATTCATGTAAGATGCCGGCAATGTCTTGAGACAAACATCGCCAGACGTCCTTTCCCTCGAAGAATCACCTTTTTATATCTATCAACCATGCGATATCAGCTTTCGTTCATCTTGATGTATCCCTGTAAACCAACAAACAAAGTAGGACTGACTGACTGAAATCGCGAGACCGTAGGAAACCCCAGCAGCTATACGCAGCTGGAGTCAGCTTGAATTGAACATGCAAGTTGGCTGTCACTGATTCCATTTTGACTTGTAGCTCACTGTATAATCTTCAGCACTTCCCACTTCTTTTCGTAATCATCATCCTCACGTTTCTACAACAGCAAGCCATGGCTCCCCAAACACTTCCTCCAGCTGCTATAGGAGCCGAATCAAGCCGAAAGACAGGCGCTTCACACAATCAGCCACTTGGCGACACACCGCAGCAATGCAGACTCCAGTTAGTCCACCGTGATGCTGCAATTGTAGCCACCAAAAGCATGACCCAGGACGCACATTAGAAAAAGGTACGTACAACCGGAAGCAAGAAGAACAAGATGCGGCATGTGTTCGGATATGAGTCAATCCATCTCTGTGTAGACGACCGTCAATTAAGAATATAACACACATCTGGCGTACGCAAAGAGCTACGTGACCAATATTTTGCGTCCTGTAACGGCAAATCTCCATGGTCGACCAAGGCATATGTCCGCACATTCCGCGAAATTGAACATCACGATTTTGTCAGTTCAGGGATCTTCGTAGACAAATTTCGTGATAAAAGTTCGCGGGAATGGACGAAACAGGCTCTAAAGACCTTACAGGAGGCTAAGGAGTCGTATATGGTTGAGGTAATACCCGGATCTCACTGTAGAAGCAGCAACTGATTTCTTGGGGGTTTTCGACATTTGAGCTACCATGGCATGACAAGGAGGTCGGGTACAGCTTGAATAGTCAGATATGCGTCTTGCCTTGAATATGGCCAAAATGGCCAAAGGAGGGTTTTCACCCGCCGCTATAGAAGAAACGCAACAACTAACCAAGAAACCTCGCGCCAAAGTCTGAGAAGAGAAGAGGCGGGGTGTTCAGTTTCCCAGGCATAATGAGGCGAAGGCTACAATCGAAAGCCACCCGGCAATGGTTCGCGAAAATCACACGGACTGCTGCCTTCCTTGCCACAATGGCACAGCAAGACATTCACAGACACTCTGGGGGCGCAAAGGCAAGGGTGCACCACCACCCAGACTGGCGCCACCTCGGCCCCAATCGCGACCTGTGCCATCTGATGACGAAGCGAGCTCCGAAACAGCAGGCATGCCACCCGCATATATGTATATACATACTCCGCTTCCCCACTTTTGATCTTTGCCAAGGATCGCATGCGCGATAAAGATTTAATCCAGATTTTCTGACTCATGATGGTCCATTCACAGGTTAGTACACTATCCGCAGCATGGAAATGCAGCTGACAGCCCTTTGGATGACGAAGGCAGCTGTTTGAGTGAATCTGACAGCGGAGACGACAGTTGACTGAAGGGAATCCAAATTTTGAGTATTATCATTATCTACAATTAGCGGACACTTTAAAGTATATTTTAAAGGGTATATTTATATGCATCATTAAAGAACGATGTAGTAATAAAGGAGAATGTACATCAATATCACAGAACGGCTACCAAAGGACCATTATTGATATACTATGCCAAAGTGAATGGTTCTATATTGCGGATACGCCCGGGGCAAAATGAGCATCAACGGAGCGTTAAGTATCTTTGGCTGAGCATCATGGTTACTCTGCATGGCGATTGGTCGCAGAGATGCATGAATGATGTACAGGGTGCCATTATAGGCAAAAGAGAAATCGATACGATCCCTGCCCGATTCTGAAACTGAGCGTCAACAGACCGTCAAAGACTTTTGGTCTTGTAAGTCATGTAATTAATCAGAGACTTGGCCATCTTGATGCATACTGAGAGTATTGGCCGCCTTTATAGGCCAAATAGAATGCAACACACTCTCTGCCAGATTATGAAAACGAGCGTCAATGCAGCGTCAACGATCTTTGGCCTTGCATTATGGTTAATCACCGCGCCATGTTTCCGTTAATGGCTATATACACAGTTGTGACCGGTTTTATAGGCTAAAAAGCTCAGTATCACTTGGATGCAGCTTTGGAAATGAACAAAGTTGTGGTTGTCCGGGAGGCAGTCGTGGGAAGGTTACATGTTATCTGCCTATGAAGGCTGCCAATTCCCGGTATATAGATGTCTGCGATCATTCCCCAATTAGATTACCCAAGATGCAAGACCAAAAATCGTTGACGCTCCATTAACGCTCATCTTCAGAATGGGGCAGGGACTGTGTAACTTGTTCTTTTGCGTATAAAGGCAGCCGATACGTCATTTATGAACGTCAACATCCAAATGCCACTTAGATTACCGAAGGTGCAAGACCAAAACTCATTGACTCGCTGTTGACTGTCATTTTCAGGATGGGGCAGGGAGCGGAGCTTGCTTGATTTTGATCATAAAGGCGGCCAATACATCGGAAAAGGATAACGATATACCAAGGTCAATATTTTACGATTGTCGATAGAATATCTGAATGAGACCATAAATAGAAATACCCAAATACCGGAACCGGAGATTGGTACCGATGGGTCTAGCCAAACCCGGCAGAACCTGCTGGTTGACGGGTACATGTCCGGGTTTGGCCAGCCAAGATGCAGCTGGTCAGGTTTTTGGACTGGTTTGGAACCGAACCAAATTGTTGTTGCGGTCCGAACCCGGTCTGCTGGACGGTTATCCGGACCTGTTGCTAACACTAGTTGTAACAAGACATATATATCGGATGAACAACCGCATGCAATGGACCTCTATATTTACCACGGTATTGAGGTTCAAGTTGAGGGTTTAGATGGTGAACGCATATCTCAGATGTGTCGATTCACAGGAAGCCAGAGCCGTTGCGGAGGGGATTGACGGAACGACTGGGTGTGGGTAAAGCAACGCCCAGGGAGGTGTTATGGCACGCACAATGTGCGTCTCCCGTTGCAACTACAAGGACTATTCAAAATCAACCTCTAAAACGAGGATCAAGTCTTCGTTGAGTACTGCCTAGCCCTGGCGCTCACCACAATAGCTGAAAACTCAGGTAACTTGGATCTCATCTCGAAATTCGTTCAAGTAAGATAACCACCGGCAGCCGGTGCTTTGCAAGTTTTCAGCATGGGAAACATCGTCGGCTGCACGCACGAAATTCCAGAGATAGCTACTACTAATCACTAGTGTTAGCAACGGGTCCGGTTGACCCGCAAGCGGGCCCGGTTTGGACCGCAAACACGGGTCGGTTTGGTTCCAGACCCGTCCAAAAACCCGAACCACTGACTCTGGGGGGTCCAAACACGGACCATTACCCATCAACCCGCGGGTTTCGGCGGGTGTGGCTAGACCCATCCCGTCCAATCTCTCGTTCTGCGTTTCAGGTTTCACATGTATGGTCGCATTCATATATGCTACTGTTAATCGTAAAATGTTGACATTGGTACGTCATGGTTCATTTTCGACGTATTAGCCGCTTTGATGTTCAAATCAAGCATACTCAAGCGCCCGACCACATCCTGAAAATGAGCGTCAACAGAGCGTCAACAGAGCGTCAACAGAGCGTCAACGATATTTGGTCGTTCAATCTGTTTTGCCTATAAAGGTAGCCAATAATTCCTCCGTGACTGACTACAACCTATCGGAGGTGTGATTTCCCAGGACGCATGACCTAAAATCGTTGACGCTCTGTTGACGCTCATATTCATGATGGGGCAGCGAGGGTATTGCAATCTGTTTTGCCTATAGAGGCAGCCAAAAATCCCTTTATGACTGACTACAACCAATCGGAGGTGAGATTTCCCATGACGCCTGACCAAACATCATTGATGCTCCGTTGAAACTCATTTTCATGATGGGGCAGGGAGGGTATTGCAATCTGTTTTGCCTATAAAGGCAGCCAATAATTCCTCTATGACTGACTACAACCTATTGGAGGTGTGATTTCCCAGGACGCTTGACCAAAAATCTTTGACGCTCCGTAGACGCTCATTTTGCCATGGCTGTATCTGCATTATGCAATCGTTTACTTTGGCACAGTCCATCATTCACATTGTTTTAGCTGCCTCTCTGGCTTTTTTGTTTACTTTCTTCTTGATCACTACGTTGTTCTTTAATAATACATGGATATATTGAATAATAATCTCCACAATCCGGTGTCTTTCGCTCAATGCTCGTCATTCGTTGCAGGATTGCTCAATCTGCTGTTGTTGTCTTCGAAATGATTGTTAGCTGCATTACCACACCACAGAGAGTGTCCTCATCTTTATCAGTCAGCATATCTGGATCACAATCGGTATCGTGCTCGGTATCCTCATCATCGAAAAATTCCGTATAGGAAAGTGCTATATCCGAATACGTATATCTGGCAGGCAAATTGACGATTTGAGACGGTTGAACTCCGGATGTGTTACTGGATGGGGCGGGTGGCGTGCCGGGTACTATTGGAGTCGGCTCTGGAGTCCGCTCTCTGCGTCAGTTGGGTGGAGGTGCACCTGTTCCATTGTGTCTCCAGCGTGTCTGCGTATTTTTTGTGGTGCCATTTTGGAAAGAAAGGCCGCCGGACTTTTGGTTTTGACGAAGCATTGCCGGGTGTCTTTGTATCGCAGCGTTCAACTTTCTGTGCCCAGGAAAGTGAACACCCCGCTTCTTCTCTTGCCGGACCTCGGCGGGTGCTTTCTTAATGAGATATTTAGTTTCCTCCATTGCGGCACGCGAAAAGCCATCTTTGGCCATTTTGGCCATATTCAATGCCAGGCGCATGTAGGACTGTTCCAGCTGTACCCGACCTCCTTGCCTTGCCATAGTTGCAGACATGTTCATAACCTACAAGACATTAGTTGCTGTTTCTAATAATGAAATTCGGCTGTTACCACTACCATCGACGCTTCTGTGGCCTCCTCTAAGGTGATCAATGCCTGCTTCCTCAACTCACAAGGATCCTTATCAGGAAATTCATCTGCGAAAATCCCTGAGCTGACAACATCATGATGTGCGATTTAACGGACTGTGCGGACAAATTCCTTTGTCGACCATGGAGGGTTCCCATTATGGGCAGGGATAAATTCGTTACGTAGCTCTCTACGGACACCCGCTGTACGTTATACAGTTAATTGACCGCACTTTACCTCGATATGGATATACTCACATCCCACTGCATGCTACTTTGTATTTTTCCTGCTTCCAGTCTTGCGGACGATTTTTTAATGGGCATCCTGGGTCATATGTTTGGTTGCTGCATTGGTAGCGTTGCGGTGAACAAACTTGTGCCTGCGCGCTTGTTGTGTACCAAGAATGTCCGTATTTGTTGTAGTGCCCGCCAATCAGCCGGTATTCGATCCGCTCTCACCTGGCGGATGTGGTTGTGTATCTATGTTGTGCTGGTGAGATATAGGAGAGGAAGATGATAACAAGAGGAAGTGGGAAGCCCTGAGGAGTATATAGTTAGCTTCTTGACAGAATGGAATAAGTAGCAGCCAAAATGATCGTTATGCTCAAGATGAATCCTGCTGAGTATGGCTGCAAGTTGCAGGGGTTTCCCACCTGCCCGCAATTGGCAAAAAGTGGGCCTGATGATGTGTGTTTGGGCAGAGGGATAAACTGCGGTGTACGACCGCCGGAATTGCCTAATCGCTATATATCAATAGATTGTTGTTCGAGGGAAAGGACGTCTGCCGATGTTTGTCTGAAATAATCCCCGGGATATTGCATGAATACGATGCTAACAATCATGTCATGTTGTATGGTTGGCGTCACTATTCCTGAGTTATTGACAGTCATGAGGGAGATTTTGCTTAGTTCAAGATGAGTAAACGTAGCAACCTTGACATAAAAGATGCAGCTTGCCTCCATATTTTCCATAACTTGCAACATCCAACATCTCTGACAACAAGAAATTCCACGCAAACTACAATGGTCAATACTACGAAAAAGAAGGTTTCGCCACTTCCGGCTGGCAGATACGACAAATCGACCAAGTGGTCCACCTAACGACGTCATCTTGCGAAAGAAAGCAAAAGCGGCTTGGAAGCAGAGAGAGTCCGAGCACTTGGGGCATTGGGCAGCTTGAGATCCAGAAAGAAGCTTGCGGCGGAGAAACGACAAGAAACGCACTTCTTAAGCAATGAAGAGAAAGACATATGCATCAAGGATTAGTTGGGAGAGAGACCGCTGTGGCAAGAATGCGAGTTGCAGACGCAGAGGGAGCGGTTCAGCAAGAGCAGGAGGATATGAAGCATGCTGAAATCGCGGGATTGACGTACATAGAACCGAAAACGACGTTTCAGGAAAAGCTGGTTGCTATCGGAGACAGTCTCAGTGATCTTGCATGTTCCGACGATGGGGAGGATGGGGAAGATGAGGATAATTAAGAGACTGAGCAGGGAACGCTGTGCGAAGATGACGAATCCGGCTGGGTGATGGGCACAATCACCAAAACGGTACAGCAGCGCATGGAGAGGTTTCCACAGAAGCAGATGAAGCTTGATGAATTTACTGAACCGGGATGGGAGGATGCAGCCGACTACTTCGGTGAACATGATGAGAAGTATGGCACATTCGAATTGACGTTTCCGGCAGTCGTTTAGCGGCACACAAATGATGATGCTCCGGCACCTCCACCGACAACATTTGGAGAGTATATGGCGAGTGTTGACATAGTTGCCAGAATATCGCAAAGGCCGCAAGGGACTTCTCGACCAGGAAGTGGTCATATCAGGCTAGGTTCAGTGAAGCCGCAGTCAAAATCAAGCATACCTAGCGGTGAAGCAGCTGCGGAGCCCGATTCGTCAATGTTGCTGACAGCGATGCCAGTCGAACCAGTAAGCTCTGTTGAACCACTAATCTTTTACCCCTGCATATTGTCTCCAGCTAATTACCATGTAGATATTGGATTCGTACGAAGAGATGGTGACGGCTCCTGTAGCTGCAGAAGAATGGATATACAAACTGTATTTCTTCACGTTGGATCGCGCTGAAAAGCAAGTTGTTTACCAATTTCGTTACCTGTCAGCATTTTCTAGATTTCAATGACAAAATTGTGAGACATGATGATTTGTCTGTGCATGTGCAAGGGTCGAACACACCATGTGAAAGTTGTAGAATACAAATCGCACTGTAAGACGGCCAAAACGTACAGTTTCTTTCTGCAGGTGAATGTTAAGCGACAATGCAAAAGCAATAGTAGTGACGAAATGTGCGAACAAAATTTAAGTGACTGATATCATACGTGTCATAGAAAGAGTGGTCAGTGCGCATGACGAATCGATCTGAACTACAACTGTCATGCTGAATTTTGCCTGGTATTCAGCTGCATAACCCTCCACACAGACCTGGTGCACGTGGTTGAGATATTTGAAATTGCTTGTGGTACATCATGGAAATCGAGGAGAAGGAGCTGGATGAGGAATGGTGAGGAAGTCGAGCTTTATTTACCAAAAAGTGGTGAAATGAACCACATGCCGTCAATTGCCGGCCGAAAGCACGCGAATGTGATAGGGCCACGTCATTTTTCAATCAGATAGCGTTCATAGCAGTTGATCAGAAATTCCGTGGTAACAAAACTCATGGATGCAAATGATAATACATACAAACGAAATGATGGAGGTCAATACTGAGTTTATGATTGGTTGCATACGATTATTGAGTGTACAAAGGCTGTTTCGATGCGATTAATGTGAGCGTCAACAGAGTGTCAATGATTTTGAGTCTTACACATTCAGCAATCAATGGGCTGCATTGTCACATGCTTCCAAACCGGATGTAGACCTCAGCGTTATTGCGAGAAAGGTATACGACACGCACATTGCCACATCCTAAAAATGAGGGTCAACGATTTTTGCAATTGGGTCATGAAACATCCTGTAAGCTGCGCGGTTACAGTACGTCATAATCGAAATATCGGCCGCCTTTCTAAGGAACAAGGGTGGTGGCAGCATTTCTACTATGTTTTAAAAATCATCGTCAACAGAGCGTCAATGACTTTTGGCCTTGCATCTTGGAAAATGCATGAGCTGTGCGGCGACTTTACCCCATAATCGCGCTATCGGCCGCCTTTCTAGGCAAAACCTCTTGCAACAACATTGCAACTAGGTCCTAAAAATAAGTGTCAACGGAGCGTCAACGACTCTTGGCCTTCTATCATGTAATATCCTAGGGCTGTGCGGCTACATTGAGCCATAGTCAGAATATCAGCTGCCTTTCTAGGCAAAAACGGTAACTACGACATCGCACCTATGTCCTAACTATGAGCGTCAACAGTGTGTCAACGACTTTTGGCCATGCATCTTGGAAAATCCGAGGGCAGTGCGGCGACCTTAACACATAACCGAATTATCGGCCGTCATTCTAGGCAACTATGCTTTCGACAACATTTTCACTATGCCCTAAAAATGAGAGTCAACGGAGCGTCAACCACTTTGGGCCATGCGTCTTGGACAATCCGAGGGCGGTGCGGTGACATTAACACGTAATCGAACTATCGGCAATCTTTCTAGGCAAAAATGCTTTGGACGACATCGTCACTGTGCCCTGAAAATGAGCGTCCATGAAGCATCAACTACTTTGGGCCATGCATCATGGAAAATTTCAGTGCAGTGTGGCAACATTGACACGTAATCAAACTATCGGCAGTCTTTCTAAGGAAAAATGCTTTCGACGACATTGTCACTGTGCCCTACAAATGAGCGTCAATGAAGCATCAACGACTTTGGGCCATGCATCTTGCAAAATGCAAGGGCAGTGCGGCGACATTAACACATAATCGAACTATGGGCCGTATTTCTACGCATAAATGCATTCGACGACATCGTCACTATGCCCTGACAATGAGCCTCAACGGAGTGTCAACCATGTTAGGCCTTCTATCTTAGAAAATCTAGAGGCTATGCAACCACCAAGATCTACAATTGTACAATTAACCGCCTTTCTAGGCAAATATACTTACGACCAGATCGTAACCATGTCCCAAAATGAGCCTCAACGGAGCTTCAACAATTTGTGGGCTGGCATCTTACATATTCCAACCGGGATAGAACGCAGATAAACGACAATGATTCTATCGACAGCCTTGATTGGCAACAATGCAAATAACGATATCGCGTACGCCTCCTACAATTCACCACCCACCGTGCATGAAGGCGCCAGATGCTACGCAGCAATAAACTGCATTATGCCGTTCCCTAATGGAGGTTTACGCGCTCAGTCATTGCAATCTGTCCTTGTATTCAACTTCACAACTATGCGTGCAATGTCTTACTGATCTGATTATTTTCCTTGTAGCTGTAGAGCCAATAGTTATGAACCCTCAGTCAGCTTTACTATATCGGTATTTTCAGCAGTCTCTCGAGTCGGAATACCGAGCATCGTAATTCCTACCGCCATTTCCGAATCAAAATCTTTGAACACCTCATTACTCGAGGTTATGATCTCTTCCAAAAATGAATGTATCTTTATTTGCGATTTGAGCAACTTTTCATTGCAAATCATCTATGATCCTTGGTGGGCTTCAATGAATGAAGTCTCGAAGCGGGCTATTGCTTTGAATAATTCTAGACCTGCGCTGTCGTGGCGATTGTATGTACACTGAGGAATTCAGGACACCGGCAGCCCTGGCATCATCTGTATCGTTTGTCATCAAGTTCATCGCCATCCATCAGAACGTGGGACCAGCTCAATGGGGAAACATTATCTGGCAAAAGCTCACTTCGCAAAGTTGAACCAATTAACAGAGTCAGAGGTTACTGAATTGACTAGTTCGACTGTGGATGAAACAGCTTTGGCCATCCTGAAGAGGCAAGGAAGTTGATGAATCACAATGGTAAGTTTGCAGAGGAAAATCAGATTTGATATTCAGTTAAATTTATATTAATCGAAATGACTGACAAAACGTTCCAAACTGCCAGCTAAGGACTTTGAAACCTCTGGATTTCACCAAGACACATCGAATCGCTACCTCATGTTAGGATTTGTTTCTGCACGCATTCCATGGAACAATATATCAAATCTTGAGCTACGACGGTAATAGATGGCGTTACGCGATGACCTGGTCCCACTGTCTGCTTCGACCCTTAGTAACATTTGCCGGAGGGAATGTGCACTGACAGTCAATGCAATTAAGAAGCAATTGCCGTTACGAAATAAAGTTAGTTTAGAATTGGACGGATGCACTTCAACAAACAAACTAGCCATAACGTCGGTCATTTCTTACTATATGGATAGAAATTGGGCATTGCATGAATTTCATCTCGCTTTTGATGCGGTTTATCGCCTGTTCGGTTCCCATCTCCAAAGCTAATTAAGCATGATTGGTCAAGGGCAAACATACTGGAGCAAGGCTAGCTATACATTTAGAGGATGTGCTGGATCGTCTTGAGCTTTCCGATGGCCATTTACTCGGTATTACGACCGATAATGCTTCCTCAAACTACTCGATGACCTGCGAGCTGCAATCAACACTGGAGGCCTCTGGAATCGAGTGGGCGGCATTGAGGAACCACATACCATGCATGGCGCACGTCATACAGCTGGCTGTAAGTGCATTCATGAGCAGTCTCAGTGTGAAAGGCCGCAACAAGTCTTGGGAAGCCCATGAGCGCGATCAGATATTTGGAGAGAATGCAAGTATGGACATTGGGAAGAGTCAGAGACTTCGAAAAGAGGCCAATGCTAGAATCAACAAGGTGTCGGCCGTGAAACCAGGATTAGCAAAGATAATTGAGAAAGTATGTATTTCATGATATTTTGAATGTCGTGAAGCTGACCTTCATATAGCAAAGAATGCTTGCTGTATTAATAACGCTAACACCTGGCCGCCGAAACGAGTTCATTGACTGCCAGAAAGCTATAGTCCGCATTGCAGTACTTCCGATTATGGATGTGAAGACACGTTGAAATTCTACACTGGCGTTGCTCGAGCGCGCATACCTAATACAGTAATTCACACCTGAGTGGCTTCAAAATCCAAAATACAGTCGATACCGGCCACTGTTCACAACTCAGGATGAGTGGACGATTGTCAAGTATGTCATGGAAGTATTGAGGCCATTTCGATATTGGACCCTTTGGATGTTGAAGAGGAATACAGTCACATTGCCTCACTTCATGACAGTGTACAATGACATGTTCGCTCACATGGATGGCGTAATGCAAGATTTGGCTAAGAAGAAGACTCAGTGGAAAGAAGACATGTCCTTTGCTGTGAAGTTACCTCGACCGAAGCTTTCCAAATACTACGCTGAAGTTACTCCTACGAAGGGCATGCTTCCTATATCCGCACACGTCCTCGATCCTTGCCGGAAGTTGCGATCGTCTAGACAGTGGGACCAGGGAATGGATATTAACCCTGAGGACGAGACATCCTACACTACACAATACCAAAAGGCCCTTCTGAAGTATGTGGAGAATGAATACTGTGCCAAACATCGAGGTGTGCCTGTCAGTAAACTCGAAACCGTACCGAGCAACAATCTCCTCCCCTCTCCAACCCCATCAGGGTCCTATCAATCATCTTTCGATCCATATGATTTGTCCAGGAATGATGATGGATACTTGATGCCTAACAATGTGGCTGAGACGACACCCGGACGAAGCAATCGCGCAGCCCGCGTATTGACTGCCGCTAGGCTCTATTTGAATTCGCCGCCTGATGCCCGATAGAACTGGGGACAAATTAATCCAAATCTCAATGATTACCACTCCGACCCAAGAGAGATTAGTAGTACATTTTGGATACCGGACATAACCGATTGGTGGCGCCAGCAGGAGGAAACTCAATCAAAGTACACCGATCTCTCCAATGAGGTGCGGGACATATTCTCGATTATAGCACATGGTGTCGGAGTGGATGCCCGTTTTTCCCTTGGCGAAGATGTTTTGGGATGGAGGCAGTCAAAAACCACAGGCGAAACCCTTCGTGAAGAAGTTGTTGTAAAGCTGTTTGCTAGAGCCAATAACGGGATTTTGGCAGGCACTGACCCAGAATTGGATTCGATGAAGACAGGAAATAACTCGGAAATGAAGAAACCGGTGGCGGAAAGGAATTTGAACCGAATGGCCAAGGTTCACGACTTTTTGGAGATGAGACAGTGCAGCCAAAACCTACGTGCTACACAGAAGGAATCTCGCGCTCAGAACAACCAGATGACCGCCATAGGATACATTTCGGACACGGAAGAGATCGTCAAATATCCTGGTCACTCTTTCAACATGATGGTGCGGCTGTATTTAAATTGTCAGAATGATCACACTTGCCACCACCTTTGTCTGCAAATGAACCTCCCTGGAGGACGAACTCAAATCTTAAATGTGCGCAGAATCCGAAGGATCAACCGTCATCAAGTCGAAAGCGACGAGGATAGCGCACCTGCAGGCATTTCGGACACCCATGATTAGCTAAACTAGAATAGCAACTTGGATAATCCAATTAACAGCGAAGAGGATTGCCCAACAGACAATGAATACGATATAGAGCAGAACAATGGCAGCATGGATCCGGAACGCCGACAGCAGCCGGATGTGAGAGCCGCGCCAAACGTGCCCAGATTGGTTCGGTCAACACGGGAGTCAAAGAGACAGGCTGAAAAGTTGTTGGTGACGGTCAATGCAACAGAAACGTGGAGAAATAAAGGAGGTAAGAAAAAGTAGGACAGAATGCGTCAATGGTTCACCAGCTTTATGTAGCATGACCGAGAGTTTCAGTTAGAGATATATTATGGCGGAATTGGAAGAAGTAGCGAGTGAATATCGGTTCATATATAGATTTATAGCAGGCGCAATGAATCTTGTGGCATGATACATCATTTTTAGTCGTGTGAGAGTGAACAGTGCAAGATTATTATGCCGCTCGGCTTTGCCACGGGGCCGAGTCTTGATCATGTACAAAGACAACCGACAAAGTCAAATCAGGATGAAAACAATTATCGATGGTGGCAGATGATGAATGCACATTATATCAAAATGAGCGTCAACGGAGCGTCAACAATTTGTGGTCTGGTAAGTACTGTAATTCACTTGTGACTTGGTCGTAGTTATGCATAACGGACGTATTGGCAGCTTTTCTTTGTAACACAGAGCACAACATGGTCACCACCACATTCTTAGTATGAGCGTCAACGGAGCGTCAACGATTTTTAGCGGTGCATCTTGGGTTAGTTATGTTCCGATTGGTTGCAAACATCCATTTATCAAATATTGGCAGCCTTTACTGGCAAAAACAAGAGCAACACGCTCCCTGCGGCATCCTGAAAATGAGCGTCAACGGAGCGTGAAGGATTTTTCGCATTGAATCTTGCGTAAGTCATGTTCCGATTGGTTGCAGACATCCATTTATGAGATATTGGCAGCTTATACTGCCAAAATCAACAGCGACATGCTCCCTGCGGCATCCTGAAAATGCGCGTCAACGGAGTGTCAACACGTCTAGGACTTGCATATTTCTTAATTCAGACATTACGCGGATCTTCGCGTGCATAACTGTATCATTGACCGCCTTCCTAGGCAAAAATACCATATATCAAAGGTGAAACAGAGATACCAAATTAATCGATATTGCACACTGCTCTACAAGCAAAAACACACTGTTGGTTGCTGAAAACGCGATGTTGATAGGATACTATTAACACACTGCAAATACAAGATCTTTATATGAATCCAGAGATGGACCCGCTGGGCGACCCGCTCAGTACAAGCCCAATTCTGACGAGTTGGCAGTTCACGATGGAACTGTACCCGAGTGGGCAGTTCGGGTTGATTGAGGACTCCGACCGGCTATTTGGCAACGGTTCGGATTGGACAAGGACCCAGACCCGAAGTGACCATCCGGAATCGTTGCTAACACTAGTAGTAAGACAGAAGACGGACGGAACGACCGATGGATTGTCACCAGCCACATAGATCTGGCGACTTGGAATGATGTGTATACTTAGTTAAGAGAGAATTGCATTTTGCGCGCAGAGAGAAGGAACGTGAGGAGAGATTTCCACAACGTCACCCATTGCATTGCAATCCCGATGCAAGCGCGTGCCCAATCAACACATTGCGATGTATGTTCACAGTTGGCCACAACGCCGGAGAGTTACTATAAAATGTGAAACTGACAGAGCGAGAAGAAACATTGAGACCGCGATCGGATGGCGATATGCAACGGGACGCGTGGTATTGATGCCAGGTGCGGAGCAATCCGCCACCCGGGTGTCTCTGACAGCTCTGACGTAGCGTGTCCAGTCTGGCGGAGCCATTCCGCTGAGACAGAAATGTTTTTTGACGATGAATTACCTTACCTACAAGTATTGTTTGAAACGGGTCTGGGTTTGGACCGGAAACACAGTTCGGTTTGGTTCCAGACCCGTCTGAACACCCGACCGGCTGCTTCCTGGCGGTCCATACCCGGCCCAGTAATCGTCAACCCCCTGGTTCCCCCGGGCTGCGCTAGACCCGTCGGGTCCAATCTCAAGTTCTGCGTTTCGGGTTTTTCTATTCATGGTCGCATTCAGATATCCTATAGTCAATCGCACATTATTGACTATGGTACTGCATTCTCATTTTCTGATGTATTGACAACCTTTATATAGCAAACAAGTAGAGGGATGCTCCCTGCCACATCCTGAAAATGAGCATCAATGGAGCATCAACAATTGAGGGTCTTGCATCTTGGGTGATCTAAGTGGCGCTTGATCGCACGTATCCATAAACAAGTGATTAGCTGCCTTTGTGAGAAAATAAGTAAATGATATGCCCGCAATAGCCTCCTGAACAGTGACAACTTATTCCATTTACAATGGTGCAACTAAGTGTTCACGAGCATTTTATACTACAAAAACAACCCAAAATGAGTATATGGACTTCAACAGCCACAGTGCGCTTCAACAAACTATGATTTAAGGCTTAAAATTGGTGACCCTCTGTTGACACACATTTTCATGATGGGGCAGGGAGCGTGTCGCTTTCCTTTTTGCCTATAAAGGATGGCAACACTTCCATTATGTGTAATCACTCCCAAATCGCGTTTTGATTACCCAACTTACTAGACTAAAAATTGTTGACACTCCGGTGATGCTCATTTTCAATATGGGACAGAGAGCGTCTCGCTTTCTTTTTTGCGTATAAATGTTGTCAATTCTGTTGTTATGTATAACCGCTACAAAATTACTTCAAAATTACCAGACTGACATGACCTAAATTCGTTGATTTTCTGTCGACTATCATTTTCAATGAGGGGCAGGGAGCGTATTGCTTTCATTTTTGCCTATGAAGGGTGGCAACACTTCCATTATGTGAACTCACTGCCAAATCGTGATTTTATTACCCGACTTGCATGACCAACAATTGATCACGCTCCGTTGAAGCTCATGTTCAAGATGGGGCTGGGAGCGTTTCACTTTGTTTTTTGTGTTTCAAGGTTGTCAGTACTGTTGTTATGTATAACCACTACCAAATTACTGCATAATAACCAGACTAACATGACCTAAAATTGTTGATGCTCTGTTGATGCTCATTTTCGAAATGGGGCAGGGAGTGTGTTACGTTTTACTTTGCCTAGAAAGAATGGCAACACTTCAATTTTGCAAAATCACAACCGAATCGCGGGTGTATTACTTTACTTACAGGACCTGAAATCGTTGATGCTCTGTCGACGCTGATTTTGCCACGGGTGTAACCACAAATTTGATCCATTCACATTGGCATACTATATCAATAATGGTCATCTGGCAGCCGTTCTGTGCTGTTCATGTACATTCTCCCTTCTAACTACATTGTTCTTTAATGATGCATATAAATATACCCTTTAAAATATACTGTAAAGTGTCCACTAATTGTTGATGATGATAATACTCAAAAATCCTGTTCGCTTCCGTCAACTCTCGTCTTTGCTGTCATGTTCACTCAAAAGGCTGCTGTCGTCTACAAAATGGCTGTTAGCTGCATTACCACGCAGCTAATAGTGTACTAACTTGTGGATGGACATTCATCAGTCAGCAAATCTGGAAAAAAATCTTTATCCGACATGCGATCCTTGGCATGTGGATCGAGATTCATAAATCGTGTGCGGGGAAGCGGAGTATGTATATACACATATCCGGGTGGCACTCTTGCTGTTTCGGAACGTTCAGTTCTCTCGCTGTCATCAGGTGGGGCAGGTGGGGTTCGAGGCCTCGGTGGCACTGGTCGTGGTGGAGGTGCACCTGTCCCTTTGCCACTCCAACAAGTCTGTGGATTCTTTGCTGTGATAATTTGGCAAGGAAGACAACTGTCCGTTTGATTGTCCCAAACCATTGCCGGGTGTCTTTCTATCGCAGTCTCCACCTTGATCTGCCCGGGAAACACAACATCCTGTTTCATCTCTTGTCCAAGTTCGGCGGGTGGTTTCTTGATTGGTTGATGTGTTTCCTCAATTGCGGCAGGCGAAAACCCTTCTTTTTAGCCATTTTGGCCATATTCAAGGCAAGTCGCATGTTGCACTGTTCAAGCTGTATCTGACCTCCTTGGCTTGCCGTAGTAGCTGACATGTTGAAAACCTACAAGAAATTAGTTGTGGCTTCTCGAGTGAGAATCGGCTGTTACCGCAAGCATATACGTATCCGTAGCCTACGCTAAGGTTTTTAAAGCCTGCTTCGCGCGTTCCCGGGGACGTTTATCACCAAATCCGTCAGTGAAACTGCCAGAACTGATAACATCGTGATTTTCGATATTCGCAGACTCTGTGGTCGAGTTCCTTGGTTGACCATGGAGGTGTCTGTTTACGGGCAGCGATGAATTGGTCATGTGGCTCTGTCCGTACCCCAGCTGTGCGTTCTACGGTTAATTTTACGTTGCCTACATCGATATTGGCATGACTCATATCCGATCGTGTGCTGCTTCTTATTCTTGCACCTTCCGGTTTCATGTACTATTTTTCAATAGGGGTCCTGGGTCATATTTCCTGTAGCTACAATTGCAGCGTCGCAGTGAACTACCAGGTGTCGGCGTCGCTGCCGGGTCACATCAGGGGGTGCATTGTTTGAAGCCCGTGTCGTTCGGCTCGATTTGGCTTCAATCGCACCTAGTTGAAGTATTTCTTGAGCCATGACTTGCTGTTGTGGAATGGTGAGGAAGATGATCACAACGAGAAGTGAGAAGTCCTGAAGATGATGTAGTTGGCTACAAGTCAAAATGGAACGAGTAACAGCCAACTCGCACCTTCAATTCGAGCCCAATCTGGCTGCGTATAGATGCATTATGAATACCTGCAGGGTACTGCAACGGTCCCACGATATGCAGTAAGTTGGTCTGATGTTGTCTGTCTGTTTGCAGGGATATAATGTGATGAATGACAGCTGATATCACATGTTTGATAGATATAAAAGGACATTCCTTGACAGAAAGGGCGTCTGGTAATATTTGGCCCAAGACATTCCCGGGATCTTACATGCATCCCACACTAACCAGCGTTTCTCAATGTACGGTTGGCATGACCATTCCCAATAAAATGCCGGTCAAAACGCTGATTTTGCTTTGTTCTAATTGCTGAAACCTACCAACCTTGATATCAAAGAATCCGCTTGCCTCCATGTGGTCCATATCTTCCAACATCCAACATCTCGCCCAACAAGAAGGACTACACAGGATACAATGGTCAATGCTCAACAAAAGAACGGTTTGCCACTTCCGGCGGGCAAATACAGCAAATCAACAAAGAAATCCACACGATGACATCATGAAGTCAATAATGGTAAGAGTCGCTTGGAGGCAGCAAGGGTCGGAGCATATGGAGCATCGCGCAGCTTATGGTCTAAAAAGAGGTTTTCAGTGGAGACAAGACAGGAAACACACTGTTTAAGCCACGAAGAAAAAGTGAAATCGATCGAGGATTATGTGGATAGAGAGACTGCAGTGGCAAGAAAGGGAGATCAAGACGCTGAGACAGCGATTAAGGAAGAGCAGGAACATATGACGACTGTTGAAATGGCACGATCGACAACCACAAAGCATGAACCAACATTTGAGAGGAAGTTGAATGCTATGGCAGACAGTCTGAGCAATCTTTCAAGTTCCAAAGATGAGGAGGTTGGGGAAGACGAGGATCATGATGAAGAAGAACTCAAGCTCGGCACGCGGAGCGAAGATGATGAACCAGGCTGGGTGATGGGCACAATCTCCAAAACGGTAGAGCACCGCATGGAAAGCGTTCGGCAGAGGCGGATGATGCTTGACAAACTGACGCAACCGAGATGAGCGGACGCACCCGACTACTTCCGTGAGACAGATTTGAATCATGGGACCACTGAACTCAATTTTCCGGCGGTTGTGAAGCCCCAACAGCCACGACAGCAGCCACACCGTCACCGGGAACATTTGGAAAGCATCTGCAGTTTCCTGATATCCACCCGGGACAATGCCAGATGCCCCAACTGACGTCTCGACAGGGAAGTAGGCAAATGAGGCTGAGTTGGGACAAACCACAAACAGACAATCACATTGTATCTCTCATGACCGACGGGGTGCCGGATTTGTCACAGAGGGAGATTCCCACACCAGTTCAACGCATGAGCTTTTACCCCTGAGTATAGCGTCGCTAGCTAATTACCATATAGAAATTGGATTGGAAAGAAGGCATGGTGACGGCTCCTCTGTCGCTGGAAGAATAGCTTGCCAATTAGGTATTTTTCACATCGTATCTCGAGTCCAACCATTTTGTACCCTCTTTGTTACATGCCAACATGTTATGGAATTCTGTGACCAAATTGTAAGACAGGATTATTCGTCAGTGTGTTCAAGGGTCGTATGGGCTATGCAAATGTTCTTGACACCAAATTGCATAGATTGAAAAACAATACACTGTATACGATGTTGCCAGTTAAGTTTAAATGATAAAACAAAACCTAAATTTGGGACGAAATTTACTAACACAGTGTGAGTCAGTGATGTCCATCAGCAAAAAATATTTCCGTCCGGGCGGAATGGCTCCGTCAGAGTGGACGCGCTCCGTCAGAGCCGTCAGAGACACCCCGGTGGTGGAAGACTCCGTGCCCGGCGTGAATACCACGCATCGCGTTGAATATCACCCTCTGATCGCCGTTTCGCCGTTTCTTCTCGCTCTGTCGGTCTCCTATTTCAAACAAACACTCTGCCGTTGTGGCCAACTGTGACCATACGTCGGAATGGGTTCATTGGGTACACGCTTGCATCGGGATTGCAATCCATACCCCGGAGTGGAAAGACATCATCGCATTAGACGAAATACACACTCTATCTTTCCCATGTTTTGATCTGACTCGCTCTTTCCACAATTTCGTGGATCCACGCAATTGCGTGAATCCTCGAGGCCAGGTAGTATCATAACTTCTCACTCTCATCCTATGCTCCTCGAGCCAGGTTGACTCTTGATCATGGCATGGAGAGATAGAGAGGGATGACTTAACTTCGTGTTCTTTGGTGATGGTAAAGGAGATGGGACAAATCATCATGAGAAACTGGGACTTAAGAGAATTTCGTGTGCGAGTCAATTTACCATCCCCGATACGGCAGGTACGAGTCCTGATCTGGCGTGTTATAACACTGATACGAGGTCTTCCCAACCCAATCAGGCAAGTCGTACCCCTGATTTCTCATTTCCGCTCGTATCCTCCACATCGTTTTCATCTTCATCCCCCATCTCTCTCTTTCTCATCCACATCTCAACCACTGTCATCGTAGAACACAAAGTTAAGTCATCCCTCTCTATCTCTCCATGGCATGATCATGAGTTGACACCAAGTACAGCATACACCGAGTACAGCATCCACCCAAGATTGTTTGTCTTCCCTTCATTCTCATCATTACGAGTTGACCCCTGAATGTCGCGTCAGCTTCCGGCGTGCCTCCCTACACGATCGACCGCCATCAGCCAGCTCTCTATGAGAGCTGAAATGTAAAGTCACCTTGTCACATTCCCACGGTTGCGAGTTAACTAACTGATGAATGGAGTCTCAACACCGGGCGCGCCATCCATCGACCGCCTCCAAGTCACACTCGTCCAATCTCACTCGATCACGGCCTCCAAGTGTATATCCAAACTCGCTCGATTACTGCCTCCAATTTCGCACGATCACGGCCTCCAAGTGCATCTCCAAACTCGCTCAATCACAGCTTCCAAGTGTATATCCAAACTCGCTCGATTACGGCCTCCAAGTTTGCACGATCACGGCCTCCAGGTGCATCTCTGAGTTCACTCGATCTCGGCCTCCAAGTGCAATTCTCAACTCGCTCAATCACAGCCTCTAAGTACATCGTTAATCACCGACGGCGGGTGCACGGAGATACACAGGTAACGGAGGTGAACGTTCACTCGATCGTCATCTTCAGGCGCACCTCGAATTGCTGACAATCACCGCGTGCTGCCAGTCCAGATACACCGTGTGTAGATAGGTAGCTATATAGATACATAGATACATAGATGAGAATACAAACTGAATGCATACGTTTTCAAAATCGTTGAACGATAAGTAGTAGCTATGATTTCCAGGTGCACCAGCAGCATTCCCAAAGAAGCGGCGGCCGGAGAAAAAACGGCTTCAGCATAACTGTAGCCATTGCGAAGAGTGTAACACACGTGTCGTTCTGATGGTGCGTATACGTCACCAAAAAGTAAAGGAGGTACGTGTGCGACGCGACCCATCGCCTGGGTGACGGGTAGCGTGTAATTCTCCGTCAGAGGGTATGAGGTTCCGTCAGAGCCGTCAGAGCTGTCCGGAACACCCGGGTGTTTCTGACGGAAACTAGGGTCGTTGCTGATGTCATATGACTCATAGAAGGAGTGGTCAAAGCACATCGAAAACCCGGATGAATAACAGCCGTGAGTCTGGATTCATCCATGCAGGCAACTACATTGCTCACCGCTCGGACCTCTTGCACATGGTCGGAAAATAGAAAATTGCTTATGGTACGTCATGGCAATTGAGTAGAATGAGCTGGATAAGGAATGGTGAGGACCTTGCGCTATAGGTTTCTAAAACCAGTGTATGGATTTTTATGTGGTAAATTGATGGCCAAAAGCGCCAAAATGCGATGGACATACGTCATTCATCATGCAAACGACGTGTATAGTGGTGGCCCAGAAGCTGCGATGACTCGAAGATTTTGGATTCGAATGATAATACATAGGAATGGTAGACTGACCGCAAAATGGACTGTATCGATGTTATGTACAATTCTTGACCACCCAATGACTGTTAGTATGTTTCTAAAGTGAGCTCAAAGGTGAGCGTCAATGGAGCGTCAACAATAGTTGGCACTGGATCATGGAAAATCCAGATGGTTTCGCTGCAACGTTCATTCAGAGTCGAACTATAGACTGCCATTCTATTCAAAAATGGTTGCAACAACATTGCTGCTATGTCCTGAAAATGTGCTTCAACGGAGCGTCATCGACTCCTGGCCTTGCATCTTGGAACATGCAAGAGCTGTGCTGCAACATCGAACCATAATGGAATTATTGGCTGCCTTGCTGGGCAACAATGCTTTCGACCACCTCGTCACTATACCCTAACAATTAGCATCAACGGAGAGTCAACGATTTTAGGCCTTGCATCCTGGAATATCAAGGGGCTATGACACTACATTGATGTATAATTGAACTATCGGCCGCCTGTCTAGGCAAAAATGGTTTCAATGACTTATTCACTCATCCCTGAAAATGATCGTTAACGGAGCCTCATCGATTTTAGGCCCGGCATCTTGCAATATCACAGGGCTATTAGACAACTTTGATACACAATCAAACTATCGGCCGCCGTTCTAGGCAAAACTGCTGTCGATGACATCCTGGCTGTGCGATTACAATGAGCATCAATGGAGCATCAACGATTCCCGGAGTTGCATCTTGGAATATCAAGGGGCTATGAGACTCCTTTGATCAATAATTGAACTATCGGCTGCCTTTCTTGGCAAAAATGCTGTTGACGACTTTGTCACAATGCCCTGAAAATGGGCGTCAACGGAACGTCAACAGTTTTAGGCCTTCGATCTTGAAATATCAAGGGGATACAAAACTAGTTTGATCACTCATCGACCTATCTTCCGGCTTTCTAGGTAAAAATGCTTTCAATGACTTCGTCATTATGCCCTAAAAATGAGCATCAACGGAGCATCAACGATTTCAGGCCTTGCATGCTGGAATATCAAGGCGCTGTGAGACTACCTTGATCCATAATTGAACTATCGACCGCCTTTGTAGGCAAAAATGCTTTCGACCACTCCGTCACTACGCCCTAAAAATGAGTCTCGATGGAGCGTCAATGATTTAAGGCCTTGCATATTGGAATCTCGAGGGGCTATGAGACTACTTTGTTCCATCATCAAACTATCGGCTGCGTTTCTAAGCAAACATGTTTGCGACGACTTCGTTACAATGCCTTCAAAATGCGCGTCAATGGAGCGTCAACGGTTTTAGGCAATGCATCTTCAAATATCAAGCGGCTGTGAAACCACGTTCATTCATAATGGAACTATCGGCTGCCATTCAAAGTAAAAATCCTTTCGATGACTTCGTCACTATGCCCTAAACATTAGTGGCAACGGAGCGTCAACAATTTCAGGCCATGCATCCTGGAATATCGAGGCGCTATGAGACTATATTGATCCATAATTGAACTATCGGCCTGCTTTCTAGGCATAAATGCTTTCCACGACTTCGTCACTATGCCCCAAACATGAGCCTGAACGGAACATCAACAATTTTAGGCCTTGCAAATCAGAATATCAAGGGGCTATGAAACTACTTTAATACATAATGGAACTATCGGCCGCCATTCTAGGCAAAAATTCCTACAACCAGATCGTTAGTGTGTCCCAAAATTCGGGTCAACCAAGCGTACACGGTTTTTCAATCTTGCATCATGGATCATCTGACGGCAATTGAACGTAGGTTACCTTCAATGAACCCATTGGTAGCCATTATATGCGAAAATGTTACTGATGATATCGCGTCCGGCTCCTACAATTTAGCGCCCACAGACCCTAAACAGTATTTGTGGAGGCTCAGAACGTTACATAGCAATGGACTGCATTGTTCTGTTCCTAAATTGTGTTTCACGCGGTCAGTCTTTGCAATCTGACCTTGTATACAACTTCACAAATATGCATGCAATGTCTTACAGATGTGATTTTTTTACTTGTAGCAGTAAAGTCAATATTTAAGAACTGGCAGTCTGCTTTGCTGTATTGTTACTTTCGGCAGTCTTACAAGTCAGATTACCCAGCTGTCTAATTCCTACCGCCATGTCGGATTCAAAATCTTTGAACACCCCATTGCTCTAGGTTATGATACCTTCCACAAATGAACCTGTGTTGATTCATGATTTGAGCGACCTTAATCTACAAATCTCCTTCGATGCTTGGTGGGCCCCAATGAAGATAGACTCCAAGTGGCATATTGGTTGGAATGATTCGAGACATGCCCCTTCGAGGTGATTCAATTCACACTGTGCAATTGAGGAGTCCGGCAGCCTGGGCATCATATGTATCATTTGTCCTCAAGTTCTTCGCCATCCATCAGAACTTGGGACTTGCTCAATGGGGAAACAATTGCTGGCAAAAGCTCAAATTGCAGAGTAAAACGAATTAACAGAGTCAGAGGTCACTGAACTGACTAGTCAGACAGTCGATGAAACAGCGTTGGCCATCCTGAAGAGGCAAGGCAGTCGAGCAATCACAATACTCAGTTCGCGGAGGAAGCTCAGATTTGACAACCACGTTGAATCATATCGACAGAGATCAAAGACATAAGGTTCCAAACTGGCAGGGAAGGACTTTGAAACCTCTGGATTTCACAAAGATGGATGGAATCGCTACCTCATGTTACAATTTGTTTCGGCTCATATTCCATGGAACGGTAAAGCAAATGTAGAGGTACAATGGTCATATAGGGCATTACGCGATGACTTAGTGCTGCCATCTGCTACGACCCTCAGCGACATTTGCCGCAAGGAATATTCATTGACCGTGGATGCAATTTGGAAGCACTTGCCTTCACGAAATAAAGTCAATTTTGCTTTGGATAGATGGACATCAATAAACAAACTAGCCATAACGTCGGTCACCACTTACTGTACGGATCGAAATTGGCCATTGGGTGAAGTTCAACTGACGTTCAATCAGGTTGATCGCTTGTTCTTTTCACGTTGTCAAAGCTAATTGAGGATGATAGGTCAAGGGCCAAATTACTGGAGCATGGCTAGCCGAACATATGAAGGACGTTGTTGATTGTTTTGAGCTTACCCACGGCCATTTGTTTGGAATTACGACTGATAATACCTCATCACATCACTTGATGACACGCGAGCTGCAATCAACACTTGAGACCTCTGGAATCGAGTTACCTGCTTTGAGGAACCACATACCTTCATGGCGCACTTCATACAGGTGGCTTTAGGTGCATTCATGAGCACTGTCGGTGTCAAAGGCAGCACCAAGTCTTGGGAAGCCCATGAGCGCGATCAGCTATTTGGACAGAATGAAAGCATAGCCATTAGGAAGAGTCAATGGCTTCGACAAGAGGGCAATGCTAGAATCAATAAGGTGTCGGCCATGAAACCAGGTATAGCAACGATAATTCAAAAAGAAAGTATTTCAAGATATTTTGGAAGTGCTGAAACTGGCCTTCATATAGCGGGGAATGCTTACTGTATTGATTACGCTAACACCTGGTCTTCGTAACGAGTTCATTGACAGTCAAACAGCCAATGTCCCCATCGCGGTACTTCTGATTATGGATGTCAGGATTCATTGGAACTCAACGCTGGGGTTGCTCGAGGGCGCATTCCGATTATGTCAATTCACACGTGAGGAGATCACAAACCCAAAATACAGCGAAAACCGGCCAATCTTCACAACTCAAGATGAAACGACCATTGTGAAGTATGTCATGGAAGTATTCAGGCCATTCCGATATTGGACCGTGTGGATGTCGATCAGGCATACAGTCACATTGCATCACATTATCACAGTGTACAATGATATGTTCAATCGCATGGATGGCGTGATGCGATCTTGGGCACAGAGAAAGACTCCATGCAAGGAAGACTCGTTCTTCGCCGTGAAGTTAGCTCCACAGACGCTGTCCAAATATTACACTGAAGTGACTCCATCGACGGTTTGACATCTGATTAATGCGCATCTCCAAGATCCTTCCCGGAAGTTGCCATCGTTCAAAAAGTGAGACAATGGAATGGATATTAATTTTCAGGTCGAGACATCCTATACTACCCAACACCAAGAGGCCATTCTGAAGTATATGGGGAATAAATACTGTGCGAGACATCGAAGTGTGACGGTCAATACACAGGAAAGTTTACCGAGGAGCAATCTTGTCCCCTCAGGAACGGTTTTACGATCCTGTCAATCATTCTCTTATCCATATGATTTGTGCAGCGATGACAAAGGATTCTTACCGTCTGACACTATGGCTCAGTGTACACCAGGACGCAGCGATCGTGTATCACGCTTATTCACCGCCGCCAGTCTCTATTTGAGATCGCCGCCTGAAGCATCACACAACTGGGTGCAAATAAATCCAAATCTCAACGATTACCACTTCGACCCAACGCAGATTAGCAGTACATTTCAGTCACCGGACATAACCAACTGGTGGTGGCAACTGGAGGAATTGCCTTCCAAGTACCCCGATCTCTCAATTGTGGCGTGCGACATATTCTCCATCACACCACCTGGTGTCGGCGTACCCTAGTTTTATTGTCTGCCATCATAATCAAAATACGCACAGAGATGCTCCCTGCTACATCCTGAATTTGAGTGTGAACGATCCTTTGTCATGCATCATTAGTGTAATGGCACGGCTGCACGTGACGTGTCCAGGGCCGGGTAATACCCGCTTTATATTGTCGGCTCGCCACGAGCCTTAGATTTCTAGCGATAATCTTACCTTAACTTACATTTATACTACTCTACAATATGGACATCCACGTTTGCAACCGTATCTACTGATATACCTTCCTACGAGGCCATACACGGGCGTATGCCTTTACACTATTATCGCTCTTACAATTTCAGATACGTTTCGCATACTGGATTCCATGAATTACCCCTTTCCAACGCGTCACGACACGCAGTCTACGCGCGAGATATCATCCATATTTTGGAGCACTGATTGCATCAGCGAAGTATTCCGGAGGCCAATCGGCCTGGAGACGCGTCGTGACACCTAAGAACAAGAAATCGTCCGGATTTGACAGCGACAGATTGCAGAAGCAAAGATGCTTGATAAGTACACCCAATTAAGGTTAACGATTGCAGAGACAATCCGAGTTGATTCCAGACGCCCATGAGCAAGGAGACGCGTCAGTGACCAAGTCAGTCGAAATCAATTGGAACAAATTCATCATACGAGAACTCGAACGCTACCAATTGTGGCATCAATGAGATTTGATAAGTTACCTTCCAATTGAGCCAAGTGACGATGACAGGGATAATTCCAGAGCCCATACGTCGACCAGAGTCGCGGTACTGGCAATCCCGAAGCAGGCCCCTTTTCCCGAGATTTCTTCGATCCTTATCCCACAAGCGCAATCGAAGCTGGCCGTTCTCCAGAGGCGGTTTCCGAATTACGCGCGATTCACGTCGATCCACATTACCGACGGCAGTTGAAATTGCGATTTCCTTCTACACGACTCGATGGAGTCATCTACGTTACGGATGCTGTGAGGAGTTTACCGCAGCGGCTACGGAAGTCTTACAAGCCAATATACGGCAGAGTTGAAGATAGTGGAGCAGCGATCGCAGATCGTGCTGCAACTCCGAATGGCAAGTGTAATTATTCCACCCCCGAATGTTCTAAAGCGGCTAGCAGATACGATTCACAATTACCATTGTCAATTATCTCCTTTGGCACCTGATTGGACGACCGAATCGGATCGTTGTGAGGAGTGAGTGCCACCTGCGCCAACTCTATTCAATTTCATCAAACGTACGCCAACAAGCGAATACGGATATGGCCATACGATGGCATACGAAGAGGGTTTTTAGGATTGCAGTGGAGATGATGTTTATTTGTAGCCGGGATTCTCAGGATCCACGGGGCTACCGGATGGACCGTCTGGGCACTCTCAGGAGACCAGCGGATTCAGCATGTATTTAAGGCGCGCGGATCAATTGATGTGTCGTATCCCCACATGCGAATGGACGTTACAGGTTGTCAGACAGTCCCAATTGGGTGTGACAAGTATGTGATTCGCTGAGCAAGCTTATTCGTACAAATTGGTGGCAGCCGCGGTGGACTCACGCTGTGAGCTGGAGAATTAGTGTCGACTTGCAAAGCATTCGACTTTTGGCTCTGCAACCCCAGGGTGAGCGGAAGAGGTGGCAGTGGACCGGGCAGGCCATCAGGTATGCCCCGGGAATGTAACTGGATCACGGCTAGGGAGACGTGTTCCGAAGGAGGTGGCGGTGTTCCGGATATTTAAATACTTGTACCCAATACCTTTGACGATCAACTTGCCAGTGAGGAGGTCGTTTGGACGTTCTTCCTAAGAGTGGGAGTTTGTATAGGGCTGCTGGGAGTGACCGTGGAAAGCATCTCTGGTGGTGAGATACGCACCAGGCACTGGACAGGCGAGCAGGGAGCAGCGGCGGTAGTTGCGGCAGAAGAGCGTCCACATGGGAACCTTGAATGACTGCTACCGGCACGCCGAGACACGAAGGGAGTACTGGACGGCGGGGCTTGGCCCTATTGTGGCGAACCGTTTTAAATCCGGGCTCCTGGATATTCCTTCATACCACTCCATCTCTATTATGAATTCAGAACTAACGTTTACAGATGGAGCCGGCACCACGACAGATGGTGTCTACAGACGATGGAGGACTTATCCCGCGATATATGGAGATTTCGTGGAGGTTTTCAGAAAAGCCCAGGCGGAGACACTCCCGCCGCATCGGTCAATTGCAATCAATTTGCAGCCCGGCTACAATTTGCCATATGGGCGGAATTACAACTTCTCAGAGTTGTGTGGAGTGATATTCACGCAATTGCGAGGATTAAGATCACGTGCACACGAGGCCGGATCATGCATTTGGATTTGGACTTGAAGATCCCATGCCATATGGACGGATCGATGAGTCGGTATTTTCTTATGATGGACGATATGTCACCGGATTATGGGACTGCGATGAAGAGTCAATGGAAGCCGGACATTATGGAGGTCAGTAATAATGACCTTTAGAGAGCTTACAGAGTTACAGGAGAAGTTACGCAATGTGGCCCATACGAGCGCAATTAGGCATAGGGTAGAAATGAATGGCTGGAACCAACTGGATCACAGCCGGAGATGGATCGCGGCCGGAGATCGATCGCGGCCGGAGATCGATCGCGGCCGGAGATGGATCGCGGCCGGAGATGGATCGCGGCCAGAGAGGGATTGCGGCCGGTGATGGATGACACGAGATGGATCCCGTCCGGAGATGGATCGCGGCATGATATGGATCGCGACCGGATATGGATGGATGACCGTGGTGGATGACAGGAGATGGATGTCAGGAGATGGATCACGGGAGACGGAAGACAATCGATCTCCTTCCCTTTTATGAAGATATTGAGGTTATATGAAGTTATACCCTTCTCGAGATCACTTACTTTGATTTCAAGCTACGAAGTTACAATCGAGCACAGATATGGAGATACACGATGTATTGCCGGCGGTATGGTTCCAGCGAGTACGATACCGACCACTATTCAGAGCACTAGTCAGAGCGCCATTCAAACATACGGAATGAATCAGCTATATGCCCGATTTTCAATGCCGAATACAATCCCGAATCAGATCCCGAGTTACAGCTACAATGCCGATACCGCACAAGCCTTACGAGATTAATCTTTGGCGGAGCAACGATCATCAAAGAGGGGGATGACAGTGCCGGAATCGCAACAACCCCTACCGCGAATTACCGCAACGGAACTGCAGGAACGAAGCACCGTGAAACGCATTCACCAATAGAGATGGCTAGCAACGGCCAAATGTGCACCCAGAGAAGTGATGGCAAACACACCTACAGATGAATCAAGAAGCCGCATGCACGAGTTACAATCCCGAATGAGATCCCGACTCAGTCTCGGCGATCCCAATTCAGTCTCGACAATCCCGAGATTCACAGCTGCTACTGGAAATCAACTTCACAATCAATCCTAACCAATCGATATGGCACCCGAAAAAGATGTAATAGAGTAGTCGTCGGCGGAGCTACGACATACAAAAGGGGGATGAGCGTACCGGAATCAAAAGCAACCCTGCAGCAAGCAATCACCGTACCGGAAGTGCCGCGAGGAAGCACCAAAGCGCACTTGCCGGCAGAGAATCGCAGCTGGTGATTAGTCGATGAGTGTACCTTGGAAGAGATCACTAGCAGAGTCAACAAGCACGTGGAGAAGAGTCAACCAGATGAAACGACAAGTGAATTCAGAAAACGATGATGTGGATACCCAGCCAAGTGACAGCAAGCACACCTGGAGATGGAGTGGAATGCATACCCGGAGGAAAGCCGGCGAGCAATTGGAGATGATAAGTGCACCGAGCGCAGGGCGGATGTCGTGTGTACCTATAAGTTCACCGAATAGGAGGATGATCAGTGCGACTGCAAGAGCACCGGAGATGATGTGAAGATCAAGCGAGCTTGATCTATGCCGAACAAGTGCATTTATGTCAACCGAAGCAGTTCCGAACGAGACCGAAAATGATCTCCGAACGTACCAAATAGTCTACCCAACGGCATCACAACAGACATTCACCGAATGGCATCATGAGAGGCAGTTGAGACAACTACGGAGAGACGATGACTGAGCATAGCGACCAAGACCATGGCCGAATGACTCCAAGTTGGGATTGAGTAACAGGATTATCAGGAGCCCTACCTACCGAAGGCACCGACTGGGATGTTTTCCAAACGGCTTACCGAAACGATCATACTGGAGGCCTCTAAGCCTGCTTGGCCGATGCAGAAGGAGGATGAATAACTACTGACGGGCACCGTGTGAGAGCCACCGGCTGCAAGAGAGGATGTCAGATATCGAGGCTAGCCTACAGAGCTATGCACGAGAGTCGGGAGAGCGCAAATGCGCCTGAATATATATGTGGTATAAATGTCCATTTCATGAGAAGCTTACGAGATAGATACGAGGTCATATATGATTGGCCATCACCGACGGCTATGATACCGAGAGCAGAAGCTACAATCCACGCTGAGAAGTCAACCCCGCTTCATCCGTGCTGACTGAGCGCGGATATGACTACCGAAGCAGCTTCCAAAGCGGCAACAATGATCACAGATGGGCAACAATGATCACTGATGGGCAGGGCCTGCGGATTTGTTCACGAGGAATTGGGAGAGCTCGAGTGCTAGCGCACTTAAGTATGGTGAGTATGACCGGTTACTGGAATGCTTACAAATTAGATATACCGATGCAATCGCCGATGGCGATGGCGATGGTGATGGTGACCAGCGAGCGGATGCCACCATCGATACTGCCGAGTCAAGACGAGGCTCATGCTCTGATTGGGGATTTCACCGAAATTACTGTGTCAAATTCCGACAATGACCTACACTTGGTACGAGTCACGAGTGCGAGATTGAATAGTCGGATGCCGGACATTCCGGGAGTGGAGATATGGAGGACGGTGGCACATTGGATGTTCCTTCTCTTCTCTTCTCTTTACGTCTTTACTTCTTTGGATCTCGGCCCAGTATAAATGGCGTCGGCACGGGTTTTTACCACCTCCGGAGATCACTCAAGTGGAGGTGGAGTTTCCCCGTGCGCCGGATCCGCCGAATGGCTACCATATGGTACTGATCGGTTGTGGGACTTATGGGTTCGTACGTTTGCGTACGTTGA
>Ga0307515_10003325_pt1 | contig 33978 bp, 40 predicted proteins | sample 17_EM_MG_FD_194513 | JGI IMG/M metagenome (GOLD analysis project Ga0307515, IMG submission 194513) | Populus trichocarpa ectomycorrhiza microbial communities from riparian zone in the Pacific Northwest, United States - 17_EM | ecosystem: Host-associated > Plants > Roots > Unclassified | place...
AAGATGGACCGTTCCATTGACACGGAGCCTTTGAGCCAACGTTCCAGATCAACGGCGCGACGCAGCTTGCGGCATCGATCGATGGAGCCTCTTGTGTTCCCCGGCAAAACGGGTAGCACCGCAACCGCCCGTTAAGCCATTGAGCCCGGCGCGAGGTTGTAGGTCGCGGCGCCACTCAACGCTCTTGCTGCTGGTCTTCTTTGCCCTTGTTCCAAGTGGCGAGCCAGGTTCAACAGATCAGTCACTAATCTGCTCCATTCGCATCAACCTCTTCTTCGACCTTATGTTTGCTCCAAATTCGACGCGGTTCCTCTCTTGTGCGTTTGCCACCTGTTTGGCTTTGCTGGGCGCATGCGCCTTGCCAGCTTCGTTGGCGATGCCGGTGCCGCTCGACTCGCCAGCGGCCAACAGCCTTGTCGTTCAACAAGCGCAGGAAGGCCGCATCGGGTCATTGGCTGTGGGGAACTTCAGTCCCATTGAGGGCAAGGAGGCTGCACTGTCCGAGGCTACGTACCTGCGCGACACCTTGCTTGTCGACCTGCAAGGTGCAAGCCTGCTGGACCCGGTTTCCACCTCGGTGATCACAGGCCAACTCATCCATACTCAGATGGACAAGGGCTATGCCACCGTGGCGGCGCGGTTCATCGTGACACAGCAAGGCGGTCGCGTGCTGTACGAACGGGAGCTGCGCGCGAGTTCCACATGGGTACCTGCCTTGGGGCCCGTGGGCGCCCGCTGGGAGGCCAAGGAGCAGAGCGAGGTCTACCAGAAGCTGATGGGTCAGTTGTTCAGCGACCCGGGCTTTCGGCTCGCCTTGCGGCGCTGAGGGAACAACGGCTTCAGGGCTTGCGTCAGCCCTCGTTGCCCGGGCTTTTCATGGCTGGCATGGCGCGCTGCAGGACGTCGAGCATGTCGTGGCCCGTCAGCGCGGCACGGCCACCGAGTAGACGCGTGGCCAGGCGTCGAATAGCCTGCATATCGCGGGCTTCGCCGCGCAGCACCGCTTGTGCGTAGTGAGCGGAGACGCCGGCGCGATCGAGCCGCACGGCGCGCTCGATGGATTGCTCGGCCTCGGCCCGTTGACCCAGCATGGCTTGCACCACGGCCAGCCCGCCATGGCTCTCACCGAAATTGCGATCTAGCGCCAAGGCGGTGTCGAAGGCCTGCCGAGCCGCCTGCAGGTCGCCTTGCAACAGCAAGGTCCAGCCCAGGCCATGCCACGTGCCGATGTGGCTGGGCATGCTCTGCACGGCCTGTTCAAAACGCGTTCGCGCGGCATCCAGGTGGAGCTCCAGCAGTTCGGTGAATCCCAGGGCCGACAGCGTGCGGCCGTCATTGGCGTTTTGCTGCAGAGCGCGGTTGAGCAGGGTGCGCGACAGCGCCGCGTTGGTTTGCCCCAGCGCGAGCGTGGCGCGAGCCACCAGGGCCTCCAACTGCTGCTCATCGTGCCGCAGCGCGTGATCGGCCCATTGCAGGCTCAGGCCGCCGTCATCGGCGTCGAGGGCGATCAGGCTGGCAACGCCCGCTGCTTCGTAGTGCAGTTGCTGGGCTTGCCAGCGTGCAGTGGCCCAGGCCATCGCGTCGGCATGGCGGTGCAAGCGGTGCAGCAGCCTGAGCCACAGGACTTGGAGGCTGGGCTCGATCGGCTCGTTGGCAGCCACGGCGTCCATGCTGGGTGCCAGTTGTGCGAGCCCGGTGGCAAAGTCGCCGCGGCGCAGCGCCACGTACGCGAGGTCTTGCGCCAATGCCGGGTGCGCGGCCGCAGGCGTGTTCGCGTCGGATACCAGTGCGCGCAGGTGCTGATCGGCCTCGTCCCACCGGCTCTGTGCCATCAGCCAGTGGGCCTCGCGCACCTGCCACGCCGGCGCATTGAGATGGAGTGACTGCGCGTGCCGCAGGTGGAACTCGGCGCGCGCCAGCTCACCTGCTTGCAGGGCCGCCTCGAATGCGTCGCCGAGCAGGTGCGGGTTTTCGGGGTCCTGGCGCAGGTAGTTTTCGAGCCGATCCAGGCGCTGCAGGTTGGGGTGGTGGTTGGGCATGGTTTGTCGCTCAGAGATCGATGGGGGCGTGTGGTGACTGGGGGCCCAGCTGGGTTCGCAAGGTGCCCAGGGCTTTTCGGTGGATCTGCGAGATGCGGCCTCGCGTGAGCTGCAGCCGCTCGGCGATTTCTTCGAAGCTGTGCTCTTGCAGATAGTGGTAGCTGATGACCGTTCTCTCTTGATCGGAAAGTCGCTGAACGAGTTCACGAATCCGTTGCTGCAGCTGTTTCAGCTCGGTCCGCTGGTAGTAGGCATCGGCCTGAGGCGTGGCCGATGCGTCGGACTCGACCATGCCAGTGCCTTCGAGCAGGTAGCTGATCGCCAGGCCGATGCCCACCTCCGACAGGTACTTGAACAGGCTGTCAGCGTGACTGGCCTTGGCATCCTTGCCAGCCGGTACTTCGGCCCGTGCACGGCTCGCTGCGTCCGCGATGTCTTGGAGCCGCTCCTTGCGCACGCGCCGAGTGACAGCGATCTGCTGTTGCTTCTCGGTCAGTTGCTCCAGTCCGTTGAGGATGGCGCCGTGCATGCGTCTGGCCGCGAAGGTCTTGAACTGCGCACCGAGAGCCGGGTCGTATCGGTCGATCGACTCGACCATTCCGACCGAAGCGAGCTGCAGGTAGTCGTTGAATTCGATCTCGTCGTTGATGCGCCGACCGTAATACGTGGCCGCCACCACGCGGGCATAGGGGATGAAGTGCGCCATCAGGCGCTGGCGAGCCGACTCGTCTCGCTGCTCGCGCCAGCGCTGCCACAACGCGGCCTCGGACGCCGCCGACACGGGATCGGCAGCATCAGGGCGCGCGTGGGTGGTCGGCATGACTCGACCTCAGTGAAAACTGCCGATCAGGGCCTTCAGCAGCAGGCTCCAGCCGTCGACGAGGATGAACATCAGCACCTTGAGGGGCAGGGCGATGGTGACGGGCGGCATCATCATCATGCCCAGCGCCATCAGGATGCTGGAGACGATCAGGTCGATCAGCAGGAAGGGCAGGAAGACCACGAACCCGATCTGGAACGCGGCGCGCAGCTCCGACAACATGAACGCTGGAATCAGCTGCAGGTTGCTGACGTCGGCCATGGTCTGCGGGCGCTTGGCCTTGGAGAGGTCGATCATCAGCGCAATGTCTTGCTCGCGCGTCTGTCGCGCCATGAAGTCGCGCAGCGGCGTGCTCGCCTTCTGGTAGGCCTGCTCCACGCCGAGCTTGCCGTCCATGAAGGGCTGGAAGGCATCCTGATTGAGCGTCTGCAGCACCGGTGACATGGTGAACAGCGTGAGGAACAGCGCCAGGCCGATGAGCGCCGTGTTCGGCGGCGTTTCGGGCATGCCGATCGCATGTCGCAACATCGAGAGCACGATGATGATGCGCAGGAAAGCCGTTACGCAGACGAGTACCGAGGGCAGCACCGCGAGCACGGTGAGCCCCATGACGATGCGGATCGGCAGCGAGCTGTCTGATGCCATGGCGTCGCCGCTGGGCAGTTTCAGGCCGATGCCCACGCCGTTGCTGGATGGCTTGCCGGCGCTGCGGGAAGAACTCGACGTGGTACTTCCACCGGAGGCGCTGCGTTGCGGCGCATTGGCCGATGCGGTGGAAGCTGCTGACGAGACGGGTGCGGTTGCTTCGGGCAAGGCTATTGCCGCCGAGTCAGATGACTCGACTGTGGCGGGAGCCGGTGTCTCTTCGCCGGCCGCCACGGCCGGCGTCACGTAACCCATGGCGCACAGCAGCACCAGAGTGGCGAGGCGCCTCGCGGCATTGAACACGTCGTTGATTGTCACGATTCGGTCTTCTCTGGTACTGCTGGCGCGTCGATGCGGTCCAGCACGACAGGCGCCGAGTTGCCATGCACGGCGACAAGCAGCTGCCGGTCGTGCCAAGCGAGCGCGTAGACGCGGGTCGTGGCGTCGAGCCGGGTGCTGGAGATGACGCGAACGGGGTTCGAATCGGTCTTGGCCTGCGGCCCGAACAGGGCACCCCACCGCGTGCCTTGTCCATTCCGTCGGTTGCGGCGTTTCTCGAACCACACCAGCCCGAGCGCGATGGCCATCAGTGCGATGAGCAGCACGGCTCCAGCCACCGGGAAGCCCTGGTCGGCAGGCTCGCGCTTGAAGGGCAGCGGCTGCTGCAGTTCTGAGGCGACCGAGGCAGCGTCGACCGCGCTGCTGGCCACCGTGGATGGCGCTGTCGAACTCACGGCTTGAGCGGAATGGGCAGCTCGGTGATGCGCACGGCGAACTGGTCTTCCACGGCCATCAATTGCCCGCGAGCAATCACCTTGCCCTCGAGCAGGATGTCGACCGGCTGTTCGACCGCGCGGTCGAGCACGAAGACCTGATGCTCCTTGGCAGCCAGCAGCTCGCCGACGGTGACGACGACCTCGCCCACGCACACCTGCAGCCGAGTCTTGATCTGGTGAAGTGGGCTGGCCAAGTCGACCAAGGCCGGCTTGTTGGTCGGGTGGGACAGATCCTGCAGTTCGCTCAAGGCGAGCGTGTGCGCGACGGGCCCCGCGGCGGGCGAGGGTTCAGCCAGCGATGCATTTGCGCGCTGGGGCAGTGTGGGGTCGATGGTGGTGTTCATGAAAACGGGCTAGGAAGTGGTTCAGGCGAGTTCGCTGTCGGTTCGCAGGATTTCGATGGCACGTTGGCCGTGCCTTGCGCCCAGATAGGCCAGGCCGACGCGAGCGGGCTCGATGGCCGGGCCCTCGTCGGTTGTGCGGAGCGAACGCAGCGTCAGCGGAGAGTCGAGCCGGTGGGGCAGGGTGAGCACATCACCGACGCGCAATGACTGCAGGTCGCCCAGTTTCAGCTCGGTGGGGTCGAGCTCCACGCTGAAGCGCAAGGGACGGCTGGCCACCGCCTCTTTCAGGGGGACGAGTTTGGTCTTGCCTGCAACTGCCGGGCTGCGTGCTGGACGCTGCGCCAGGCAAAGCGCCTGCGCGAGTGCTGGGGAGAGGTGCAGCCAGATGGATGCGGCCTCGGGTGCTCCGGCAAATCGAATTTGGAGTTGTAACGCTCCCGACCACGCTTTGAGGTCGCGCCCTGGCACGTGTGCGGGATGTTCGGCCAGATCATCCACTGGGTTGGCCTCGATCTTCAGCGGGCCGGCCAGCTCGGCGAGCAAGGTCTTCCACGCACAGTCCGCGGTTGTTGTCGCCAATGGCGACGACAAGGCCTGCGCGTCTTTTTCGTCGCGCGTGACTGTCGCCCCCCACAGAGTGTCTGCGATCAGGCTCACGGGTCTGCACGAAGACGCACCAGCCCAAAGGCACACTGACGTGTCCTCGGGGTGGGTGCCCACGGCCTGCCAATCCATGCTGCTGGCCTGTAACGCCGGGACTTCGCAGGCATTGAAGGCACGTACCGGCGCGACCTCCACTCCCCAGGCCTGAGCCCAGCGAGACAAGGCGGGCATGACCTGCATTGCGAGCGTGTTCAGCGCGCCGGGTGTCCACCAGCGCAGCGCGCGGGCGGCCCCGATGGCAGGCATGTTCATGTCACGGGCCATGCTATTTGCTCTTCATCGAAAAGAGCTCTTGCAGCATGTCGTTGGCGGTCGAGATGATCTGCGAAGACGCCTGGTAGCCGCGCTGCATGATGACCAGGTCGCTGAACTCCTGCGAGAGGTCGACGTTGGAGATTTCGATCGAGCCGGCGCGAATCGTGCCGAAGCCGTTGGCGCCCGCCGCGCCGGTGTGCCAGGCCGCGCTGTCCGTGGGTGCGAACTGGTTGTCGCCGGTGGCGATGACGTCGCTGACGGCGTCGAAGCGCGCCAGCGCAAAGCGCGCGCCATTGGCGGTCTTGCCGTTCGAGTAGCTCACCACCAGGAAGCCCTTGTCGTCAAAACTCACACCGCTGATCGTGCCCCGCAGCACGCCGTCTTGCTTGGTCATCGCCAGCGTCGAGCTGGTGCCCGAGGCGAACGAGGTGACCTGGCTGCTGAAGTCGAAGACGAGCGGCTGCTCGGCTTGCCCGGCGGGCTTGTAGGTGATGCTGAGCTTCGCGGTGTCGGCCGTTGGGTTGCCATTGAGGAAGGTGATGCTGCCTGTGCCGACCGAGGCGCCGGCCTCCGTGGCAGCCACCGACCAAGTTGTCTGGTTGGGTGCTGCGCCCCGGGTGAACACCAGAGACAAGGTGTGTTCGCCGCCCGACGCATCGATGACCTTGATGTCGCTCAGGGTCTTGCTCGCTTCGGTGCTCGACAGGTTGCCTGTGAAGCTGACCGTGGCCGTGGCTTGCGCAGGATTGGTGCGCAGGTCGACCAGCGAGATTTCGGTCTGTGCGCCGTTCCCGTCGAGCGCGACGACGGTGGCACCGTCGGTGCGGCTGACCAGGACACCATCGTCGTTGAATTCGAATTGCCCCGCGCGGGTGTAGTGCAGGTCACCTTCCTTGTCCTTGAGCATGAACAGGCCCTGGCCATCGACAGCGATGTCAAGGTCATTGCCGGTCTGCCGCAGCTCGCCTTGCTTGAAGTTGAGCGAGGTCGAATAGGTGTTGAGTCCGTAGCCGAGCTGGGTGCGGTTGAACCCGGAGTTGCCACCCGACAGCGTGCTGTTGGCGTAGAACATGTCGGCGAATTGCAGCGACGATCCCTTGAAGCCGGGTGTGTTGAGGTTGGCGGTGTTGTTGGCGATCACGCGCAGTCCGTGCGAGTAGCCCATCAGGCCACTCATGCCGACGAAGATGGATTCGAGCATTCTGTTTCCCAGGAGTGGATGGGTGGTCAGCGAACTGCGGCGATCTGGGCCAGGCTCACGCCGGACAGCGTGGTGCCGCTGGTGGTGCGGATCGACAACGCGGGGGTGTCACCCGCCAGGGACAGCGACACCACCGTGCCGGTGAGGCTGCCGCTGTCGGTCGTGATGTCGACGGTGCGCCCGATCAGCCCAACCGATTGAAGCGAAGCCTGCGTCGACAACAACGCGCTGAGCTTGTCGTTGAGTTGCTGGCTTTGCCCCAGTGCGGAGAACTGCGCCATCTGCGCCATGAACTCCTGGTTGTCCATGGGTTTGAGCGGGTCCTGGTAGGTGAGCTGGGTCAGCAGGATCTTCAGGAAATCTTGCATCCCGATGCCGTTGGCGTCGAGGTTGGTGGTCGGCGTGCTGCCGATGGCTCCGATGCTGGACATTCAGGTCTCCTTGGTGGCGATGAGGTCGAAGAAGGAATCGAACCGTTCGGGAGCTTTTCCGGACGGGGTGGGCATGAAGGACAGGCTGTGCTGGGCCGATGACTCGGCAGGCGCGGTGACGGGATGGTCGAACACTGGCTTGCCGTTGCAGACGAGGCTGCGCACGCGTATGCCTTGCGCCTCCAGCCAGCGCTGAACCTGGCCGGCCAGCTGCGTGGCGTGTTGAGCATGCTCGGCATCGAGCCCGAACCAGACCCTTGCGTGGCCGCCGTCCCACTGAAGATGCCAGCGGATCGGCTCACGACGACCGGTGGCTGGTGGCTCGCCCGATCCGTGGACGCTTTGTGAGCCGGCTAAAGCCGATCGGCTGTGCTCGCTGCCATGAGTCAGTTGGGGACGGACGCCGATGTCGGACTGGACCATGGGGACTGCGAGGGCCGGTTCCCCGTTGCGGAACAGGTCGTGCCTAGAGGCTGACGAGGGCCGCATGGAGCTGTTGCGCTCAGCCGATGCTGTCGCGACATCGACGCGAGGCGCGAAGGCCGCGCGACCGTCAACGGCCGTCGTCGGCGAGGGCGCAGTGAGCGGGCGCTGCTCGCCCGTGGCGGCCATCGCCGCGAGCGTGGACGCACGGTTCGGTACCTGCTCGCTGGTCCGCTCAGGCCGCGGCGCGTTCGATGATGGGTGCACGCCTCCCCGCCCCGCATGCTCAGGCAGGGGCTTCTTGAACCAGGATTCGCCCTGGGCACGTTCCATTTCTCGCTGCCAGGCGAGGCGCTGCGCGCTGTCGGGTGCCGCGCTGCGCTGTTGAAGCTGCACTTGTGGCAAAACGGGGGGAGGGGATGAACTGGTGACGTCGGTTGTCATGACCTGCTCCGGCCGGCGGTGTCTATCTGTGACGAGCGCTTGACCCACTCAGCGCGCGTTACCCAGTCGGCGTCGGCGTCGAACGCGGCCTGGGTTTGTTGCTGCAACCCGTGCGCATGCAAGCCTTCTTCCCGGTGACGCTCCAAGGCATCGAGTTTCAGTTGCTGGTCGCGGCACCCCGCCTGTTGCTGGGTGATGACCGCGTCTGCGCTTGCGATCTCCTGCTGCAGCTGTTCGCCTCGCCGGTTGGCCTGCGCCAGGTAGGCAAGTCCCTGGCGAGCCAGCGTCGGGTTGAAGGGCTTTGTGGCCGATGGCCTCAGCCACGCGCTCAGCGCCTCGACCTGCTGCCGATGAGCTTGCTGATCGACCTGTAATTGCTGCAGCTGCCGTAGGCTGCCCGCGAGTTCGGTCTGCAGCCTGTCCAATTGCCAGGCGGCTTGCTGTCGGATGGGTCCGAGCACGTCGACGAAGCCGCGCGTGTCGAGGCTCATGGGGCCTCCTTCAGCAGGCCCGTCAACGCCGACAAGGCCGCAGCCCGGTCGACGCCGCCTTCGGACTGGTTCAGGAAGGCGAGCAACTCGGGTTCGATCTTCAGTGCGCGGTCGAGCTCGGGGTTGGCGCCGCGCACATAGGCACCGATGTCGACAAGCTGGCGGTTGCGTTGCAACAGCTCGAGCGAACTGGTGGCTGATCGGGCCAAGGCTCGCACCTCCGCCGGAACGAGGTCGGACATCAGCCGGCTGGTGCTGGCAAGCGCGTCGATGGCCGGATAGCGTCCCTGGTTGGCCAGCTGCCTGGACAACACGATGTGCCCGTCGAGCGTCGCACGCATGCAATCGGCGATGGGTTCGTTCAGGTCATCGCCTTCCACCAATACCGTCAGCAGGGCAGTGATCGAGCCACCGGACTCGGCCGTGCCGCAGCGCTCGCAGAGTTCGGGCAGCTCGGCGAAAACCGAGGGCGTGTAGCCGCGGGCCGTCGGCGGCTCTCCCACTGAGAGGCCAACCTCACGCCGCGCCATGGCGACGCGGGTCACCGAGTCCATGGTGAGCAGAACGTGTTGCCCTTCGTCACGAAAACTCTCGGCGATGGCCACGGCAGCGTGGGCCGCACGCAGGCGTGCCAGTGCGGGTTGGTCTGCCGTGGCGACCACGACGACCGACCGCGCCAAGCCTTGGGGGCCCAATTGCTTCTCGATGAACTCGCGCACCTCTCGTCCCCGCTCGCCGATCAGCGCTATGACGTTGACGTCGGCCCGCACGTGCTTGGCAACCATGCCCAGCAAGGTGCTCTTGCCCACGCCGCTGCCGGCGAAGATGCCCACCCGTTGGCCGCGGCCCAGGGTCAGCAGCGTATCGATGCTGCGCACACCGGTCTCCAGCACGGTGTTGATGCGCGGGCGTCGCATCGGGTTTCTCGCTGCTGCCTGCAGGCGGTACCGCTGCCTGGTCATCGGCTCGGGTTCGCCGTCGAGCGGGTGACCGAAGCAGTCGATGACGCGGCCCAGCAGTTCACGTCCGGTCCCAATGCTGGCCATCTCGCCTGTGGCCACGACCTCGCAGCCAGCTGCGAGGCCCTGGAACGACCCGTAGGCCATCAACGTGGTCGTTCCGGGCCGGATGCCGACCACTTCGGCGCGGACGGGGGCAGCTCCACCACGGGCAGAGATGAGGCACATTTCGCCCAGTGGGACGTCGGGCCCATGGGCTTCAATTGCCAGCCCCGACAGCTGGCGAACCACGCCGGTGTGGCGCATGAGGTCGGTGTGTCGCGTGCGTTCGCGCAGCCGGGTTAGCAGACCAGCGCTCATGACCGTCCCTCTGCGAGCCATGCCTCGCGAAGGCGTGCCAGCTGGGTCAGCAAGGTGGCATCGACCGTGCCTTGGTCACTCTGCAACGTGCAACCGCCTCGAGTCGACTGCGAATCGGCGGTCCACTGCACGCTTGGGTGGCGCTCGAGGAGGTCGCGGCCTTCCGCATGCGATGCCAACGCCTCCAGGTCCAGTGGATGCAGGCGCACGCTGAGGAGCGTGCCGCCTCGCAATTGCGTGATCGCGTGGCGGACTGTCTCCGCGACGATCTCCGGCTCGAAAGCTCGGCGCCCGATGAGTTTGCAGATGCTTTCGTAGGCGAGGGCGACGGCTTCCGGTTCGAGCTGGTCGAGGCGCATAGACACGGCTTGCTCGATGCCACCGAGCAGTTGGTCGAGCCTGGCCAAGCGGGCGGCCTGATCGCGTGCGGCTTGCTCGGATTGCGCGGCAGCCTGGGCTTCCAGCTTCTTGACCGTCGCTTGGAGGCGCTGCTCGAACTGGCCCTCCGCGTCCTTCAAGCCTTCGCGCAGGCCGGCCTCGTAACCCTGCTGGTGTTCCACACCTGGTCCCGCAACGATCACGGTAGGCGGTATGTCGTTGCGCGCCGGAGCTTGACGCACGGGGTGGCCGTGCGCGGGGGGCATGAGCGCGCGCTGCGGGCGGGTCAAGAGTTTGGTGGGGGTTTGCGCGTGGACGTCGCGCAGGACCTGGGGGCGGCCGCTCATGTGCGTTGCTTCCCTGAGAGGTTTCCGGTCAGGCGGAGGACGAAGTGCTGCCATGACCACCTGGCGCGCCGTTGTGATGGCGAGCCGTGCTCGGGGGCATGGGTGTTCGTGGCTTGTTCGAGCAAGCCACGAAGCAAGGCCTGTCTCATGGCCGCGCCTGGGACGGGCGTGTCTGAGGCATCGCGAAGCAGCGCCTGCAGGTTCTGCTGGCGCGCTGTGGTCATCCGGGCAAAGAGCTGGGCTTGCCAAGGCCATGGTCCCAGACGCAGCAGGCTCACGATCAGACGGTCGGGTTCTGCGAGCAGCACGCGTGTCACCGATTCGAACGGAAGGTCGCGCACCCGTGCCCACTCGGAATCTTGGGTGCTCGCCGCTCCGGAGGACGGTAGGGTCGGCGTCGGCGTTGTCCCCGCAGCGTCTGCGTCAACGGTGTGCAACGTGTCGACCAGCATTGCCGGGTCGGGCTGAAGGCCGAGGACCACCAGCTCCTGAAGCAACTCGCTGAGCTCTGTGCGCTGCTGAGGCGTCACGCGCCCGAGGATCCACTGGCGGTCGCTGCCCGAAAGGGAGTGCAGCAGCAGGGCCGCCTGTCGGGCTCCCGTCGCTGCAGGGCGTGACGGATCCAGTTCAAAGGCGTTCACCGCTCGTTCCCCTTAGGTGACGATTGCGCAACCCATTGGCGGATCTGCGACAGCGCAGCCTCGCGCTGTTCCGGGCTCATCGGGGGGGCGTTGCCAGCGACGCCTCGGCCGCGCGCCAACCCATTCGCCCACCAGGCCAGCAAGGCCAGCACGACAGCCCCAAGCATCCCGGCCAGCACGGCGACCGCCGTGGGAACGGAAGGAGACGGCGGGCTGGCCGTTGAATGTTCGGTGGCGCCGCCCGTCGAAGCAGCGGCTTGTGACGCAGAAGAGGGAGGTGAGGAGGCCATCGGCTCGGCGCCGGTCTCGGATCTGACGTTGCCAAGACTGTCCAGGGACTGGACCACCACGGTGTCGCCACGATCGCTTTGCGTGCCGGCGGCAGCACCGATCAAGGCCTTCAGTTGTTCGATCTGATGGGCATCGAGCGGTGCCTTGACGACCGCCACCACCTGGATCTGCTGAATGGACCCGGGCTGGGAAACGACCTGCTCGACGCGCCGACCGACCTGGTAGTCAGTCTCGCGGTGGGTGGTGCCTCCGGCGGCGTCGCGGCCGGTCAGCGGCGCGGCATCGTCGCGCAGCGTCTCTCGCTCGTGCACCAGGACGCCGGTGCGCGTATCGCCTGACTTCGTCACCGGCCCCGTCACGTCTTCGGTGGTCGTGCGCACCTGGTTCATGTCGAGGGTGACGTCCACACTGGCCAACGCGCGTCCTGCTCCGAAGCTGCGATCCAGAACCTGCGATACCTTGCGTGCCAGCAGCTGTTCGATGTCCTTCTTCAGTTCGAGCTGCAGCGGCATGTCTTGTTGCACATCGTTGGTGACCACCCGAGTCAAGGCGACACCCTGCTGGTTGACGATGGTGACGTCCTGCGCCGCCACACCAGCGACCGCCGCTGCCACCAGGCGCTGGATGCCCGTCACCTGCTCGGGCCGCAAGCTCTGTCCGTGCTTGAGGGCCAGCGAAATCGACGCCTTGGCCTTGACCTGCTCGCGCTTGAACAGTCCCTCTTCGGGAAACGCCAGGTGCACGCGGACCGATTCCACTTCCGACAGTGACAGGATGGTCCGGGTGAGCTCGCCCTGAAGCGCGCGCTGGAAGTTGACCTTCTGCGCAAACTCGGTCATGCCGAAATCGCTGTTGTTGAAGAGCTCGAAGCCCACCGCACCGTGCAAGGGGATGTCCTTGCTCATGAGCTTGAGGCGCGTCTGGTGCAGCTGGTGCTTGTCGACCAGGATCGACGTGCCGTCCGAGCCCAGCACGTAGGGCTGTTTCATGCGGTCGAGCTCGGCGGTCAACGCCGCCGCGTCCTGCGGCGCCAGACCGGAGAACAGGGTCTCGTAGTCGGTGCGCAGCAGCCAGATGCCGAAGGCGAGGGTTGCCCCGACGATCATGACGACACCTGCGGCGAGGGTCACCTTGGCTGCCCCGCTCAATGCTTGCCAGAATTCCTTGATCACGCTTGCTCCGAATACTTCATTTCAACGAATAACGAGAGGTGGCAGCATCAGACTTGCATGCGCATGACTTCCTGATAGGACTCCAGCAGGCGATTGCGGACCTGCACCATCAGCTGGAAGGACAGGCGACTCTGCTCGAGGCGGATCATCACTTGGTGCAGGTTGTCGATGTCGCCGGCCGCGAGGTGCTGAAGATCGACCTGGCTGGTCTGCAGTTGCGAGCTCACCTGCTGTAGCCCCTGGCTCACGAGTTGACCGAAGGTCGCAGATCCGGCCTCGTCCGTGCGCACCGTGGCGTCCAGCGAGGGCCATGCTGTGGGCTGCGGTGCCTGGATGGTTTGCAGCGGCGGCAGGAAGTCGTTGCTCATGTCGACCCGCCGATCTCAAGTGCTTTCATGGCCATGGTTCGCGCAGCGTTCATCGCTGCCACGTTGGCTTCATAGGCGCGCGAAGCGCTCATCAGCGTCAGCATTTCGTTGGCAGGGTCGACGCCGGGATAGGAGACGAATCCCTGGGCGTCCGCATTCGGATGGCCAGGTTCCAGCACACGCCGTGGCGACAGGTTGGTCGCTTCGACAGTCGCGCTGGGGCCACCCAGGGCCTGCTCGACCCGGGCCGCGAACTGGCCCTCGACCGTGCGAGTCGTCAACGAGGCTTGGGCCACCACCTGCAGCGGGCGGAAGGCCTGGCTTTCAGACGATGCCACGGTGTGCGCATTGGCCAGGTTCAGCGCGGCGACTTCGACACGCAGACGCTCGACGTCCATGCCGGCGGCGCTGATCGCAAAGGATTGCTGATAGCTCATGTGGGTGTGTTCCGGTCCTGGTGGTTAACGTTTGCCGTCGCTGACGGCGGTGGAAAGCATCGACAGCTGGCGGTTGAGCGCCCGAAGCAGCGCCTGGTAGTGCAGGTTGTTCTGGCTCAGCGCCGCGACCTCGGCGTCGAGTTGGACGGCGCGAGGGCGCCCGTCCTCGGCGACATCGGGTTCGATGCGCACGTTCAAGCGGGGTGCGGGCGAGTTCGCGTTCGCGTCGCTGCGGCCGCTGTGCTTCATCGCTTGATCGACTTGTGCCTCGAAACGGACGCGTTGCGGCACGAACCCCACGCTGCCCGCGTTCGCGATGTTGGCCGCAATGACCTGATGGCGCAGCGTCGCGGCGTCCAGGGCCAGTGACAGCGTGGCCGTCGAGAGGGCTTCGATTCCTTGGCTCATGGGGATCCCTTCTGAATGTTGGAATGGCTCATTGCACGATCAGCTCGGCGTGCAAGGCACCGGCAGCCTTGACAGCGCGCAGGATCGAAATGATGTCGCGCGTGTTGGTCTTCAGGCGCGTCAAGGACTGCACGAGGTCGGCCACGGTGTTGTTGGCAGAGACGAAGCCGGTGCCCTGAGGCTCGTTCACATCGACGCGGCTGTTGGTGACGATCGCGGTGCGCACGCCCTGGCCGGGTCGGTTCAGCAACGCCGGCTGCGAAACGCTGGTATCCGCGTCGACGGTCACGCGCAGGTCGCCATGCGACACCGCAACCTGGGAAATCCGCACGTCACCGCCCGACACGATCGTGCCGGTGCGCTCGTTGATGATCACGCGGGCTCTTCGGTCGGGGTCGACCAGCACGTTTTCCAGCCGCGAGAAGAACGCGACCGGCCGTTCCCGAAACGCTTCGGGAATCTGGATGTCGATGCCCGCTGCGTCGTGTGCTTCGGCGAGGCCTTCGCCCACCTGGCTGTTGATGGCAGCGGCCACCCGGGTCGCGGTGGTGTAGTCCGGGTCCTGGAGCACGAACGTGATGCTGCGCCGGTTCTCCTGTGTGCCCGGGAGGCTGACCTCCACGTTGGCCCCGTTGGGGATCGAGCCGACCGTCGGGTGGTTCTTCTGCACGACGTTGCCGTTGGCGTCGTAGCGGTAGCCGCCCACCGTCAAGGGGCCTTGAGCCAGCGCGTAGACACGCCCGTTGGCTGCCTTCAACGGGGTGAGCAGCAAGGCGCCGCCGACCAGACTGCGAGCATCGCCAGCCGAGGTGATTGTCACGTCGAGGGCATCGCCTTCCCGCGCGAATGTCGGCAGGCTGGATGTGACCATCACCACCGCGACGTTGCGGCTTTGCACCTGGTCCGCCGTGACGGTGAGGTTGAACTGCGAAAAGACGTTGGCGAGCGCCTGCCGGGTCGTGCGGTTGGTTGGCGAGTCGCCCGTGCCGGCGAGGCCAGTGACGATGCCGTAGCCGATCAACGCGTTGTCGCGCCAGCCTTGCATCTTGCCCAGGTCCTTGACGCGAATCGCTTCGGCTGCACGAGTGTCGGTGGCGGCGCTCGCAAAACCGCTGCAGCCAAGGCTCAACAGCACCGCGCATGCGGCACTCACTGCGATCCGGAAGAGGTGGTGGGCCATGGTCAGAGTCCCATCCAGTCGAGCATCTGACGCCACCAGGCCGGCTTCTGCCGCTCCGCCAAGTCGCCGTCACCGACGTAGGTGATGCGGGCGGCTGCGAGGCGGCTCGACAGCACGACGTTGTTGTCGGAGATGTCTTGCGGCCGCACGCGTCCTTCGACATTGATGCGCTGTTGCTCATCGTTGATCAGCAGCAGCTGTTCGCCTGCGACCTGCAGATCGCCATTGGGCAGGACCTGTTTGACCGAGACGGTGAGCTGGGCCAGTAGCTTGCCGGTGCGCGTGGTTTTTCCGCCGCCGTCGAACTCGCCGGAGTTGCCGAGCCCGACACCGATGGCGGGTGTATGGGCTCGTGTCAGCCCAGCCGATATGTCGTTGCTGCGCCGGGTTGCGGTGTCGGCGTTGGCACTGGCTGCGGCGCTTTCGACAACCTGGATGGTCAGCACGTCGCCGACCCGATACGCCTTGTTGTCAGCTGTCAAGGGACGAAACGTGCTCTCGTCGTACAGGCTCTGTGCCTGCGCACCGGCGACGAGCAGCCACCCCGCGGCAAGAACGGACCATGGCCGCAAGTAACGGCGGAGAGAGACGGAACTGGGAAACTTCATGGAGACACCTCGACCATGTGCGGTTCGACCACGAGGGCCGCGACAGATTGACTGGATCCTGTGGCTTTGACGCGGACGTGCTGCCCGCGGTTGCCGGCCTGCAGCGATTGGGCAGTGGTGATGACGGTGATGCCACCAACGCGGCTGCGCACGGTGACCTGGGTTCCACGCTCGACGGCGGGTGGGGACTCCAGGTCCGCTGAGGCCAGGACCTGTCCAGCCTGGACCGTTCGTCGCAGCGCCAGGCCCACCGGCGACCCGGACCAGGGCGTCACCGCGAGGGTGGTCAGATCGATCTCTCGCGCTTCGATGTCGGCCTCTTGGAGGACTTGGCCGACGCTCAGTTTCATCGGAGCTATCGACACCGGTTGGAACGCCTGCAGATTGAAGCTGACGGCCTCGGTGCGAATGAAGCGGCCGTCGGCCCAGATGTCGACCCACATCTGCATGCGCTGGGTCGCTCGCGCGGTTTGCGCCGGTTCGCGCGCCCGAAATACCAGTTCGCCAGCGGGCGCGGCCAAGGGCCGCAGTGGCTGCGTGAGCGTGAGTTCGAAGCGGCTGGTGCGCGGGCGCAGCCAGGCTTCGAGGGACTGGCGTGCGGCAGCCGAAACACGCTCGCCGTCGACCCACTGGCTCGCTCGGTGGATCTTCACATCCGCGGCGCCGGCCCATCGCCACTCGAGTGATCCCAGCTGACGCTGGCGGCGCAGCCATGCGCCTATGCGCTGCCGACTGAGCTGGCTGGTTTCACCGGCCCGCGGTGCCGGGCCGAGGACCATCTCGCCCAAGCGACTCGTCGTCACTGCATCGCTGCCGCCCACCGATGCGATGTCGTTCAGCGTGACGACCTCACTTGCAACCTCACTGTGGGGCCGCAATTCGATCTGGACGACGTTGGCGGCCACGCAAGGTGCGGCCGCGTTGATGGCGAATGCCAGCACGCACGCGTTGCGCCAGCGGGTACGCTGCGCCAGTCGGTCGGCCACAGGAGAGCGGCGAGAGCGGTCCATCAGCGACGCAGGCTGTTGACCATGCCCAGCATCTCGTCGGAAGCCTGGATGACCTTGACGCTGGCCTCGTAGGCGCGCTGCGCGACCATCAGGTTGACCATCTCCTCGACCATCTTGACGTTCGAACCTTCGAGAGAGCCCTGCCGGACGCTGCCGAGGCCCTCATCACCGGGGCGGCCCATGATCGGTTCGCCGGAGGCGGCGCTCGATCTGTAGACGTTGTCGCCTTCGGCAGTGAGGCCGGCGGGATTGGCGAAGCGCACCACTTCCAGCTGTCCCAGTTCAATCGGGGCCGCTTGGTTGGGAACCTGCACGGTGACCTTGCCATCGGGCGCGATGACAAGGCTCTGGGCGTTGTCGGGAATCGCAATGTTGGGCTTGAGCGCCTGGCCGGACGACGTGGCCAGCAGGCCGTCGGCGTTGACCTTCAAGGTCCCGCCCCGCGTATAGGCCCGTGCGCCGTCGGGAAGAACGAGTTCGAGGAAGCCGTCGCCGGAGATGGCCACGTCCCACGGGGAGTCCGTCTTCTTGATGTCGCCAGCGTCGAACACCTTGCTGATCGACGTGATGCCCACGCCGACGCCGACTCTCTGCGTCTCGTCCAGCGGTCCGAGCGGACCGTCCACGCCGGCGGCCGCGGTCTGGCTGGCATCGCGTGCGACGAGATCGAAGAAGCTGACGCGCGATTTCTTGAAGCCGACGGTATTGACGTTGGCGAGGTTGTTGGCGACCGCGTCAACGTTCTGCTGCTGCGCGTTCATGCCGGTGGCGGCGATGTAGAGGGCGTCGAACATGGGTTCAGTCCTTAAGTGGAGGCGGATGCGGAGTCGGAGCGATGAGGGAGGGGCTTCACAGGTCGCCAAGCTTGCGGATGGCGGTACCGACCATCTCGTCGTAGCCCTGCACGGCCTTCTGCAGAGACTCGAAGTGACGCATCGTCTGCATCACCTCGACCATTTCATGCATGGCGTTGACGTTCGAGTTCTCCAGGAATCCCTGTCGCACCTGAACGTCTTGACCGGCCAGCAGCCTGCCGCTCGTGCCGGCCGAGAAGAGCCCACCATCCAGCACCTGAAGCGTCTCGCGGTGATCAAAGTCCACGACCTTGAGTTGAGCGATCACGCGCCCCTGGTCGCTGACTACGCCACTGGCGTCGACGGTTGGCTGGCTGCCGTTCAGCACGATCTCCCCTGCGATGCCCATCACCGGCAGTCCCTTGGCACTCACGAGCCGCCCTCGGGCATCGACCTGGAATTGCCCGCTGCGGGTGTAGGCCGGTCCCGACTCGGTTGTGACTTCAAAGAAGCCGGGCCCTGCCAGGGCGAGGTCGAGGTTTTGCCGGGTGGGGCGCAGCGTGCCCGGCCGCATGTCGCGCGTCACGTCCAAGGTGGCGAGCCGATCTCGCGACGCGGTCCCGGAAGCGGCCGTCGGGACTTGTTCCATGGTTTCCGCAAATGACCTTCCCAACGGTTCGGTGGTCAGCGGCCGCTGCACGGACACCTCTCGCTTATAGCTGGGCGTCGTGGCATTGGCGAGGTTGGCGCTGGCGCGGTCCAGGCGGGACGCGTCTTGCTGCATGGCGGTCAACGTGATGGCGAGTACGTCGTGCATGTCATTCGTTCCAGGTCAGGTGATCACAGGCTGACGACCGCATACGACTTCAACTCGATGGCGGCCGGGATTTCGTTCATGGACAGGATTCGCAGATGGGGCAACACGCGCTCGGACAAGGTTCTCATGTGCCGGCGCAAATCCGGTGAGCAGAGCAGGACGGGCAGCAGGTTGCTTTTCATCATTCGCTCGGCCAGCGCGACCAGGCGCGAGAGGAACTGCTCGGCCAGCTTGGGGTCCAGCACGAGCGGCTGTCCTCCGTCGGACAGCTGGACGCTCTGCATGAACTGGCTCTCCATGGCGGGGTCCAGCGTCAGCACATGAAGGGCGTTCGAGTCGCCAAGCAGCCCCTGGCAGATGGCGTGTCCCAAGCGCTGTCGCACCCGCTCCGTGAGGGAGGTGATGTCCTTCTGGCTGCGGCCCGCGTCGGCCAGCGTTTCCAGGATGGCCTCGATGTGACGGATGCTGACTTTCTCGCGCAGCAAGCCCTGCAGCACTCGTTGCACGTCGGTCACCGACAGCACAGTGGGGATCAGCTCTTCGACCAAGGTGGGCTGTGCCTGTCGTACCCGTGCCAGCAGGCGTTCCGTGCCTGCGCGGGTCAGCAAGGTGGCCGACTCGCGGCGCAGCACCTCAGTCAGGTGCGTCATCAGCACGGTGGGCGCATCAACCAGTGTGTAGCGCGCCGCAACGGCCTCCTCCCGCTGCCTCGGTTCAATCCACAACGCGGGCAAGCCGTAGGTCGGATCGCGTGTCAACTCGCCGACGATGGCCTTGACGTCCCCCGTCGGGTGGATGGCCAGCAACCGATCGGAGCGCGCTTCGCCGCGACCCACCAGCACACCATCGATGTGGATTTCATAGCGCTCGGTGCCGAGGCGCGCGACGTCCTTGAAGCGAACGCGCGGGAGGACGAGTCCGAGTTCCTGCGCATGCTGTTTGCGGAAACTGGCGACCCGCTCCATGAACACGCCATCGGCCTGTCCGACGACGCCCGCCCAGCGGCTGCCGACGTGTACCTCGATCGGCTCCACCGGGAGGTTCTGGTACGGGTCATCGGCCTCTTCGGGATGGTCGTCAGAAGCGGTCTTCGCGGTGGCTGCGGCACCCTCTGTCTCGCGTTGCTGTGCTGCACGGTATGCCAGCCAGGCCACGACGAGTACGAAGCCGAGCAATGCCAATGTCGGCACAGCGGGAATGCCCGGCAACATCATCAGTGCACACAACGTGGCCGCGACCAGCAGCAGCGTCTTCGGGAACGAAGTGATCTGGCGCAAGGCCTCACGGCTGAGGTTGCTGTCGGACGCGGAGCGCGTCACGATGATGCCGGTACCGACGGCGATCACCAGTGCCGGCACCTGCGTCACGATGCCATCTCCGATGGTCAGCAGGGTGTAGGTCTGCAGCGCCTGGCCCCACGGCATGCCAAGCTGCATCACGCCGATGATGATGCCGCCGAAGATGTTGATCAGCAGGATCAGGATGCCGGCGATGGCGTCGCCCTTGACGAACTTGCTGGCCCCGTCCATTGCGCCATAGAACGCCGCGCCGCTCTCCAGGCTCTTGCGCCGCCGCTGCGCCTCGACCTGGTCGATGAAGCCCATGTTCAGGTCGGCATCGATGCTCATCTGCTGACCCGGCATGCTGTCCAGTGTGAACCGGGCGGCCACTTCGGAGACGCGTTGGGCGCCGTTGGTGACCACGACGTACTGCACGACGATCAGGATCAGGAAGACGATCAGGCCGATGACGTAGTTGCCGCCGACCACATAAGACCCGATGGCGCCGATGACCTTGCCGGCGCTGCCTTCTGACAGGATCAGGCGGGTGGCTGCCACGTTCAGGGACAGCCGGAACAGCGTGGCAATCAGCAACAGCGACGGGAAGGTCGAGAACTCGACCGGTCGCGTCATGTAGAAGGTCAGCAGCAGGATCAGGAAGGCAAAGCTGAAGTTCGTGAGCAGCAGGAAGTCAAGCAGCGCCGCGGGGATCGGGGTGAACAAGACCACCAGGATGCCCAGCACCAGCAGCACCATCACGACGTCGCTGTGTTTGCCGAACAGGCGTTGCAGTCCGCTCATGCGGACACCCGTGTCGCACTGTCGCGCGTCTTGCGCAGCGTCAACAGCCAGACCATGAGCGGTGCCAGATCGGCGTAGAAGTCAGGCGGAACGTGCTGGTCGACGTCGAGCGCCGCGTAGAGGGCGCGGGCGAGCCTGGGGTTCTGCACGACAGGGATGCGGTGCCTGGCTGCGATCGCGCGCATCGTGGCCGCCATCGTTCCCACACCTTTGCCGAGGAGTTGGGGCGCATCCATGTCGCCGTGCCGGTAACGCAAAGCCACGGCGACATGCGTCGGGTTGGTGATCAGGATGTCGGCGTCGCGCGTTTTGCCGAGCGAGCGGCTGCGCTTCACCATCTCATGGCGTAGTTGGCGCAACCGGGCTCGGATGCGCGGATCGCCTTCGCGGTGCTTGACCTCGTCCTTCAGTTCGCGGCGGCTCATGCGCATCTTCTTTGCGAACTCGCGACGTGTGTACACGAGGTCGATGAGGGCGATGGCGATCATGGCCAGCGCCAGCTTCAGTCCCAACGAGGCGGCGGCGTCTCCCAGGACCGACAGGATCGCGAGTGGCGTACGGCCGGAGAGCTGTTGCAGGCGAGGGAACAGATCGGTCAGCGTCATGACGACGACCAGCGACAGCAAGAGGAACTTGAGGCACGTCCGTCCGGTATCGAAGAGCGTTCGCATCGACACGAGCCGTTTGAATCCGGTCGCTGGGTTGATGCGTTGCCAGTCTGGTTGGAGAGGGTGCATCGACAAGACAAACCCGATCTGGGCAAGGTTGCCTACGACGGCGGCGGCCGCGATCGCACACAGCAGCGGCAGCAGCAGGAAGGCTGTCGCCCTGATGGCGTGGTCGACCCGTTGCCATAGCAAGGCGCCGCTGTCGACCTGGGGGGCCAGGGACGCCAACAGGGCATGGTCCAGACGAAACTGCGCCTTAAGAAGGTCCCAGCTGCTGGCGCTGAGGTAGGCGGTCGCCGTGAGGAACACCACGGCCGCCACGGCGTCGCTGCTCTTGGCGACCTGGCCTCGCTTGCGCGCTTCGTTGAGTTTATGGGGCGTGGCCGCGTCATTGCGGTCCAGATCTTCATCGGCCATCAGCGGAACATCGCCTCCCACGCCTTGAAGATCGAATCGTTCACCCGCAAGGTGACGTTCGACAGGGTCGGCAGGAACAGCGTCAGCGTTCCGACACCAACCACCACCTTGATCGGGATCGCGAGCGCGAACATGTTCATCTGCGGCAGGTTGCGAGACAACACGCCCAGGCTCAGTTCAACGAGCAACAGGCAAACCACGACAGGCGCGACCATCACGAAGCCGAGGCTGAAGGTAGCGGCCACCTGCTTGATCAACGGAGCTGCCGAGTGCTCGATCGACCAAGTCCCGCCCACCGGCATGATGTCCAGGCTGAGGGCAAAGCCACGCAGCAGCAGATGATGAGCATCAGTGGCGAAGAAGAGCGCGATCGCCAGAAGGTTGAAGGCGGCCGACAGCACCGGCAGTTGCTGTCGCGTCAGCGGATCGAAGACCTGCCCCATGCCGAAACCGATCTGAACGTCGAGCAGGCGCCCTCCTACCGCGAACGCGCTGAAGGCCAAGCTGACGCCGAGAGCCATCGTGGCGCCGAGCGCGACTTCGGTGGCCAATCCGACGGCGAGGAAACCGAGCGATGGCGAAGGGGGAAGGTGCACCGTCGGCAGCGTGGCAAGGCACACGGACAGGCCGAGCACGATGGCCACCCGCACGCTGGCCGGGACGAATGTGGCAGACAGCGGCGGTGCCAGCAGAAGCAGGGCGCCTAGACGGGCTGCGATGAACAGCGTCGCGATCCACCAGCCTTGGCTGGCCGGTGCACTGGCAAAGGAGAACATGCTGCGGCTCTGCGTTCTCTAGAACATCGACGGAATGCTTGTCCAGAGCCGCGTGGTGAACGACGCCAGCTTGTGCAGGATCCAAGGCCCGAACACGAGAAGGCTGACAGCTGCGGTGACCAGCTTGGGCACGAAGGTGAGGGACATCTCCTGCACCTGCGTGACGACCTGGAGCACGCTGATGCATACCCCGATCAGCATGGTCAATCCAAGAACGGGCAGGCACACAACCAGCCCTGTCCAAAACAGGTCTGCAAGCATGTGCAATGCAAGGTCCGCGTGCATGATCCCTCCCCTTGTGCCGGCCAACTGTTGTGGGCGTGCGAGCTTGAAAACCGCGCCGCCAGTTGTGGAGTTGGTCCGACTGAACTGAATGATTCTCTTTTTTGGTGACTATAGGGAGCACGTAGGAGGCTGACAATGGAAAAATCACCGAAATTCGAAAGCTATTTTTTTCGTGCAGAGAATGAGGTCTGTTCCGGTGCGTTCTCAATCGAAAACCAGATAAGGGCTTGAGCTTCGGTGTGAGGCTCGGGCGGGTGTGCCCATGTTGTGACGTGCAAGGTGAGGCCACGGTAGTGAGCGCGAAGTAACATGAACGGCGCGGCGCGGCGTGCAGGCGAAGTTCGATTGGCGCTTCGGGCCATCCTGCAACTCAGCACATCGCAGGCTGAACACCGTATGTGAGTGAAGGACCTCGCCGGGTCGGCCGCTTGCGCGAATCGTTGGCGGCCTTGCTCGATGCAAAGCGACATAGCGCAGGCCTGTTTAAGCAGGTGAGGATGAGCAGGTGCTGGTTGACGCACGCCGGCTCGTTCTCACGGCCTGCAGGGAGGTGGGGCGTAGATCGCAGATGATCCGCCGCGCAGGAATCTGTCCGTGCTTGCAACCCCACACGTTGGACCTACAGGTACAAGTCCTTGATGTGCGCGGCGTCACTCGACAGTTTTGTCAGCCGAGCGGCTTGCCCGACAACGTAGTCGCTCAGCCGTGCAGCGAATGTGCGCTCCTCGTCATCCAGGTAAAGGCTCGCCTCGGCCTGGATCGGCGCATGCGCCATCGCGAGTTTGGCGAGGCGAGCGGCCTCGCGCTTCAGCAGGCGTTTGTCGACCTGGCAACGCTTCGCGAAATCGGCCAGCTGGAATGCCCCGATCTCGTCGAGCGCGAACGCATCGCCGAACGCCATCGCGAGCTCCTGGTCGATGCCGGGGTACTGCGCCACGCTGACCAGGTCGTACCAAGGTGCGGGGTCCAGTCCCTGGCGGCGGACGAAGAAGGAGAAGTTCTTGCCGTGTGCGTCGCTGTTGCCGATGAGGAACTGGAACAGCGCCCAGCGCAGCAGGGTCAGCCGCGCCGCCGCTTTGTTGACCGTCTGCTCGACGCGGTCGAAGAGCACTTCGAAGCTGACGCCTTCGCGGATGGTGCGGACGGCTTCGCCGCTGCCGAAGTTGCGTTCGTACTTGTAGCTCGCCGGCAGGTCGGCGGCTTGGCATGCGTCGATGATGTGCAGCCGCTGCACGACCGGTCCTTCGGCCGTTTGCGAGACCACGCGGTCGAAGCGGCGCACGACCAGGACCGGCCTCGGCGTGCGGTAGATACCGACCTCGGCGACCGGCAGACCCATGCGCTTCGCAAGCGACATGCAGAAGTGCTCGTTGACCACGAGGTGCGGCGTGGCCGTGCGGGCCAGCTGCGGCTTCAGGATGTGGGTCGAGGCGAGGGGCGGCTCGATGAGGAACAAGCGTCCGCCGTCGTCGAGCGGGCGGTCCAGGTAGACCATCAGCTTGTCCTGGACCCCCGCGATCGACATGCGCACCTTGCCGTCCCAGACGGCCAACGGGATCGCATCGCGCTCGCTCAGGCGCTGGTTCAGTTCGTCGCGGGTGACTTCCCTGGGCGCCGTGGCAGCGTCGCTCGGCGGTGCTTCATCGGCGCGCCAGAACCTGAAGGCGCCGGTGGTCTCGGTTCCGAGCGCGTTGATGAGCCCGAAGATGTTGGACTTCGACACGTGGTAGGTCGTCGCCGTGATGTCGAGCGCGCGTCCTTCGGGCAGCAGGTTCTCGACGAAGCGCTTGACGGCGCCGATGGCGTAGCCGCCGGCGGGCGGGGCGAGCGGCAGTGCCGGCGACAAGGGGAATGCCCACTCGAAGCGGACCCAGGCGTCTTCGTAGTCCAATGACCAGCGGTCGTTCAGCGGCTCGTGGCCCAGGGTGGCGACCTTCCTGTCGTCGGCCCAGAGCGACAGCGCATGCCGGGCTGCGTCCGCGGTCATGGCTTCGATCTCGTCGGTGCCGGGTCGGGCGATGGCATCTGCGGGTGGTCCTTGGGACCGATCACCATCGTGAGGCCCAACCCGTCCAGCACGGTGAGCAGCTTATCGAGCCGCACCGAGCCCTTGCCGTTTTCCAGCCGGGAGAGCAGGTCGACCGACACGCCGCTCAGTGAAGCCGCGTCGTCGATGCGAAGCGACTGCTCGCGTCGTCGCAGTCGGACCAGGCGACCGAGTTCTGATGGGTCGGTGATCTGCACCGGCGCAAGGGCAAGGGCGGTGGGGGTGTTCATTTCGGACTTTCAGGGCTGGAGGATGCTTCAGCGCAGAATCATGGGAAATTCCTCATATTCCGAAACTATGCCACGGAGCGCCTATTTGCTGTAAAGATTCCTCGAACTCCGAAATTCCTCCTGTCGTACATCAGATCCGGAAAGTACTCAGCCCGCAACCGGTGCTGATTTTTAGCCCGAATCCACCGGTCCCCTGCTCCCGAGCCGACGCTAGATTGACGACAGCCCGCCCTTCGTTTCCCCAAGATTCCAGGCCTCCACGGGCTCGTCGCCACCCATCAACGCCGGACCATGCGCGCGCCACCCGCCGCCACTGCTTCCCTGCTGACGCCCGATGCGGATCCTCCGCAGCGGTCGCTGGTCAGCGATCCGACGTTGGGCGAGCCGCCGGCAGCGGTGACACCTTCTCCACCGCTCATGCTTGGCCGAGAGTCCGGGCCAGCGGTGACCGGACTCTCGTGATGAAAGACTGCCTCGAGTCGCCAGGACGCCACGGGCGGGACCGGGTGACGGTCGACCTGCGCGGCCTGGGCGAGCGCCTGCAGACGTGTGCGGCGGCACGGGGGATCAGCAGTGCGGCGCTGGTACGCCAATCGCTGGCCCCGCTGTTGCACGACACGCCGGCCGAAGGTGATGCGTCGCAGGTTGGTGCTGCGCCGGCACGCGATGTGGCCCTCGTGAAGGTGACGCTGCGGTTGCCCGCGGCCCACGCTGTCCTGCTTGCCCGGCAGGCGAGGGCGGCGGACGTGTCGCAGGGCGCCTACGTGGCGGACCTGCTCGATGGCGTGTCGCGCAGTCCGCTTGCGCCGGACCACGCCCAGGCCATCGCGACGCTGGCGCGATCGACGGACCGGCTGGCGGCCCTGAGCACCGACCTCAATTCGTTCATGCGCTTGCCATCGAGAGGACACTGCCCGGCAAGCCGGCCAGCGCCTCTCATGTCAAACGTGGCAAGCCGGGCGCCGCCACTCATCTCAAACGTTAGCCGGCATACCGAACCTCAATTGCCAAACGAACTTCAGCCATGAAGAAGCTACTCCCTGCCCTGCGATCGCTTGCCTATCCCTTTCGTCGAATGCTCAGACCGTTGGCACGGTCGACGAACATTTTTCTGGCTTTCTTTCGATGTCATCCGGTCAATGCCAAGGGGGAGGCGAAGCGCAGGCAAAGGTCTACGAATCCAACGGCCAGTTGGCAGAAGCGCATTCAATCCGCGGCGCGGTGAAGATGCTTTGCGAATGCATGCCCGAAAAGATCGGAGAGATGCGAAAAATCCTCAGCAAAGCGGAGAAGCGCCGCCGTGTTTCAGAAGCCGAGTTCTCAAAGAACTACCTTCCCGCCGCAATGAACCCGTGCGTAGGCGCGCAATTGAGATCAACATACGGAAGCGGGTGTGCCGAGCGCTTCGGAAGATTCACATCCAAAAGTGCGAACTTCTGCTCTTGCATGAGCAGAAAACTTGCGGAAGTCCCGGACGCTGAGATTGCAGATGTGGGCAAGGCGTCGGCAGACTATCTTCCCGCTGTTGCTGAAGCAAAGAAACGTGGTCAACCGGCGCCAGAGAAACCAGCTGCTCTCCAGGCATTTGGAGCATCGAGTCCTCGTGCATGAAAGAGTAGCGGGGGGTATCGGCGCGATGCTGGCTAACCATTCCATCGAGCTGACGTCTTCCAGCAGGCTTCGCCCGCTTCCGGCCGCAGCTCATGTCAAACGTTAGGCGTCTTGCATGGGGCTCGCGTTCTTCATAATTCCTGCGCTGCTGTGCGTCGTCGCAAGCTTCGTCTATTTCGCGATGGAGCCAAGGGCTTCCTCTGTTGGCCGAGCGCTACTCGTTTCCCTTCACGGTTTGGTTACTGGTGCTCTAACTATGTACACGGCGCTGCAACTCGGCAGCCCGCATACTGGCGAACCAAGGGAAGTAATATTTCTCACCTGCCTGGTTCTCCCACCGATTCTTGTCGGAGTATCAGTAGTCCGCTTCCGAGGCCCAAAGGCAGTTCACGCATTCCTTCTCCCCGTTGGGTTGTGCTACCTGCAAATCGTCTCAACCGGATTATTCGTTTACCTGAAAGCCAAGATGTGATGAACTGCTCTGCAGGTCGAGAGACGCCTAACCATTCCATCGAGCTGACGTCCAACGGGCAGCGCCCGTCGTCCGCAGCTCATGTCAAACGTTAGGCCGCACGAGAATCTAATGGACCGATACGCTCCTCCCACGGCAGAGATAGCCGACATCGGCATTTCATCCGCCTCCGCAGGCACCCAACTGCTCCGAAACATGGCCGCGCTCGTTGTCGGCCTTCCGATAGGTTGGCTTGCAATCATGGGTTCCCGCTTTCTGGTTCACTTCACTATCAACGCCGTGCCACATTTCGCTGGTCGGTATTCCATCGGGGTCGCCGAGTTTCTTGCAGCACTTCTGCCGGCTGTGATCGTTGGTGCGTTGGCGTGCTTATCCTTTACGGGTCGTTGGCGGCACGTTTGGTGGTGGGGGTTGTCAATCGCACTGTTGTCATTGGCGCTTTCTGCAGTCGAGCCCGTTGTTCCAGATGGTTCATCTCGTTCACTGGCAATAATGAGTTTTTGGGAGTTCTCGTCCTTCCTCATCATTGGCCTAACCGCTTCGCTGTTGCGCTGGCAGTTCAAAAGGCGCCGCGGTGCACCAGCGGCCTAACCCTCCCATCGAGCTGACATGCCCCGGCGAGCCGGGTCATGCAGCTCATGTCAAACGTTAGGCAACTCACATGCGAGATCCTGCGCGAATCGAAGCGGTGCTCTCAGCTATCAAGGAGGCATGGGTGCGGCACCCTGACCTTAGGCTGGGTCAGCTTGTCGTTATTGCGACCAAACCGAAGGAACCATGCCCTGAGGTGTTCTACATCGAGGACGAGCAGTTGGTGCAGGGGATCGCCGCATTCCAGGCGAAGAAGGAGAGCGGGAAATGATCACGCTGTCGAACCTAGGAACCGTTCGGTGAGGCCTAACCATTCCATCGAGCTGACGGCCTCCGGCTGGCTTCGCCAGCCTCCGTTCGCAGCTCATGTCAAACGTTAGAGCGCATGAGCACTTCTCGGCACGTACTCGCTATCACTATCGGGGCGCTCATCCTGCCGCTTCTTGTGCTTGGCGTAGGCTCCGTCCGAAGCGGAAGCGTCATGGCTAAGTTGGCGGAGCCAATCCTCATACTGACCAACTGGTTCTATATGGTTGTTCCGCATCTCCTGGTACTGCTGGTCGCGGCTGTTGTTCGGCCGGCTAGGAAGCAGTTTCTTCCTTGGTCTCTTGTGGCTTTGTCGCTAGCGCTCTTGGCATTTCAAAGCTGGGTTTGGTGGTGGGTGCCCGTCCGTGAGAGCGGGCTTGCTTGGGTGCTCTATTTTCCGCTTACCGCTATCGTGCTGGCGTTCGTAGCAGTCGCTGCCTTTTGGCGAGGGCGCTCTAACCCTTCCATCGAGAGGACGTCGCCCGGCAAGCCGGGCGCCGCCTCTCATGTCAAACGTTAGGCCTCACGATTCTTTGCAATCAATGAGCACTTCGACGGCCACAGTTCGGGGATCAATGGCGACGAGCATCCAAGATTGGCACTCTGCGGAGTACAACTTTGCAGAGTCAAAGTACTTAACAACACTCAATACCGGAGGAGCGGTCCAATGAAGTGTCCACATTGCTCTCAAAGCATCGGCTTGTTTTCGAAAGAGATGAACGCAATCGGAAAGTCCAAGTCGTGTCCACATTGCGGCAAAGGCGTAAAGATTGGCCTCATCCACTCAAGGTTTGCCATGGCGTTCATTCCCGTCGCAGTTCTATCTGTCTTGCTTGGTGTTAGTGGCCCCATTGCTGCTGGTGTCGCAGGCGGCATCGGAGCCGCATTTGGCATGGGTCTCAAGCGGGCAGAGGCCTAACCCTTCCATCGAGCTGACGCGCCCCGGCAGGCCGGGTCGCGCAGCTCATGTCAAACGTTAGGCCGCATGAAAGCACCGCGCGTTGTCGCTTCAGTTCTCTGGTTGTGGTTCCTCGCGGGCTCTGCTTGGCAAGGAATCACGCCTTTGCATCCAATGGTCGAGCGCGGCTGGCGCTGGAATGCCACAGGCTTCGCCGTTGGAGTGCTGCCATTTGTCTTCTTCGCTAGCGCCCCGCTCTGGCAGAAAGGCCACCCATTCGACGCCTCAGCTGTTCGAACCTGGGTCAACAAGCACTTTGGGTCAGGTACCTACGAGTCATATGTCTTCGCGGTCAAGCCACTTCTTCTTCTCGCTGTGTCATTCGCCATCTTGGGCGCCACTACTCTCTTGGCCTCCAAGTATCGTGGCGCCACTGAGGGAGCCTATGTTATGGCAGTCTTCTTTCTCTCAGCGGCTGCAGGTACGCTTTGTGCGAGGGCACTTCTGCGCCACCAAGGTTGCAACCTGGAGTAGCGGCATGCGGCCTAACCCTTCAATCGAGAGGACAAACAACGGCGGGTCAAGCCTCACAGCTTTTGCCAACGCGCAGCCGCCGTTGCTTGCCTCTCATTTCAAACGTTAGCTCCACATGAAGCGTCTTTGGCTTGCTCTCGCAATTTTTAACCTTCAAGCTGCATTTGCATCAGAGAGCGTCATTCGCTTGGGGGTGGTGAATGTCTACGCACACGGATTGGCGGTCGGCGCAAGCAGTGTCTTTGACCAAAGCCTAATCATCACGGACTACCCAAACGCCAGGGTGTCGTTTAAGGCTGACTTCAATTCAACCGACGATTTTTACGCGGCCCTAGGCGATCGACTGGGCGCCACAGTTAGCTCATTCGAAAGTGCCCACGTGATTCGGCCGGCATGCTCGACCAACTTGCAGCCAGAGACCCTTGTTCCGCCTCTATCCGAGAAGTCGGTAACGTTCAATTTCAATCGCGTTCCCGTCGCGGGCCTGCTCGAAGTAGTGGCCAAAGAGAGTGGTCTGCCCATCGATTCTGGTCAAATTTCGGTCGAACATAGGACGGTTGGCCTACGGCTACACAGATTCACCTGGAGACGGGCATATCAGGTCGTCTTGCACGCGACAGGAGCCTCACTTGTCAAGCAGGGTGCCGACTACCGCGTTCTTGGGGGCGACGCTCAATCATCATGCCTTCGCCCAACAACTCCGGAGACTGGCGCTCCAAGTCCCACAAAATGCCCAATGATGGAACACCCGTTAGTGAAGAAGATTGGCAAACCAGTTGTCTGTGAGCCACTTGAGGCATACCCACTACCGGAGCTAGTCGTTCGTGGTTTTATGACCTTCAACGCAACCCGCTTTGTGCTGTTAGAGGCGTCGGATCGAAACACCTTCTTCGTGAAAATTGGTGACTATTTGGGCCACCACTTTGGAAAGATTGCTGCGGTAGATGACGAGGGCTTCGTAGTTCGAGAAATCATGGAGGACTCCGATGGCATGTACTACTTCGCAAAAACCAGTATCAGCTATGACAACAAAAGGACGGAGCTTTCACGCGAGTACCCTTAGCGCAGCGTGTGAAGCTATCCCTTCAATCGAGAGGACTTGCCCCGGCAAGCCGGGTCAAGCCTCTCATCTCAAACGTTAGCCACCACATGCCTTTCCGCCGTCCATTCATCCAAACCGCTGCTGCCGTGCTTGGTGTATTCGCCTCCGTCGCTGCGTTTTCACAGACCGCATTCAAGTTCGGCGAGGGTGCAGGCGAAGTCACAGTCCCCGCACACTACGTGCAGATCGAAGACAACGACGCCTCACTCGTCGTGCTGAGCAGGCCCGAAGGCAATGTCAAGCTCTACTTCGATCTCCACAAACTCGATGCTGCCGTCAAAGTCACCAATCCAGGCGAGGCGTTGGTTCGCGAACAGGCGGGGCAGAAGGGCAAGCAGCTTAAGCAGCTTGCCGGCAAAGTACTGTTCTTCGATCCGAGTCCTCCGGCGAAGGTGGGTGAAGAGGTTGTTCTCAACCTCCATTGGCAAATCGGGTTCGGCAAAACGCTTGTCGTCATGTCGGCGCGGGTACCGCAAATGGCGCGAGAAGCACCGGACGTGAAGCGCTTCCTGTCTGGCGACATAGAGGCCATCATTGCTAGCTTGCGGAGAGTTGATGGCTAACCCCTCCATCGAGCCGACAGCTTCCAGCAGGCTGCGCCTGCTTCCAGCCGCAGCTCATGTTGAACGTTAGGCATCGCGGCGCCGTGTCTCAGCCGTTACTGGAACGAAGCCGAAAACAGTATGCTGAACAAAAGCAACAGATTCGCTCCACCCGAGGCAGCAGTGGCTGACGTTCTCACATCGCATGATGGTGCCGCTGTGGACTACGAGATGCGAAGGCTCGACTTCCTTCTGTTCAATCTGGTCCATCAGTTCCGAATGCTGCCTTTACAGATCATATTTATTGGCATCAGTGCTCTGGCTATCAAGACATTCAACGAACATGGCGTTGCTGGGGCCGTGCTGGTAGGCGGCCTCACCTATGCCGCCCAGTGGATGGCACAGGCGGTTTTCCTGATCCTTCTCGTCATCTCCAGGAATCGACGTCTGTATACGCGTCATGAAGTCAAGCCGCTTCAAGATTCGTTGGAGGTGTTGACTACATACGCGCGTCAGTACTACTACTGGCAAGGCCTAGAACGGGTTTTGATCACTCCCTGGTTTGTCGCTGTCTACGTCAACAAGCAAGCGGCCCACGTCATTCCGAATCGCGCGTTTCGCAACGCAGAGTCACGCAGGGACTTCATCACAATTGTGGAGACGATGCGCAATGTCTAACCCCTCAATCAACCGGACAGCCAACGGCGGTCGACGTTTGTTCGCTTTTGCCAACGCGCAGCCGCCGTTGTCTGCCGGTTATCTCAAACGTTAGACGCCATATGAAGCAACTCTGGACTGCCGTCTTCGCCCTCCTAGGGCTTGTTGCCCCCGCTTTGTCTGCAGCTTCTGACTATGTTGAGTACCAGGGTCAGCGCGTTAGTGTTGCAAGGCAGTACGCGGATTCTCATGACTACAAAGACGACCCGAACAACCTGACCGACTTGCAGGCGAGGCATGCGTCAAATCTTGTCCGCAAGGCCAAGTTCGGCCCGCGGTTCAAAGACTCCGCAGCACTGGTTGAGGCTCTCGACAAACTGCAATTTCCAGGCTATGGCTACTTCTTCGCAAACCAAATCGGTGCGAAGCTGGATCCAAGACTAGAGATATCCTTCGTTGAGCTTCCCAAAGCAGTCGAGAACAGATATCTCATCACAGAAGTTCAGTCTGACGGTTCATACCTTGTTGTGGCAGATTTCACAGCCTGCTCAGAACCGGAAATCACAAGAGTGAAGCGCGGTCCAGGCGGAGAGTTTCAGTATCGTGGCGCTGGAGAAAACCCAGTCGTCCCCAAGAGGCGTGGCGCCTAACCCTTCAATCAATCGGACAGCCAACGGCGGGCGACGTCTGTTCGCTTTTGCCGGCACACAGCCGCCGTTGTCTGCCGGTTATCTCAAACGTTAGGCGTCGCGATGGCACGTCTTTACCGCCGCATCGAACTCATCGCATGGAGTTGACATGTCCCAGCCTTTAATAAACCTCGATGAGGTTCAGTTCGACGATATCGAAGACAACGGCTTTTACACGTCCAAGCGAGCGCTATTCAGCGCCAGCATCGGCGCGCGCAAGCTTGGCTACAACGTGACAGAGCTTCCTCCTGGGAAAGCCCAATGTCCGTTTCACTCTCATCGAGAGGAAGAGGAGATGTTTCTCATCCTGGACGGTGAAGGCGAACTGCGCTTCGGTGAGCGAAGGTTCAAGCTTCGGCGCCATGACGTGGTCGCCTGCCCAACGGGTGGTGCAGAGGTAGCACACCAGATCATCAACACTGGCACAGCTCCGCTTCGCTACCTGTCGCTCTCGAGCGTCTCTGCAACTGAGGTCTGCGAGTATCCCGACTCACAGAAGATTGGAGTTTTCGCCAGCACTTCACCAACGTCTGGGGTGCGAAAGACGTTCAGGGCTGAAGCTGGCGTCGAATACTACGATCGAGAATCCATGGGGCCGCCAAGTGGCGACGCCTAACCATTCCATCGAGCTGACGGTCGACAGGCTGCGCCCGTCGACCGCAGCTCATGTCAAACGTTAGGCCTCATGAATAGCCCCGTATCCGCTTCAAGTTATCTGGCTCGGGCTCAAGCGCTTCGCAAGACCACCGACAAGGCGTCGCTGATCTACGCAACGCTCGAACTTCGCTGCGGAATCGAGGCAAGACTTCAGGAGCACGCCTCTGTTGCGCATGGCGTCAGCAGGCGCAAAGCCGAGGAATGGGAAATTAAGAACCTTGCCCGCACCCTCGAGCAAGCCTTCGCTCTTGGAGACTCCCTACTTTGGGTCTTCCTGACTTTGGAAGACGGCCGGTCCTGTCAGTTCATGTATGCCCCGGTTAGCACCCGGCTTCAGGACATAGGCAAGCGCTGTGGCGACTATCTTCACGCCATTCGCCCGGAGCGGGTAGAGCGCGAATCCTTCTGGGTGGAGCTTCGCGAAATGGTCAAGGAAGGCTGTGGGCTGCTTGAGCTCGCTTGTGCCAGTGAGATCTTGCGACCTACAGTGGAAACAGGGCTTCACTTTTCTCTAAAACCCGAAGACCCCCGTGTCGCGATCGTTCAGGACTATCTGGCTGGCGCACAGGCCAAGTTGACAACAGCAACACTCACGCCCACGAGTCGCATGACCTACTACCCAGCAGATGAGGCCTAACCCTTCCATCGAGAGGACGTCGCCCGGCAAGCCGGTCGCCGCCTCTCATGTCAAACGTTAGGCCTCGCATTCAACCTATGCCACTCCTCTACGCACAAATCGCACTTCTCGGCCTGCTGCCGCTGACCCTGTCGGTAGTCGCAGCCGCGTATCTTTGGAAAGGTCTTGCCAAGCCTTGGCTCTTCCTGATCGTGGCCACTGCAATCGGCTACCTGATCTATGGACTTCTCATGTACTTTCACAACCCAGATCAGGGCAAACGAGTTGGGTACATGGTCTCTGCGAACGAAGGAGCAGCGAGTGCGGCGGAAAAGTATCAAGTCACCACGACAGGCGGTGAGGTATTGCATTACTTCCTGCAGCCGTACGCAACGCGCATGGTCATCTTCGTCGTGATCTCGTTGCCGTTTCTCTGGGTGCTGGCAAGGGTCCTGCGTCGCTCAAATTCGTGAGGCTGTGGCATCTGTGTCCAACAC
>Ga0307515_10003326_pt1 | contig 33975 bp, 27 predicted proteins | sample 17_EM_MG_FD_194513 | JGI IMG/M metagenome (GOLD analysis project Ga0307515, IMG submission 194513) | Populus trichocarpa ectomycorrhiza microbial communities from riparian zone in the Pacific Northwest, United States - 17_EM | ecosystem: Host-associated > Plants > Roots > Unclassified | place...
TTCGCGGATCGAAGCCGTGTTCTGCTTTTGCGTGATGGTTGTTCACTGCGTGAGGCCGCGTCGGGATATGCCCCCGACAGGGCAGTAACTTTGGTGTTCGCATAACTTCGCTGCGCGAAGTGAGCGACCCCCCGCTGCGCGAACTTTCGCTTCCCCGAAAGAAAGTCACCAAAGAAAGGGGGACCCGACGGAGGCGGTCCGGCTGGGGCCGGACTGCTCTGCGGTGCTCGGTGTTCGGGGCCCGCGCCAAACTCACTTCGTTCGCTACGCTCACTGCGTTCAGACAAACGGCGCGAAGTCAGTTCACGAAGCGTGCTGCGCACGCGGCCCCAAACCCCTGCGCTCCTCGACGCCTCCCACGGGGCCCAAGAGCAATACGTCGTTCGGCTTCGCCGAACATTCCATCTACGCCTCGCTTCGCATCGGCAAGGCGAAGCCGAGTTCTTGGCGCCGATGCGAAGCGAGACGAGGCGAGTCTGGTGTTCGTCCCCCTCTTCGGACGAGTCGGCAGCTCAACGCCCCTTGTCGACCTCATCAATGGTCAGCAAGGTCGCGCCATAGCTCGAATCGCAAGCAGCACCCGCAGCACAGTCGGCCTTGCCGACAAATGGGTTGTCATTCCCGGTGCGTGAGTTCCAGAGCGCCTCCGCCCGCCCGAGGTCGAACTCCGGGATCTCTTCCTTCGACGCACGCAAGCCCGCCTGCGAAAGATCGCGCGGCTGGCGCGACACCATGGTCACGATGTGGTTCGTGCCCGGCGGACCGCCGGCGGTGATCTGCCAGCCCTTGCGCGGCAGCACCATCTCCTTGTTGGCCTCGACGCGGTTGTTCTTGTCGATGGCGTTCGGGAACAGCAGGTACATGTGGTTCTTGTCGGTACCGGCGAAGAACACGTACACATAGCCCGCCTCGGACGACTTGACGCGGAACTGCAGCTTGTCGCTGCCGATCACCAAGGCCGACTTGTCGGCGAGCGCATTGACACCGAGCAGCGGGTCGGCGTGGCGCACGATGTCTTGCAGTGCGGTGACGATGCCGAACGGCGTGGCCGGCGGCGGAGGCGGTGCCGCCGCGACGGGCACCGACGCTGGCGGTTCGACACGCGCCACCGGAGCGGATGCGCCAGCTTGCGCCGTGGATGTCGATGCGCCTTGGCGATCGTGCACACCAAACCACCAGCCGGCACCTGCCAGCACAGCAAGCGTCAATGCGCCACCGACCCACACGCCCGTGCGCGACGGCGGGGGTGCCGGGTCGGGGTTCAACAACTTGATGGGCGGCACAGCCACCGGCGGCTTCGAGGGCTGCGCCGGCGGCATCAGCACCGTTGCCGCATCCGCATCGTCGCTGTTGCTCGGCGGTGGCCGCACGATGACGGTCGCCTCGTCTCCGGCAGGCCGCAAAACCGTCGGCGTGCCCGCACCAAAGCTGAACAGCTCGCGCATCGCCGCCATGTCTTGCGGCCTGCCCTCGGGCCGCACCGACAAGCCCTTGTCGACTGCCGCCAAAAACTCCGCGGTGTAGTGCCCTGCCCCCACCTGGGCGGCCGGCTGCAGATCGTCGCTGACCATGCGGCTCACAGACGGCAGCGGCGCATGGCCGGTGATCGCGGCGTAGAGCACGGCCGACAAGGCATAGACATCGGTCCAGGCGCCCTGCTTCATCGAGGTCGATTCGGCGTACTGCTCGATGGGTGCGTAGCCCGACTTGAGAATCACCGTCAGCGCCTGCGTGGCGTCGCTGATCACGCGGCGCGCGGCGCCGAAGTCGAGCAGCACCGGGCGCATCACCTGCGGCCGGCCGAGCTGCGTGGCCTGCTGCTTGAGCAGCAGCACGTTGTCGGGCGCGATGTCTCGGTGGTAGCAGCGCTCGTGGTGCATCAGCTCCAGCGCGTCGATCAGCGGATGCAGCAGCGAGAGCAGCCACGCTTCGTCAGGCCGCGCGCCGTGCTCGGTCAGCCACTGCTTGAGCGTGGGGCCCTGGTAGTACGGCATCACCATGTAGGCGGTGCCGTGCTCTTCCCAGAAGCGGTAGACCTTCACGAGCGACGGGTGGTCGAAGGCGGCGAGAAGCTGCGCCTCGTTGACGAAGCTGCGCAGCCCGAGTTCGAAGGTCTCGCGGTGCCGCGCCGAGCGCACCGACACCTGGTGGTCGGCCGCGCGCGTGGCGAGCGACGACGGCATGTATTCCTTCAGCGCGACCACGCGGCCGAGCTGCGTGTCGCGCGCGAGGTAGACGATGCCGAAACCGCCCTCGCCAATCAGCCCCTCGATCACGTATTCCTGAAGGCGGTGCCCCAGCGGCAGCGTGTTGCCGCTGCCGTCGATCTCGATGCCACCGCCGTGCGCGGTGCGCGTGCCCATGTCGAGTGTTTCTGAGGCCTTTTTGTCACGTGGGGGCGGTAGGGGGGAACTCACCAGCGACCCTCCAGCAGCTCTGAGAAGTACTGAGCGGGCGGCAAACCGGGCGACACGCTCAGGCTGTTGTCGGGCGACTCGGCATGGTCGGGCCACCAGAGGCTTTGCCCGGCGAAACGCTGCAACGCATCGCCCGCCAGCAGCCCCTGTGCCCACGTCTGCAACGAAGCCGCACCGGGCAGCGTGTGCCTGGTGCGGCCGGGCAGCGGGCTGGCGACAGCAGCGGCCACCGCCGCGCCCTCTTCCCGGGCCGGTGCACGGGCCAGCGTGGATTCGAAGTCTTCGAGCGTGGCACCCGGGCGCAGCGTGCCCAGCGCGGTGGCGCTCAGGTGCACGTACCAGGCCTCCAGGGCACTCAGGCCGCTTGCCGTGTCGGGCAAGGCGGCAGTGCTGCGGGCGATCAGCAGCGGAAAGTAGCGGCCGACCTTGTCGACGCTGGGCATCATCACGCCGAGCCACCAGTTTGCATCCACCACACCGGGCGCCCACGCAAAGCGCCAGATCGGGCCGGTGAGGTAGACGTCGAGCCAGCGCTCGCCGAGCTGGGCGCGGCTCTGCTCCACGCCGCGAGCGAGCCAGGCATCGCATGCATCGATGAAGTCTTGCGGCAGGCGGCGGCTCGCAAAGTCGCCGAGCATGGCCATCTTGCCGTACCAGCCGGGCGCTTCCACGCCCGTGCCTTCGAGCAGTTCGAGGAGTGATTTCTCGTTCATGGCAGCGGCCTGTTTTGAGGCTGTGCCTTGGCTGGGTCGCTGAACACCAGCGTTGACGCAAAGAACGCAAAGGAACACCGCGGAGAACGCAAAGAAAGAAGTCTTCTTGTTTTTTCTTTGCGACCTTTGCGTTCTCTCTTTGCGACCTTTGCGTCAACGCTGGCGTTCACCCCACGTTCCATGTGAAAACCTCCTGCCGAAGCCAAGATCACAGCTTGCCAGGGCATGAGAACTGCTCCAGTTCGGGCAGGCGGAAGGGGTTGCGCACGCTGCTTGCGGTGACGAGGAACACCGCCTTACGGCCATCCACGTTGAAGGTGGCGCGGAAGCGCTCGGGCGCTCCGGCGTTCTCGAGCTGCTGGCGGTCGAACAGCTTGAACAGCGCCCACGGCCCGTCGTTCACCAGGCCCGAGTTGCCGTTGGCCGTCACCGGCGTGATCTGCACCCGCACCTGCGAGCTGCCGCGCGGCCCAGGCCACTGGATGCTGGTGGGGATCTGCGGTCCGTGCGCGTACTTCACAAGCTGGCCGTCGACGTCGAGGATGAACTGCGTGATGGTTGCGTCCATCTCCACCGGCTTGAAGTCGAGCCGCAGGCCGACCTGGTTGCCGCCGCCGCGGAAGAAGGTGTCGCGGATCACCGCCGCGTGCTGGAACTGCAGCAGCGTGGAGCTGTCGGTGCCCATGCTGGCGCCATCGACGCTCCTGAACTTCCACGGCCGCGCCGAGGTGTCGACGAAGTTGACCAGGTTCTTCTGGAAAAAGGTGTCGAACAAGCCGCCGGGGCCGAACACTCGGGCGAAGTCTTCCTGAGTCGCGTCGCGCTGGCTGCTGCGCGCGAACGGGTAGCGCCCGCTGATGGCCTGGCGGCAGAACTCGCCGATCTCGGAGTTGATGGCGTTGCCCAGGTTGCTGCGCGTGATCTCGAGCGCGGCCGAGGTGCCGCTCACCGACAAGGTGTTGAGCAGCGAGCGCACCGGCTCGGGCAGGCGCGCGGCTTCGGCCTTCACCTTGTTCGGCACTTCTGACGGTGGCGGCACGTTGCCGCCCTTCACCGCCGTGTCGGCTGCCGTCAGCAGCGTGTAGACCTCGCTGATCAGCGCCACCGTGCCGTCCACCGGCGCGGGCAGCTTGCCGTCGGGCGACGACACCATCTGCCGCAGGCCGATGAAGCGGTCGTCGACGATGCTCTCGATGGCCTGGCCCGGCTCCACGGCCGAGGCGCCCGTCTTGCTGCCGAGCAGACGCGACAGTTCTTCGCGCGAGCGCTGCAGCGCGTCTCGTGCCTTGGTCTCGACCTTGCCGGCTACGTCTTTGTTCTCGCGCAGCGTGGTCTCGCGCGACATGGCGCGCAACAAGGGCACCAGCGGGTTATCAGGCGCCGACAGTACGCGCGACATCTGCACCGCTTGCGCGAGGTTCGAGGTCTTCACCATCTTGATGTCGGCGACGAAGCCTTCCCACACCTTGGCATATTCGGTCAGGAAGAGGCGGCGCACTTCGTCGTTGAGTTGCAGCTTGATGTCCAGGTCTTTCAGCGCGTTCTGGCGCTTGCTGTCGGTCACGCCCAGCACCCAGCTCTCTTCGTCGGCCAGCTGGCTCGACACACGCTCCACTTCGCGCTGGAAGCCCTTGTGGTAACCCTCGTTGGTGAAGAGCCCCGGCACGCCCTTGGTCAGCGGCTCGCCGCTGGCCCGTGTGAACACGAGCGCCGCGCCCGGGCCGGCGGCCTTGGCGACGGTGAAGTCGGGAAACTCGGAGCCCACGCCCTGGCGCTTCATGCGGCGGAAGATGCGTTCGGTGAGCGGCGTGGCCACGAGCCGCGTGCGCGTCTGCGCGACCAGCGTCTTGTCTTCGGGCAAGGGCGAGACGACCGGGCCATCGGACAGCAGCGCGTCGAGGTGCGATTCCAGCTCGGCTCGCTGCTCGGTGGTCACCGAGCGCGGCAGCGTGGTCTCCCACTCGGCCGTCACGTACAGCTTGAGGGCAGCCGGGTCGAAGCGCTCGGGGTCGTACAGCATGATGTACGCCTTGAGCGCTTCGTACTGCAGCTCGGGGTTGTCATCGCCTTTCTTCAGCTGCTCCTCGATGCCGAGCGCAATGCGCGGCAGCACCGCATCGATCAGCATGCGGCGGTAGGCCTGCTTCGAGGCCGCGTCGAGCTTGCGGCCCTGGTACAGGCCGAAGCCCAGCGACCAGGGCACCGATTCGCCGATGCCGGTGCGCGCGAGGTCACGCGTGGCCTCCAGCGCCGGCAGCAGCACCAGCACGTCGGGCGAATTTCGGTTGGGCGTGCTCTGCACGAGCTTGCGCACTTCTTCGACGGTGGTGCCCACCTTGTCGACATAGCGCTGGTTGCCCACGTAGCTCACGCCCCACGAGATCAGCGCGAGCGTCGCGAACAGGCCGACCAGCGCGTAGGCGCCAAGCGCGAAGTAGCCGCGCCGGCGCTCCCACTTCAGGTCGGTGCCGGCGAGCCCGCTTTCGGCGAACACCACCTCCTTCAACAAGCGCGCCAAGAAGTAGCTCTTGCCGCTGGCCTGATTGGGCGGCACCACCGTGCGCTCGAGCCGGTAGGTGCGCGCGATGCGGCCAAGCATGCGGTCGATCGGCGTGCCCTCTTGCGTGCCGCTCACGAAGTACACGCCGCGCAGCAGCGGGTTGGACTCGAACTGCGAAGGCGAGAACACCTGGTCGAGATAGTCCTTCAGCAAGCCGCGCAGCGCCTCGAACTGCTGCGGGAAGCCGTAGATGCGCGAGCGGCGCTGCGGGTCGCGCTCCAGCTGCAGCTTGCCGATCACGCCGTCGGTGAGGCGCTTTTCCAGCGCGTCGAACTCCGGGCCGAAGGCGCTGAAGTCGGTGCGCTGCTGCTTGTCGAGCTTGAAGGTCATGCCCCACGGCGTGGCACGGGTTTCCTTGTCGGCGTCGCCCAGCGTTTCCATGAAGCCGGCCAGCAGGTCGGTCTTGGTGACCAGCAGGTAGATCGGGAAGCGCATGCCCAGGTGCTGATACAGCTCTTGCAAGCGCTGGCGCACCGTGGCCGCATGCAGGTTGCGCTCGGCCGAGTTCTGCGTGAGCAGATCGGTCACCGACACCGTGACCAGCACGCCATTGAGCGGCTGGCGCGGGCGGCTGCGCTTGAGCAGGCCGAGAAAGCCTTCCCACGCCTTGCTGTCGATGCTCTTCTGGCTGTCTTGCGTGGTGTAGCGGCCGGCGGTGTCGATCAGCACGGCCTGGTCGGTGAACCACCAGTCGCAGTTGCGCGTGCCGCCCACGCCGCGCACGGCATGCTCGCCCGAGGCCGAGCCCAGCGGGAAGTTGAGGCCCGAGTTGACGAGCGCGGTGGTCTTGCCCGAACCGGGCGCGCCGATGATCACGTACCACGGCAGCTCGTACAGATAGCGCTTGCCGACGCGCGACGACAGGCCGCTCCACAGCCCCGCCAGGCCGGTCTTGGGCTGCTCGAACTGAGCCGTCTTGAGCGTCTGCAGCGCCTTGGTGAAGCGCTCGTTCAGCGTCTTGATCTCGCCATCGGCCGGGTCGGCGGATGCCGCGGGTGCCAGCAGCTGGTTCACCACCTTGTCGTTCTTCTTGCGCGAGCCCAGCAGCTTCCAGACGTTGCGCAGCACGATCAGCAGCACGATCAGGCCGATGAGCACCAGCCGTGCGGTCGCGCTTTCGAGCGGGCGCCAGTTGCCGATGGCCACCAGCGGGCCGACGATCCAGATCACCAGCGAGAGGGCCAGCAGCCCCAGGACCAACAGCACCCAGGGGTTGAAGATGAGGCCGAGAATCTTCTTCATGGTCAGGTTCCCGCGGCGGCAGTGCGCGCGACAAACAAGGTGATTTCGACGCGCCGGTTCAGCGCGCGGTTGGCGGGTGTGTCGTTCGGCGCCACCGGCTCGCCGTCGGCCCGGCCTTCGGCGCGCACGCGAGTGGCCGGCAGGCCGTTGCTGACGAGAATCTCGCGCACGGTCTTGGCCCGCTCTTCCGACAAATGCCAGTTCGACGGGAAGCTCGCGGTGCGGATGCGCACGTTGTCGGTGTGGCCGGTCACGGCCACTGCGCCGGGCACCTGCTTCAATGCCTCGGCAATGCGCTTCATCAGCGCCTCACGCTCGGCGGTGAGCGAGGCACTGGCGGGCGCGAACAGGCCATCGCCACGGATGATGATCACGCTGCGGTCAACCTCGTCGCGCACCGCCACCTGCTCGGCCTTGATGTCAGACACCAGGAATTGAGCGAGGCGCGGCGTCGGCGCCGGCTGCTTGACGGGTGGCTGCGGCGGCGAGAGCCGAAGCTCCTGGATGCGGCCGTACACCGGGTCGGAATCGCCGCTCAGGCGGAACGACAGAAACATGTAGACGGCCACCAGCAGCAGCGCCATCAGCGCCGCCGTGACCCACAGCGGCAGCCACGTGAGCATGGAGCGGCGGGTGGGCTTCTCGCCCATCCAGTTCTGCGCGAGGGCCGGTGCGTAGGCGCCGCGCTCCTTCTGCAGGATTTGCGCAAGCCGCTCGCGCACGGCTTCGAGCTGCGCCTTGCCGCCGTCGATCACGCGGTAGCGGCCCTGGAAGTCGAGGCAGAGCACGGCGTAGATCAGCTCCAGCAGGTCGCGGTTGGCCGCAGGGTTCTCGGCCAGCTTGGCCATCAGCTGGAAGACCTTCTCGCCGCCGCCGGTTTCGTTGTGGAACATCGCCAGCAGGCTGTGGCGGCCCCACTGGCCCGAGGCGCCCCATGGCATGGTGGCGGCCACCTCATCGAGCAGCGTGCACAGGATGTAGCGGGCCGCGAGCACGCGCTCGGGCGCGATGCCCTTGGCACGTGCCGAGGCCTCGAACTCGCGCACGCCCTGGGCAATGGATTCGCGCAGGCCGGCCGGGTCGGGCAGCTGCGTGGTGGCGCGAATCTGCGGCACCAATGCGAGCAGCGGGTTGGCCAGTGCGACCAGCGGGTTGAGGCCGCTTTCGGCCACGCCGATGTCGGCCGCCACGTCGGCACCCGACGGCAGGTTCATGCGGGAAGACGAAGGCGGCATCGGCGCACTTGCCGCAGCAGCACCACGGCCGCCCGGCGTCGGCATGATGAAAGTGCGGCCGGTGTCGATATCGGCAAACGGATCGTCGGGGTTCGAGTTGCTCATCGCAGGGTGCTCAAAGGTTTGACAGCGAACTTCGAGGCTCTCTTTGGACGCAAAGGTCGCAAAGAAGGCGCAAAGGCCGCGAAGGAATTCAAAAGCTTTTGCTCTCTTTGCGTTCTTCGCGCCTTCTTTGCGCTCTTTGCGTCCAAAAATACGGTCGAGTCAGCACGGCCTGGAGCTACGATTTCCGAATCGCCCACAGCTCCAATTCCAGCCCCGGGAAATCACCCGAGGTGTGCATCGCAAAACTGCCGTTCTGTTCGATCGGCTTCCACAGTTCGACCGTGCTGCGGTCGAGTTCGAAATAGAAGTAGCCCGCATGGAACGGCAGCTGGCGCGGCGCCACCGGCAGCGAGCGCAGGCCGATGCCGGGCAGTTGCAGGTTCACCAGATCGCGGATCTTCTCGGGCGGGCCGATCTTGGTCTGCGCCGGGAAGCGCTGGCGCAGCTGCTCGCCCGGCACCTGCGCATTGACGGCCAGCACGAAGGTGCCGCTGCGCGCGAGTTCGAGGTCGGTGACCACGGCCGTGCGCACGCCGTGCTTGCGGTCGACCAGGTCGATCTGCATTGCGTTCTGCTCCAGCACCGCAGTCAGCATGCGGCGCAGTTCGTCGAACACCGGCGTGAAGGTGCGCGCGAGATCGTCGTGCCGGTACGGCGGGAATTCGGGCGGGCGGCGCGCGGCGCTCGACAGCGTGGCGAGGTCGCCGGCCAGGCGCAGGCAGTCGCCATGCAGCTCGCGCGGGTGAGCGTTCGGCGTGGCAGCGTGCTGGCTGAACACCGGCTCGTTGCGGTTGAGGGTTTGCAGCATCAGAAAGTCGGCCAGCTCCGACACGCCGTGGCTCAGCTGCCCCATGCGCCCGGCCAGCGCCTGCGCACGCTGCAGGATCAAGCCGTGCAGCAAAGACGCATTGGCCGAGAGCTGCGCCGTGGCCTCGATGGCCACCTGCGGCGGCACGTAGGTTCGTTCCAACGTCACCTGCCCGTCGCTGCGGCGCTCGGCCACCAGGGCCACGCCGAGCAGCGCATAGGCCTCGCTCGCCTCTTTGGCGCGCACCAAGCGCAGCCGGAGCTTTCCGGTCTGGATGGTGGTGGGCTCGTCGGCCGAGTCGGTGTTGTCGCGCACCTCTTCTTCGATCGCGCTGTAGCGGGCCAACTCGCCGGAGTCGCCGGCTTTGACGCCCGCGAAGTCCACCTCGTTGAGGCCTTCGCGCTGCAGCGGGATGGCCAGGTAGATGATCTCGCCCTTCACGTCGGACGACACCTCCAGCGGCGCCGGCAGCGGGTCGAGCTGCGGCATGCTGAACGGCGTGCCATCGGGCAGCAGGCCACTGGCGCGCGAGATGCCAAGCTTGCCGAGTGCCAGCAGGCCTTCGTCCAACTCCAGTTCGCTGAAGCCCCAGGCGAACGGCGAGATGCAGCGGGCACGCGCATCGACCAGCCGCTCCAGGTAGCGGGTTTCCTGCTGAAAATGGTGGGGCTGCAAGAACATGCCCGAAGACCACACGACTTTGGCGCGCCAGCTCATGTTGTTGTGCTTGGAATGGGAGAGATGATCAGAGCTTGGGCGACGTGCGCTTGGCCTGCAGGATGATGTCGTCGAGGGTGATGTTCATCACGTTCTTCTTGCCGGCCGCCACCGGCACGACCACGCGCCAGCGCGCGCGCTCAAGCTCGCGGAAGGCAGCCATCACGCCGATGAACTTGGTGTCGGGCGACAGCGGCTTGTTCAGCGGCTTGGTCTCACCGGGCCGCAGCACGAACTCTTCGCGGCTCACCAGTTCGGCACCGAGCACGGCCTGCTCCTTCTCGAACAGCGAGACGAAATCGGCCTGCTCGAACAGCGTGGAACTCTTCAACTCGAAGACACGCACCACCACCGGCGAAGCCCGCTTGCGCGAATCGGGGTTGACCTGCACGCCGGCCACCACGTCGGCCTTGAGCGTCGCCGGGCCACCGAAACCGAGCATCGCGCAGCCGGACAACGAGGTGCCGGCCACCACGCCGGCGGCCAGCAACAGGCGGCGGCGATCGAGAAGAGACGAGCTTGAGATCAGTTGCATGGGTGTGTTCATTCAATGCCGCAAAGCCTGGGACGGTTCGTCAGCAGAATACCGGCGACACCTGCGCGCGCGGCGTGACTAAGGTAATCCGCCCGGCCGACAGGCGCAGGGTTGACGAAGGTCAGTAGGAAGCGCCGCGGCTGCGGCCTAGGCTTGCCGCATGAAACTGCAGCCGACCTGTGTGCCCCTGGTGTTTGCCCTTGCCGCGGCTGGGCTGCTGGCGGGCTGCGCATCCAAATCCCCGGTGGCGGAGAGCAAGCCTGCGGTGCCGGCTGTGACCGAGTTTGTGGTCGAGCCGAACATCAAGCCAGCGCCACCCGCCAAGCCCGGCGCCAAGACGGCGAGCGAGGTCCGCACGCGCAACGCGATGTTCAAGGTTGCGGCCTACGACGAACTGCCCGGCTGGCAGCAAGACGACATGCGCGCGAGCTGGAGCGCGTTTCGCAACTCGTGCGAGGTGCTGCAAAAACGCGAGGACTGGCGCGACATCTGCACCGCCGCCAAGACCGTTCCGCCCAGCACGCCGGCGATGCGCCGCTTCTTCGAGAGCCGCTTCACGTTGCTGCGCATCCTGAACACCGATGCCAAGGGTGATGGCGACGTCACCGGCTACTTCGAGCCACTGCTCGAAGGCCAGCCGCAGCGTGATGCCGAGTTCAACACGCCGGTGATGGGAGTGCCGCGCGATCTCTTCACCATCGACTGGTCGCGCGTGCCCAAGGAGCAGCGCGGCTCGGTCGTGCGCGTCAAGCCTGAAGGCAACCTGCTGATGCTGGCCCAGGCGGGCGACACGGCAACCTACGCACTCGACCTGCGCCGCTTCGAGCTGGACGACCGCGACCGCCGCCTGCGCGCACGCCTGGTCGGCAACGCCGGCAGCCCCGGCGCGCGCGCCGAGCCCTACTACACCCGCGCCGAACTCGACGCGCTGGGCCTGCCGCTGGGCATCAACGCGCCGGTGGTGATCTGGGTCAACGACCCGCTGGCCTTGTATGCCATGCAGGTGCAAGGCTCCGGCCGCGTACGCCTGCCGAGCGGGCAGATCCTGCGGCTGCAATACGCCGAGCAGAACGGCCACCCCTTCAAGCCGCTGCGCGTGGTGCCCAAGGCCAGCGTGCGCGTGGCCACGCGCGGCATCGGCGGCGGTGCCGAGCAGGCCGAGCAGTTCGTGATCGAAGGCGACTCTCCGGCCGAAGCGGGCGACGAAGCCCCCGTGCTCACCCGCGGCGGCGCCGTCGCGGCCGCTCCACCGCGCGCTGCGGCTCCGGCCGCCAAGGCCGACCCGCTGGTCGACGAGTTGCTCAAGGGCGCACGCAAGCCGGCGGCAACGGCATCCGCAAAAGCCCCGGTGGCCGGGCGCCTGTCGTCCGACCCGAGCTACGTGTTCTTCAAGACCGTGAGCGACCGGCCGCAGACCGAAGGCCCGCAAGGCGCGCTCGGCGTGCCGCTGACGCCGGGGCGTTCGGTGGCCGTCGACCCGCGCGTCACGCCGCTGGGCTACCCGGTGTTCCTGAGCGCACCGGCGCCGGTAGGGTCGACGATCTCGATGCAGCGCCTGGTGTTCGCGCAAGACACCGGCGGCGCCATTCGCGGTGCCGTGCGCGCCGATTACTTCTGGGGCTTCGGCAACGAGGCTGGGCAAATGGCGCGCAGCACCAAGCACCGCGGCCAGATGTGGGTGCTGCTGCCCACGGCCGAAGCCAACCGGCTGACCACCAGCAAGCTCGTCACGCGCGGCTTGTCGCTGCCGGCCGCCGAGACCGGGTCATGCCTGGTGCCGGATGGGGAGTTTTGCGCCGAGGTCGACTGAGAGGGCGCGAACTTTTAGAAAACTTCAGAGAACCTCGAGAAGCGTCATCCCGGCGAACGCCGGGATCCATTGATGGCAAAGCCCCGACACCCGGACAACACCGCGATGATCATGCAGTGGATCCCGGCGTTCGCCGGGATGACGGCACGGTGCACGCCCCACCAGACAAAAGTTCACACCCTTCTGAAACCATGAAGCTCTACAGTTTTTTCCGCAGCGGCACCTCGCACCGCCTGCGCATCGCGCTGAATCTGAAAGGCCTGGCCTACGAACAGGCCACCGTCGACCTGCGGCGCGAGCAGCACCTGACTGACGCGTTCAAGGCAATCAACCCTGGATCGGCGCCGGATTCGACGCGTTCCAGTCTCTGGTCGAGGCGCGTGGTCGCCCCGGCCCGTTTGCCTGCGGCGAGCGACCGACGCTGGCCGATGTCTACCTGGTGCCGCAAATCGAGAGCGCGCGGCGTTTCAAGGTCGACATGGCGCGCTGGCCGCGTCTCGTGAGCGTTGACGAAGCGTGTGGACAACTCGAGGCCTTCCAACGCGCGGCACTCGCCGTTCAGCCTGACGCTGGATGACGCGATGACGGCACCGAACGCGCCGTTGCCCTGCACTGCTCCGCGTGTTGACACGAGGGCTTGGCCATTTCTGCCCATCCCCCGAAGATGAAAAGAAGGTTCTTGGCCAAGGCCGAGAAAGCCACCGAAAGACGGCGATCGGGCGTGCCTTCGCGCTCACACCGCGCTTTGCCGTTTGCGGCAGCCGCAGTCGATACGCCATAGCGGCCTGTCTGCGTGCGAATGCATTGCGCCCGGCACGTCAGCGGGTCGTCATGTAGGCCGCGTACAGCGATGGATGCAGATCACGCAAGGACTTGCGCCGCTCGATGATGTCGTGGTGCCGGCCCTGGCGCTCCAGGCCGAGCAGTTCGACCAGAAGCCGCATGGCCTGTTCGGGTGGGCTGTGCTGCGAAGCCTGCGTGGCAGCCAAGTGCTCGGCCAGCTGAGGGCGTTCTGTCAGCACCCACGCGGCGAACCACGCCAGATCGCCGCCATCGCCCGAGCCCTCGAAATCCGCTTCGAACCGGCGCACGAGTTGCGGCAGCAGTGGGTCGGGCGAGCGGTCCACCAATTCCGCCAAGCGCCGCGGCGCCAGCCAGGCCAGTTCCGCCAGCATCGGCCATGTGGCCTGCAAGCCGCAGTGGTGCAGACGCGCCTCGGCCATCCAGGCCAGCGGCGCCGGGATGCGTCGCCAGGATTCGATGGTCGCCACCGCCTGCGCCGCGGCATGCCACTCGCCGGCCCGCAGCCACAGCGCGGCGGCATGCTCGTTGGCGTGTTCAGCGCGGAACGGCAGCGCTTCGGCCCGCTGTGCCAAGTCCTTCCACAGTGCAGCAAGCCACTTCCCGGCTCCTGGGTCGCCAAATGTGTGAAGCGCCGCGGGGCGGACCACATCCTCCAGAGCCAGCCATGCCGCGTGCAGCGCCGCGTGATGGCCGAACGTACTGTGATCGCCGGACTCGATGGTTTCGGTGAGCACCCGCAATGCCGGCACGATCTCGTCGAGCGGGCATTCCTGGGCCAGTCGATCGAAGGCTGCCCGTGCGGCTTGCGCGTCGCGTTGCTCGAGGGCGTGCACGACGTCGTTCCTGAGCATTACCTCGCGGCTGTGTTCGAAGATGTCGAGCTGCATGGCCGTCTGGGGCGGGTCACCGCAAAATGGCGAGCGCGTCCCAGAGGAACTGGAACGAAACTTCACGCCGCCCGTCGCGGTGGGCACTGGCCGCTTCGCCAGCTTCGTACTCGCGCAGCAAGCCCTTGACCCGCTCCAGCCCCGCCGGCGTCGCGATGGCTTGGCGCGGCGTCTGGTTGCCAAGCAATGGGATCGGCTCGTCGGCCCAGGTGGCGTAGTGCTTGTGCATCACCTGCTCCATCAGCGCCGCCAACTCCTGCGGGTCAAGCGTGGGCGTTGGATCCACCTTGCGGGTGGCACCCGCGAGTGCTGCGGCACTGCGCGGATCGGTCACCTCGCGCGTCAGGTGCTGTATGCACGCGCCGGCCAGAGCCTCGAACCAGGCGCGGCCTTCGTCGGCCAGCTTCTGCGTGCGATAGAACACCTCGATGCGGTCCGCGGCCTTCCCGGGGTTGATAGCCGCGAGACTGCGCACCATGCCGCCACCGGTGTTCGACTCGCGATGCCAGCCGTGCCCGGCGGCACCCGTGACATCGGGCTGAGCCGCCAACTGGGCAGCCAGTGCAGCCGCGTCAAGCACGCAGTAGTGGTCCGTGACCAGCAGCAGCGCATCGCCGCTGGCGGCATCGCGCATTTCGGGAATGGGCGTCGGTTCGAACCACTGCGCAAGCCATCTGCTGGCGAGCGCCAATTCAGCCAACCCCTGGTTGTTCTCAGGGTGAAACCCGGCGCCCAGCGCCGACCGCACTTGCGCGAGCACGGACTCCTCGCGCAACCTGGCAAAGGGGTAGATGGCGCCGGACAGCACGTTGTGCTCTTCCAGGTGCATCACGCGCGCGCCCATCAGCATGCCCGGCTGCGCGCTGCGGCTGCCGCTGCGCTCCTGGACCACCACGGGCTGCGCGCTGACGTCCAGCGCATCCACCAGGGTGAGCCCTTCTCCCACACGCACGTCGGTCACGCGGTAGAGGCACAACGGGCGTTCGTGCAACTGCGCGATCCATCGCTGCTGGCCGGGCGTCAAGTACGGCCCGTCACGGCTGAGCAGGTACTCGTTGATGGAGCGTATGTGTCCCTTGACAAGCATTTCGCCGCGGGCAAGAAGCCACTCGCTCGCGTTGACGGAGAGCATCTGCGTGAGGTCGTCATCCGCCTGCAAGCCGTCGTCGGGCTGCGCGGGCCGCAGCAGGTCGAGCAATCCTTCGAAAGCGGTGCGCCAGCCTTTGCGGTGGCGCTCGGCCAGCCACTGCACGGCGATGGACACCGCGTCTTCATGGTCGCCACGGCGCAAGGGCAGTATCTTTGCGCCGGAAGGGGTGAGTGTGTGGATCGTGGTCATGGAAGGGATTTTGAGGGTTGGCGGGAGTATCACCACACGCAGTCATGCGATGTTTTCGTTCCTGCCGAACGCCAGCGCGCCGAGCCGGCGCGCCCACGGCCCAGCCCGACGCAGCTTGACGCTTCAGCTGCGTTTCGAAGCAACCCGGCCCGCGGCGTTGCCGCCTCGCCAGCCCAGGCCCAGTGAGATCTGGTTCGCCGCGGCGCGCACCGCATCTGCCACCGAGGAGTCCCAGTCGCTCGGGAAATGATCCTGGTGACCCAAGGTGGTGATGACGATGGCCGGGCGGCCTTCGTGGTCGAAAGCCGGTGCGCTGAAGGCGTTGACGCCGGGGATCGGCCGGCCCTCCGCGCGAACCAGCCCGTGCGCGCGGAGGTCTTGCCGGGCCTGGCGCAGCACCTTGAGTTCGGCGGCCGACAGCACGGCAGCCTGGCCGGGTTCGCCGCCCACTGCGCCGGGCGAGGCCCGGAGCACCAGCTCTTCGGGCAAGGCACCGGCGAATGCCCGGCCGGTGGCAGTGCCCAGGACCGACATCACCGTGCCGGAGCGCATCGCCACCAGCAGAGGCTGCCGCGCCTCGATCATGCGGATGACCGTTGGCCCGAGGTTCCCCCACAGCGCGAGCGCCACCGCAAACCCGGTGGATGACGCCAGCTCTTCGGCCACCGGCCCGGCCACACGCACCGGATCGAGCTGGCTGAGGCAGGCTAACCCGACCTGCAGCGCAGACGGGCCCAGCGCGTAGCGGCCGGAGGCTTTGTCCTGCTCGATCAGCCCGAGCTTGCCGAAGCTCACCAGGTAGGGGTGGGCGCGAGCCGGTGTCAGGCCCGCCTGCGCGGCGAGGTCTTTCAGGTTCATCGGGCCGTGGTTGGCGGCCAGGGCGAGCAGCAATTTGCCGCCGACTTCGATCGACTGCACGGCGCGTTGTCCGCCGTCCTTCTCAGGCTCGTCTTGCATGGGGAAGTGGGTGTCCGTGGGGTTGCTCCAATTTTGCCGTACGCAAACGTGTTTGCCAAACACAAACGTCAAACCTATACTGCAAACTCATTTGTCTATTACGAACCAGAGATCATCATGACCACCACGAAAAAGTTCGCCTCCCAGGCCGACCTCGACGAAAAGCAGGTCAGCTTCACCCAGCTCTCGGAGCACGCCTGGGCGTACACCGCCGAGGGTGACCCCAACACCGGCATCGTGATCGGCGACGACGCGGTGCTGGTGGCCGATACGCAGGCCACGCCGGCGATGGCGGCCGACGTGATCCGCCGCATCCGCGAGGTGACCGACAAGCCGATCAAATACGTGGTGCTGACGCACTACCACGCAGTGCGCGTGCTGGGTGCCTCGGCTTACATGGCTGAAGGTGGGCAGCAGATTCTCGCGAGCCAAGACACCTACGACCTCATCGTCGAGCGCGGCGAGGCCGACAAGGCGAGCGAGATCGGCCGCTTCCCGCGCCTCTTCCGCAACGTCGAGACGGTGCCAGCGGGCATGACCTGGCCGACCATCACCTTCACCGGCAAGATGACCCTGTGGCTCGGCAAGCTCGAGGTGCAATTGCTGCAGCTCGGCCGCGGCCACACCAAGGGCGACACCGTGGTGTGGCTGCCGCACGAACGCACGCTGCTCTCGGGCGATCTCGTCGAGTTCGACGCCACGCCCTACGCCGGCGACGCCTACTTCAGCGACTGGCCGCAGACGCTCACCAACATCGCCGCACTGAAGCCGCTCGCACTCGTGCCCGGCCGCGGCCCGGCGCTCAAGGGCGAAGCCCAGGTGCAGCAAGGCCTGGACGCCACGCGCGCCTTCGTCAGCGACCTGTACGCCAGCGTCAAGAAAGGCACCGCCGACGGCAAGGACCTGAAGACGGTCTACAAGGAAACCTATGCCGCCCTGCAGCCGAAGTACGGCTCATGGGTCATCTTCGACCACTGCATGCCCTTCGACGTGACACGCGCCTTCGACGAGGCCACCCAGTTCCGCGACCCGCGCATCTGGACCGCCGAACGCGACCGCCAGATGTGGGAAACCCTGGAGAGCTGAACATGGCCACAGCCCCTCTCGGCTACGGTTCAAGCGGGCAGGCGATCCAGGCCTTCGAGTTCGACTACCGGCATTCGCCCGATCAGAGCGCGGCCGCGCCGGTGCGGCACGCGGTGGTCGTCGTCGGCGGCGGCCCGGTGGGCCTGAGCCTCGCCATCGACCTCGCGCAGCGCGGCCAGCGCGTGCTGCTGCTGGACAACGACAGCAAGCTGTCGACCGGCTCGCGCGCCATCTGCTTTGCCAAGCGCACGCTTGAAATCTGGGACCGCCTTGGCGTCGGCGACGCCATGTGCGCCAAGGGCGTGGGCTGGAACGTCGGCAGGGTCTTCTTCGGTGGCGAGCAGCTCTACCGCTTCGACCTCTTGCCGGAATCCGGCCACGAGCGGCCGGCGTTCATCAACCTGCAGCAGTACTACGCCGAGGCCTTTCTCGCGGTGCGCGCCGCCGAACTGCCGAACCTCGAGATCCGCTGGAACAACCATGTCGTCGCCGTCGATCAAGACAGCGACGGCGTGCGCCTTGGCATCGACACACCCGAAGGCCGCTACACGATCACCGCCGACCACGTGGCCGCCTGCGACGGCGCCCGTTCCCGGCTGCGTGCGCTGCTGGGCCAGGAGAGCAAGGGCCGCACCTTCCGCGACCGCTTCCTGATTGCCGACGTGCGCATGCAGGCGGGCAGCCCTGCGCCAAGCACCAGCCCCAGCGGCGAAGCTGCGAGCGCAGAGGCCGGCTTTCCGGCCGAACGCTGGTTCTGGTTCGACCCGCCCTTCCACCCGAACCAGAGCGTGCTGCTGCACCGCCAGCCCGACGGCGTCTGGCGCATCGACTTCCAGCTCGGCTGGGACGCCGACCCCGAGGAAGAAAAGAAGCCGGAGAAGATCAAGCCGCGCGTCGACGCGATGTTGCGGCAGGCGCTAGGCCGCGAGATTCCGTTCGAACTCGAATGGGCGAGCGTCTACACCTTCGCCTGCCTGCGCATGGACCGCTTCCGCCACGGCCGGGTGCTGTTCGCCGGCGACTCGGCGCACGGCGTCTCGCCCTTCGGCGCGCGCGGTGCGAACTCGGGTGTGCAGGATGCCGAGAACCTGGCCTGGAAGCTCGATGCGGTGCTGCGCGGCGCAGCCGGCGATTCGCTGCTCGACAGCTACGCCCAGGAGCGTGAGTACGCTGCCGACGAGAACATCCTCAACTCGACCCGCGCAACCGACTTCATCACACCCAAGAGCGAGATCAGCCGGCTGTTCCGCGACGCGGTGCTGCAGCTCTCGAAGCACCACCCTTTCGCGCGCACGCTGGTCAACAGCGGCCGCCTGTCGGTGCCTGCCGTGCTGCACGGCTCGCCACTCAACACACCGGACGCCGACCGCTTCGAGGGCCGCATGGTGCCCGGCGCGGCGGCGGCCGATGCCCCGGTGCGCCGGGCCGGCCAGGGCGGCTGGCTGCTGCGCCACCTGGGCCGCGGCTTCACGCTCCTGCTCGCCGCCGGCGAAGGCAGCGCTGCGCTGGCCGTGCAGTTGTCCGATACACAGCTGCCCGTGCCGCTGGATGTGCTGGCCATCGCGGCACCCGGTGCCCCCGACAGCGCGGCCGCGCTGGTGGATGCGGATGGCCTCGTCACGCAGCGCTACGACCTGCAGCCCGGCAATGCGGTGCTGCTGCGCCCGGACCACCACGTCTGCGCGCGCTGGCGCCGCCCCGATGTTGCGGCCATCCGCCGTGCCGTCGACCGCGCACTCGCAACCCATTGAAGGAGCCGCCGATGCCCCTCGTCACCACCCCGAACCTGAGCGCGCCCGACGACTTCTACGAAGCGCTGATCGACGCCCACAAAGACCTGCCCGGCGAAGAAAGCCACGCGCTGAACGCACGGCTGATCCTGCTGCTGGCCAACCACATCGGCGCGGTCGACGTCCTGCGCGAAGCGCTGCAGGCCGCGCGCCTTGGCCGATAGCCGCACCGACCGTTGAACCCCTGCCCTGGAAGGAATCAGATTCGGACGCCGCCCACACCGCAGCCGAGCGCGAGCGCTGGGGCAAACTGATCAAGGCCAACAACATCCGGCTCGACTGAAGAGAACCCGCCCATGAACGACAACACACACCGCTATCAATCCGGCTTCGGCAACGAGTTCGCAAGCGAGGCCGTGCCCGGCGCGCTGCCGATCGGCCGCAACAGCCCCCAGAAGGCAGCCCATGGCCTGTACGCCGAGCTGCTATCGGGCACCGCATTCACCGCGCCGCGCCATGCCAACTTGCGGACCTGGCTGTACCGCCGCCAACCCTCGGTGGTGGCCGGCAGCTTCGAGCCGCTCGAGCAGCCCTTCCTGAAGACCGGTGCGCGCGGCGGCGTGCCGGCGCCGCCGAACCCGATGCGCTGGGAACCGGTGGCCATCCCCGACGCGCCGACCGACTTCATCGACGGCCTGCGCACGGTCATCGTCAATGGCGACGCCGATGCGCAAACCGGCATGGCCGCGCACCTCTACCTCGCCAACCGCTCGATGGCCGGCCGCGCTTTCGTCAATGCCGACGGCGAGATGCTGCTGGTGCCGCAACAGGGCAAGCTCACCCTCACCACCGAGCTCGGCGTGCTCGACGTCGCGCCCGGTGAAATCGCCCTGCTGCCGCGCGGCATGGCGTTCAAGGTCGCGGTCGACGGGCCGTCGCGCGGCTACGTCTGCGAGAACTATGGCGCACCGTTCCGGCTGCCCGAACTCGGCCCGATCGGCAGCAACGGGCTCGCGAACCCGCGCGACTTCCTCGCCCCCGTGGCCGCCTTCGAAGACCCGGCCGGCAGCTGCGAAATCGTGCGCAAGTACGGCGGCGCGCTGTGGCGCGCGCGGTCGGCGTCGACGCCCTTCAACGTCGTCGCCTGGCACGGCAACCTGGCTCCGGTGAAGTACGACACCGCGCACTTCATGACGATCGGCTCGATCAGCTTCGACCACCCGGACCCTTCGATCTTCACGGTGCTCACGAGCCCGAGCGACACCCCGGGCACAGCGAACGTCGACTTCGTGATCTTCCCGCCGCGCTGGCTGGTCGCCGAAGACACCTTCCGCCCGCCCTGGTACCACCGCAACGTGATGAGCGAGTTCATGGGCCTGGTGCACGGGCAATACGACGCCAAGCCCGAAGGCTTCAAGCCCGGCGGCATGAGCCTGCACAACTGCATGGTGCCGCACGGCCCCGACGCCGAGGCCTTCCACAAGGCGACGAACGCCGATCTGGCGCCGCACAAGCTCGACAACACGCTTGCGTTCATGTTCGAGAGCCGCTGGCGCTTCCACCCCACCGAGTTCGCGCTGCGCAACAGCGCATTCGACGCAGCCTATGCCGACTGCTGGGCCAGCCTGCAAGACAGCTTCGCACCATGACGATCGACGCCACGCATGACCCGGCGCTGCAAAGCTGGGTCGAGTCGGCCAACGCGGCCGACACCGATTTCCCGATCCAGAACCTGCCCTTCGGCCGCTTCCGGCCCGCCGGCCATGCCGAATGGCGCATCGGCGTAGCCATCGGCGACCAGGTGCTCGACCTGCGCGCGACCGGGCTGGTAGACCACGCCGACATGAACCTGTTGATGGGGCTGGCACCCCACGAACGACGCACCTTGCGCAGCACCTTGTCGAACGGGCTGCGGCAAGGCAGCGCGCTGGAGAAGGCGTGGCGAGCGGCCCTGTTCGAAACCGATGCCGTCGAGCTGGGGCTGCCCTGCCGCATTGGCGACTACACCGACTTCTACGTCGGCATCCACCACGCCACCACGGTCGGCACGCTGTTCCGCCCGGACAACCCGCTGCTGCCCAACTACAAATGGGTGCCGATCGGCTACCACGGCCGTGCATCGACCATTCTTCCGAGCGGGCACCCGTTCAAGCGCCCCCAGGGCCAGCTCAAGCCGGCTGATGCAGCGCCGCGCCTCGCACCCACACAGCGCCTGGACTTCGAACTCGAAGTGGGCCTGTTCATCGGCCAGGGCAACGCTCTCGGCGAGCCGATCCCGATCGAAAGCGCCGAGGAGCACCTGTTCGGCATGGCCCTCTTCAATGACTGGAGCGCGCGCGACATGCAAGCCTGGGAGTACCAGCCCCTCGGCCCCTTCCTGTCGAAGAACTTCGCGTCAACGCTCTCGCCGTGGATCGTGACCATGGAGGCGCTCGCCCCCTACCGGCGACCATTCGTCCGGCCCGAAGGCGATCCGCAGCCCCTGCCCTACCTCGACTGCGAAGCCAACCGCCATGCGGGGGCGATCGACGTCGAGCTGGAGGTGCGATTGCAAACCCGCGCCATGCGCGAGTCGGGCACCCCGGCGCACTGCATCAGCCGTTCTAACTTCGCAGACGCTGCCTACTGGACCGCAGCGCAGCTGGTCGCGCACCACACGGTCAACGGCTGCGCACTCGCCGGTGGCGACCTGTTCGGCTCGGGCACGCTGTCCGGCCCGCGCCCCGACCAGGCCGGCTCGCTCCTAGAACTGACACAGGGAGGCAAGCGCCCCATCGCCCTGCCCGGCGGTGAGCTGCGAAGCTTCCTTGAAGACGGCGACAGCATCACCCTCATCGGCCACTGCACGCGCGCCGGGTTTCGCCGCATCGGCTTCGGCCGCTGCGAGGCAACCGTCGAGGCATGACCATGGGGTCACCTGACTGGCCAGGTGTCGCCGCCCGCCTCTGCCGCACGCAGCACGTCGGCAACGAACTCCGACTTCGACAATGAGTACGCCTCCATGGACTGCGGCGTGCTCGTGTCGTGGGTGCGCGCGAGTTCGCGTTTGAGCGCTTCGTACTGCGCCGCCACGTGAGGGTGCGCACGCAGACGGTTCCGAAACACCAGATGCTTCCGCTCTTGCTCTCCTCCGGCTTCGCACAGATGAACATGGTGCGTGCCAGGCCACTCGGCCGGCTTGTGAAAGAAGGGGTACACGAAATCGAAGTCGCCGAGCGCGACGTGGCGATACCCTAGCGCAGCCATCGCATCCACATAGCGACCGTGAGGCGCCAACGAAGCAACCGAGACTTGAATGTCGATCACCGGCTTGGCGGCAAGCCCAGGTATGGAAGTCGAGCCCACGTGCTCGATCCGAAGCGCTGAAGAGCTGAACGTTGCGCGCAAGCGATGTGCCTCTTCTTCGAACAGACCTGGCCAGTTCGCGTCGTACTCGCTGATGACAACCATCGCTCGGCTCCGTGACCAATGTTTTCCTTAGTATGATGTGTATTCATTGTGAAATTGGTACACATCATGCGAACGAACATTGTGATTGACGACAAGCTCATGAAAGACGCTCTCAAGGTGACCGGAGCCAAGACGAAGCGCGAAGCCGTTGAGCTTGGGCTGAGAACATTGGTCGACCTCAAGAAGCAAGAGCAGGCCCGGCAACTGCGCGGGAAGATTACCTGGGAAGGTGATCTGGACGCAATGAGGACAGACAAGTGATTCTGGTGGACTCCAGCGTGTGGATTGATTACTTCCGCGGCGCGGATACACCGCAGGTCGGGATTCTTGATGGCCTCTTCGGGCGGACTCGGCTGGCGATAGGTGACTTGATCGTTGCCGAGGTTCTGCAGGGTGTGAGAGATGAGAAGGAATTCAACCTGGTCCGCAAGACGCTGGACGCCTTTACTCAGATCGACATCGCCGGCTATGGCATTGCGATCAAGGCTGCCAGGAACTACCGAACCTTGCGAGACAAAGGAATCACAGTTCGCAAGACCATTGACACGATCATTGCGACTCGTTGCATCGAGAGCAATTTGACGCTGTTGCATGCCGACAGGGACTTCACGCCCTTTGCTGAGCACCTTGGACTGAAGGTGGCTTACTCAGAAGCCTAGACGAGATGGACGGGCGCCCATGACCTAACGGCCCTTGCTGTCGCCCCGGAGGCAACGCCGACTACCGCTCGGTCGACTGCGTCGCGCCGTGCAAAGCCGAGATTGGCGCCGGCACGGCCAAGGTGAAGCGGAAACATGCGCCGCTGTCGGGAGTGGCCTCGGCCGTGATCTCCCCTCCATGCCGCTGCACGATGCTGCGCACGATCGACAAGCCCACGCCACTGCCTTCGAAACGGGACTGCCGGTGCAGGCGCTGGAAGGCGTCGAACAGCTTGCCGGCGTGCGCCATGTCGAAGCCGGCACCGTTGTCGCGCACGAAGTACACAGGCTGGCCGTCTTGCGTCTCGCACCCGACGTGGACGGTGGCCTGCTCCCTGTCACGCGTGAACTTGAAGGCATTCGACAGCAGGTTCACGAAGACCTGGCGCAACAGCGCGGCGTCGGCGTTCGCGGCAGGCAGCGGATCGACCAGCACCTGCAGGTCGCGTTCGGGCTCGCGGCGGCGCAACTCGTCGACGACGTCGTTGACGAGTGCCGTCACGTCCACCGGCGCCACGTCGAGTGCTTGCCGGCCCAGGCGCGACAAGCGCATGAGGTCGTCCAGCAACTGCATCATCCGGCGCGACTCGCTGTCGATCTCGTGCAGCCACAGCACGGCCTGCGCGGGCATCTGCGAGCCGAAGCGCGTGGACAGCAGCGTGCAGACGCTTGCCATGTTGGCCAACGGCGCCCGCAGGTCATGCGAGGCCGTGCGCGTGAAGGTTTCAAGCTCGCGGTTGGCGACTTCCAGTTCGACGGCGCGCTCGCGCAGGCGCTGTTCGAGTTCGGCGTTCTCCGTGCGCAGCGCGCGCATCGCCAGGCCGCGCTGCAGCACCGGCAGCATGGCGGCCATCTTGAACGGCTTGAGGATGTAGTCGTAGGCACCGGAGCGCATCGCTTCGACGGCGGTGCCGATCGTGCCTTCGCCGGTCATGATGACGCCGATGAGCAGGCCATCGATGCGCAGCGCCTCGCGCAGCAGCGTGATGCCGTCCATCTCGGGCATCGACAGGTCGGCCAGCAGCAGGTCGAAGCTGCCCGGGCGCACCGCCTCCAGCGCTTCCTTGGCACTGGTGAAGCCGGTTGCCTCGTAGCCGCGGTCGCGCAGGGTGTCGCACAAGGCGCACATCAGCGCGACCTCGTCGTCGACGATGAGCACCCGGGCCGCGTAACTACTGGTCATCAAGAGTCCTCTGATTCGCGGCGCGTCACTTGCGCCAGCGCCGCACGCAAGGCCTGCATCTTAGGCGGCTTGGCGAGCATCTGGTCGACGTGGGCCGGGACCTCGCCATCGGTTGCGAGGCGCTGGCCCCAGCCGGTGAGCATGATCACCGGCGTCGCAGCGTTGGACTCTTTCACGGCGGCGGCAACGCGGCGCCCGTCGACGTACGGCATTCCCAGGTCGGTGATCACGGCATCGAAAACATGGCCCGCATTGCGCGCGGCATGCACTGCGTCGATGCCGGCCTGCCCGCCCGAGGCCACGGTGACGGTGTGGCCGTCCTGCCCCAAGGTGTCTCTGAGCGTCTTGAGCATGATCGGGTCGTCGTCGACCAGGAGCACGTGCAGCGGCCCGGCCGGTATGGCCGGTGCAAGAGACACGGCGCGCGGCTGCCCGGCGCCCGACACGGGCGCCAGGACGATGCGGATCGTCGTGCCCTGCCCGACGGCGCTTTCGATCTCGATGTCGGCGCCATGGCGCTGCACGGCACCGTAGACCATCGCCAGCCCGAGGCCGGTGCCGCGCTCGCCCTTGGTCGTGAAGAAGGGCTCCAGGCAACGGCGGCGCGTCAGCTCGTCCATGCCGACGCCGGTGTCCGTGACCTCCAGCAGAACCGGCTGGCCGGCGGCAGTGGGCCGGCGCGTGCGCAGTGTCAGCGTGCCGCCACTCGGCATCGCGTCGACGGCGTTGAACACCAGGTTGATGAGCGCCTCGCGCAGCTCGGGCTCGGACCCGAGCACGGCCGGCAGCCCGCTTGCGAGGTCGATGTCCAACGTGACGACTGCGCCGCGCTGCTGGGGCATGTCGTGCCAGCGCGCGCGCGTCAGCTCGACCACGTTGCGAACGATCTCGTTCAACTGCACCGGCTGCAGCGTGGCCTGTGCGTCGCGCTGGCGGTAGAACTCGCGCATGCGCGCCACCGTGGCGGCCACGTCGTCGATCGCCATCGAGATGGTCTGCAATTGCTCACGCCCGCGTGCGCTCAGGTTCGGCTCGCGTTCGAGCAGGTTCTCGGTGTAGAGGGTGATCGGCGAGATGGCGTTGTTGATGTCGTGGGCGATGCCGCTGGCCATCTCGCCGAGCGCGCGCAGGCGCTCCTGCTGCATCACGCTCTGCTGTGTCTGGCGAAGATCGTCGTAGGCGCGCTGCAGCGACGCATGCAACTCGGCCTGCTTGGCCGCGAGCGCAACGTGCGCGCTCAGCTGGCGCAGGAACTCGCATTCGCCGCTGCTGAAGGAATCCGGCAAGCGGCGTGCCGCGATCAGCACGCCGAAGACACGGCTCTCGGACTGCAGCGGCGCCGCCACCAGCGAATGCAGGCCGCCGCGCAGCAGCCGCTGCGGGAACGCGAACGGCACCTGCGCGAGGTCGGCTTCGTAGACGAGGTGGCCGCGCACGCAGCGCGACAAGCCGTTCTCGTCGATCGGCACCGTGGCGTTCTCGGGCATCGCCAATTCCAGCGCAAGGTCGGCGCTGTGCACGCCGACGCGCGTCACGGTCAGCTGGTTGTCTGCCGGGTCGTAGCGGCAGACGCAGCTGAAGTCCACCGGCAGGCGTTCTTCGAGGCTGCGGATCGCCACCTGGTAGATGCTTTGCAGGTCCTGCCGCTCGCCGATCGCGCTCGTGATCTGGTCCAGCAGGTTGAGCCGTTCGAGCTGGGCCTGCAGGCGTAGCTCGGCGCTCTTGCGGTCGCTGATGTCGGTGGAGATGCCGAACACGCCGTGGACCTGGCCGTTCGCATCGCGCAGCTGGCACTTGATCGAAAGGTAGGTGTGCAGCCCGTCATCGAGCTGCACCGTTTCTTCGGCGATCACCGGCGCCTGCGCCGCGGCCACACGCAGGTCGATCTCGCGCGCCGCAGCGGCCGCCGCGGCAGGGTGCAGTTCGGCGTCGGTCTTGCCGACGATGTCCGTGTCGGCAACGTGGAACAGCTCGCAGTACCGGCGGTTGACCAGCATGTAGCGGCCCTGCAGGTCTTTCACGTAGATCACTGCGGCCGTGTTGTCGATGATCGCCTGCAGGAGTTCCTGGCTTTCGCGGATCGCCACCTCGGCGCGCCGGCGCTCGATCATTTCGGTGCGCAATTGCTCGGTGCTGCGCGCCAGCTCGGCCGTGCGCGCGCTCACGCGTTGTTCGAGTTCGTCGCGCGAGCGCTGCAAGTCCTGGGACTGTGCCTGGATGCGCGCGGCCATCGTGTTGAAGCTCTCGGCGAGCTGCCCCAGCTCGCCATCGCCGACGTCGCGCACGCGGGCCGACAAGTCGCCGGCCGCGATCGCCGAGGTGGCCGCACTGAGCGCGGCGACCGGCCGCACGATGCTGCGCGCGAACAGCAGCCCGAGCGCCAATGCAGCTGCAATGATGGCCACCGCCAGGGCGAGCTGGAACCGCGTCTGGCGCGCGATCTGCGCCTGCACGTTGGCTTCGGGCACCATGTAGAACAGCGTCCACGGCGCGGTCTCGAAACGGCGCGCGACGCCGTAGTTCATCATCTGGTTGACGGTTGCGAAGCCGAGGAATATCTCGCGGTCGGGGACGGCGGCTCGAGCGCGCTCGAACTGCTCGGGAAAGGCGCGCACGTCTTCGAGCAGCGCGCGCGTGCGAGCGCCGAAGCGCTGTTCAGCCACCAGCCGGTCGACCACCGCTGGCTCCAGGGTGCCCCCTGGGTGGAACACGATGTCGGCGCTGTAGCTGTGGGCAACGCGCACGCCCTGGCTGTCGAACAGAACGGCGTAGCTGCCGGGGCCGGCCAGGCTGCCCGATTCCCGGATGCGCTGCCAGATCGCCGCGGCCCGCACCAGCATGAGGGCCACGCAGGCGACTTGCCCATCGGGCCCGCGCAACGGCGCCGCGTAGGCGATCGACGGCGACTCGCCGCCTTTGGCCACCGTCAGGTAGATGTCGGACAGCGTTGCTTCTCCGGCCAGCGCGGCCTGCACATAGGGGCGAAACGACAGGTCGGAACCGACCATGGCCTGGTTCGTGGCAGCCAGGACACGCCCGCCGCGATCGAGCAGCGCCGCACCGCTGGTGCCGGAATCGCTGGCCGGAAAGGTCGCCAGCAACCCGGTGAACGACGAGGCCGTTTCGGCACGGCGCGCGGCACCGGCGAAGCAGAACGCCGTGGATTCAGGAAAGCGCGCAAGGCGATCGACCGATAGCAGGCGGCCACGATGGAACTCGTCGAGTTCGCGCGCGATCTGCTCGGCGCTGGAGCGCAGAAGGCTCTTCGTGCTGTCGAGCAACTCGGCTTGCGAGTTCCGGATGTCGATGAAGGCGGACAGTGCAAGCGGCAACAGCGATGCCGCGACCAGCAATGCCGCCAACCGGGTACGCAATCGCAGATCGGGCAATCGAAACGGACCCTTTGCGATCCGCCAACGCAATGACATCCACTCTTCTCCCTGTTCATGGCGGATCGATGATCGATGACGGCCGCCCGTGTCCTTCGCACGAGGGCATCATCTTTAGTCAATTGCTGCGCCAACGCAAGGCCATGACCCTCTCTTGCCGGCGCCTGGGCCAGCTGGGGTAAGACCTTGAAGGCTTGTCACCGTCTTGCGGGCGCCCGGGCCTCCGGGGCGAGAAGTGGTGACTGCTGGTGCACAGCCATGGAGATGAGGCCCCTATCCCGGGAGCCGGTTGCACCGGTAGCCAATAGGCACCCTCGTCTCTACGGGCTGCCTGGAACGATGGAGAGGCTGAGATGGTCAGGAAAGCAGCTTGCGCCATCCATGTGCAGCACCCGAACGGGTTCGAGTGGCAGGTCTGCGAAGAATGCCAACCGTCAATGTCGAGACTACTTCGGCTGGAACAGGCTGCCGTAGAAGCCAGCGGTCTGAACCTTGATCGTCACGTCCTTGTCGCCTCGATTGCGCCAGAACCAACCATGCCGGCCCTCAAAGGGCGCGGTGAACGCTCCCTGGCCACTCGACAAGTCGCTCTCCATCCAATACCGAGTGAACTCGTCGCCGGCGTCGGGCCGCTCTCCATGCATGTCCATCTTGACCGGTGCCGTCGACTCCCAGCGGAAGACCAAGTGGTCACCGCTTTTCATCATCGCCTTGACTTCAATCCCGGTGTGAGGCTTGACGACAACGGTCATCTCGTCGGAGCGCCAGGGTGTCGACTGCACGATCGCTTGTTTCGTGGGCGCTTGGATGGCCGGTGTCGACGCTGCAGCCGCGGCGGCTGGGGCTTCGGTTCGTGCCTTTGCGCCGCTCATTTGCGTCAACCCGAGCACTGAGCCCGCGCCCGTCAGGTCGATGCCGCGTTCGGCTGGCAGCACGAACAGGACAAGAATCAACACCGCCAACAAGAAGGCGGAGCCGCATGCCACGCTCAGCGTGCGCAACGAGGCTTGATAGGGAACACCGGTCGAAAGCTTGTTGGGCAAGGCGCTCATGGTGTGGGTGCGTAGAAGCCGGAAAGCTGATAGCCGATCAGAACGAAGCCCGCGCACATGAGTGCGCCATTGGCCACAACAACACTGCGTTGAAAGTTGAGCGTCCGCCGCCACAAGGTCATCAGGATGAGGATCAGCCCGAGCGCCAGAAACTGGCCGATCTCGACGCCAACGTTGAAGCTCACCAGATTGGCCAGCAAGCCGTCTGGCGACAAGGACATCTCCTGGATCTTCGTCGCCAGGCCAAAGCCATGGAAGAGCCCGAAGACCAGAACGGCCGCCTTCTGGTTCGGCTCGAAGCCGAGGATCTGCTTCAGCCCGCCCAGGTTGTCGAGCGCCTTGTAGACGACCGACAAGCCGATGATCGCGTCGACCAGATAGGCGCTGGCATGGATGTTCGCGAGAACGCCCAACAGCAGCGTCGTGCTGTGGCCCACGGCAAAGAGCGTGACGTACCTGCCGACATCCTTCAGGCGATACAGAAAGAAGATCACGCCGAACAGGAACAGCAGGTGGTCGTAGCCCGTCACCATGTGCTTCGCACCCAGGTAGATGTACGGCGCGATGTTGGCACCGGCCGTGCCTTCGATGAATGCTTTGTCGTCGTCGGAGACACCGTGGGCAGACGCGTCAACGGCCACCAGAACGGTGCCGAGCAGCGTCAGCGCGAGTGCGCACCAGCGCGCAGCCGCATTCTCCCGAGACGGTGGCATCGCGCTTACTCGATCACGAAGCTGGCCGAGACCTTCGCCTGGGTCGCCTTGTTGGTCAGCAAGACACCAACCTTCGAGCCGCTGACGACCTTCACACCCTTTCCTTCGAATTTGTTGCCGGCCGCCGGCTCGAGCGTCACCTCGGACTTCGCCCCCTTGTAGGCGATGGTCAGCTTGGCGACCATGCCGGAGCTCGCCACCTCTTCGTCATCGTCCGTCACATAGAGCGCCACCGAGTCGGGGCGAACGGCCAGCTCGAACAGCGTCTCGCCGGCCATCTGCACGACACCGCCGTGCTTCGGCTTGGTGCTGCCGTGGGCGAACGCCGCCGTGCCGAAGAGGAAAGTCGCCGCGCTCAGCGCGATCACCGAAGCGCTTGTTTTCCAGAACAGGTGTCGATTCATGAGGGTCTCGATGGAAGGAAAGCGTGAAGGACTGAAAGGTTCTCACTCCGGAGCGTGCGGCAAGACGAATGAGAGCGTGGCCCGATGCTCGATCTTGTCGGCCTTGGCGGGATCATCGGTCGGCCCGTCGAAGGTGGCCGCAATGACGTTGAGCCCTTGATTGCGCACCGTGATGACAGCGCTGCCGTCGGCGGCGCTCTTCACGCCCAGGCTGTCGGGGTCGTTGACATAGTCGTTCTGCACCAGCGCGCCGGCCACCGGCTTTCCATTGAACAGCACGCGGATCTTCAAGGGCTTGCCGAGCAGCACCGGCAACTCTTCGGCTGGAACGACCTGGAGCGTCTGCTCGGGCAGCGGGGGCAGGCGTGTGCCGAGCGGCCCGCGGATCACCACGGCGTACTTGATCGTCTTCTCACTGGTGGTGGCGTTGGGCACCTCGTCCCGACCTTTCTTGTGCCACTCGCCATCGGGTGTCTTGCTCCAGGTGCCGTTGTCCATCACGGCCGTGACGACCATCGGCGCGTTCTCGCTGTCGACGAGGAGCAGCGGGCCCGAGGCGCGCAGCTTGGTGGGCACAGCCTTCAGGTCAGCGTCGTAACCAGCAACGCTCTTGATCAGCGGCAACCGCTTCACCGCGTCGAGGTCGTCGGCCCCGACACCGTAGATCAGCGCCGTCTGGGTTGAGCGTTGGGCGAACCAGATTCCGTGGGCCTGCGCGTTCATGGCGGTGGTCACGCCGGCCGCAGCCGCGGTGATGACCAGAAGCTTGGAAAGGTTCATCTTTAACTCCGGTGGTTGACTGAATGCCATTTGAAGACGAAGCAAAAGAATAGAAGCAAACATCGAGAACAAGCTGCCAGATCCACGCCACGCCAGCACATTTCATGCTGTAGATCATCGGCAAACGGCAGGTGCTCCGGGGCTCGAAACCATGCCTTCGGATCGAAGGCCTTGCGTGACCACCATGCGATCTCATCGCATTCCGAATCGACACCTTGGCGGTGCGTCGATCGCACCATCGGCACTCAATCCGCACCACGCCGTGTCTTTCGGCAGCCTTGCAAACTGGGCTGCCGTGATACCGCACGAGATTGCGGCTGCCCGCATCTCAACAGCAGAGTCTGCTCAGATTCGCTTCACATAATTTCCTCATTGCAAAGCGAGTCACGAGCGTCGCCGAAGCAAGCGGCAACGCGATCTCCCGACAGCGGCGACGCGCCCTGCGCCAACACCCGAGCGGCAGGTTCTGCGCAGGGCTGCGTGTCCGGTCATGACTCGAGAGGTGATCGGACTCTTCAACCAACATCGAGGGGTTCTCCGCCATGTTCATTCGAAGCTTCCGGCTCGCAGTCATCCCGGCCGCCGCCTGTGTGGCCTGCTACACGTCCGTCTGGGCAGCCGACGAGGCCGCGCCCGTGGCTCCCGCTGCATCTGCGGCATCGGCAACGCCACCGGCGCCGTCTGCGTCTGCAGCCACGGCTGCGCCCGCCGAGGCGACGGTGACCACCACAACACCCGCAGCAGCCGCCGCCAAAGCGACCTCGCTCGACACCGTGCAGGTGACCGCCACCAGGCAGCCCTATCGCACGCTGTATGCGACCGGTGCCACGAAGACCGACACGCTGCTGAAGGACCTGCCGCAAAGCGTGCGTGTGATGACCGCGGATTTGCTGCAGGAGGCTGGCGTCACGAAGCTGGCGGACGTGCTGGACCTGGGCAGTGGCATCGCCAAGCAAAGCAACCTCGGCGGACTGTGGGACAGCTACTCGATGCGTGGGTTCACCGGCGACCCGAACTTCGGGTCGGACTACCTGGTCAACGGTTTCAACTACAGCCGCGGCTACAACGGCGTGCGTGACTCCGCGAACACCGCCACGGTGGAGATATTGAAAGGCCCGGCTTCGGCTCTGTATGGCCGCGGCGAACCCGGCGGCACGGTCAACATCACGACGAAGAAGCCGCTGTTCCAGCCCGCCCAGACGGTCAGCGTGTCGGCCGGCAGCCATGACGCCTATCGTGGCACCGCCGACATCACCGGCCCGGTCAACGATCAAATCGCCTATCGGGTGAACGCGGCGACGGAGAAGGCCCACAGTTATCGCGACGAGGTCGGTGCCGAGCGGTACATGGTCTCGCCCTCGCTGATCTGGGCGCTGACCGAAGACACGACCATCTCGTATGAACTCGAGCTGTCGAAACAGCGGGCCACCTTCGACCGCGGCGTGGTAGCAGTCAATGGCGTGCTCGGGCTGGTGCCGCGATCGCGCTTCTACGGCGAGCCGAACGACGGAAAGCACACCATCGAAACCACCGGCAACCAGGTCTTCGTGCAACACGCCTTCAACGACGCGTGGTCCTTGCAGAGCGGCATCAGCTTTCGCGAAAGCTCGATCGAAGGCGTGTCGACCGAAGCGCGCTTCCTTCAGCCCGATGGCCGCACGCTGGTACGCCAGCGCCGCACCCGCGACTTCTCGGCCAGCGACCTCTCGGGTCGCGTCGAGCTGCTCGGCAAGCTGAAGACGGCGGCCATCGTCCACAACGTGCTGGTCGGTGTCGATGCCTATCGGTTCAACGACAAGCGCAAGCAGTTTCGCGTGGCAAATGCGGGCTCGATCGACATCTACGAGCCGGTCTACGGACAAGTGCCTCCCGCCATGACGCTGAGCACCGACACCAAGGAGACCCAGCGCTCGCATGCGGTCTACGGTCAGGACCAGATCGACCTCAGCGCGCAGTGGAAGGTCTTGCTCGGTGTTCGCTACGACAGCTACGACCAGTCGCTGGACAATCACATCAAGGCCGCGACAATCTCGCAGTCGCTCAGTGCAACCACGCCCCGCGCGGGCGTGGTGTTCCAGCCCAGCAAGACGCTCTCGCTGTACACCACGGCGTCGAAGAGCTTCCGGCCCAACAGCGGCGTGAAGAGCGACTTCACATCCTTTCCGGCCGAAGAGGGCAAGTCCTATGAGGTAGGTGCCAAACTCGACTCGGCCGACTCCAAGATCACGAGCACGCTGGCGCTGTACAAGATCACCAAGAACAACGTGCTGACGCCCGACCCGGCAGACCCCAACAACTTCTCGGTGGCCGCAGGCGAGGTCGAGAGCAAGGGCGTCGAGCTGGACGTGTCGGGTGAAGTCATGCCGGGCCTGCGCCTGTCGGGGGCCTATGCGTTCACCGACGCCAAGGTCACCAGGGATACCCACGACTTCCTGGTTGGCCGCCAGACGGCCAACGTGCCGCGCAACAGCGCCAACCTCCTGCTGGTGAAGTCGTTCGCACTCGACGGCGCGTCATCGGCATCGTTCGGCGGCGGCGTCAACTACGTGTCCGAGCGCGAGGGCGCAGTGGCGCCATCGCTCGCGACCGACGACTTCAAACTGCCGGCCTACACGACGGTCAAGCTGCTCGGTTCGTACAACCTGGACAAGCACCTGCAGCTGTCGCTCGACGTGGACAACCTGTTCGACAAGACTTTCTACACGAGCTCGTACAGCCAGGTGTGGGTGTACCCAGGCTCCGGGCGCAAGTTCACGTTGACGGCACAGTACAAGTTCTGAAAATGCCAAGCCACTGCAGCTTGATGTCGCCCAGCCCCCGCGCGGCCGCACGCACGGGATCGATCTCTCCACAGGATCCACCATGTCACTCGCCTCGACCTTGACGAACGGATCGGCCCGCGCTGGTGCTGCCTCCACGGGCGCGGCTGCGTCCGCGGCATCGGCCCACGGCTCGCGCATCACCACCATCGACACGCTGCGCGGCCTGGTGATGGTGATCATGCTGCTCGACCACGTGCGCGAGACCTTCTACCTGCACCTGCAGGTCACCGACCCGATGACGTTGCCCGGCACGCCGCCCGAGGTGTTCTTCTCACGGCTCGCGGCGCATTTCTGCGCGCCCGTCTTCGTCTTCCTGACGGGCCTCTCTGCGTGGCTGTATGCGAACCCGCCCGGAGGCACCCCGCGACCGGTTGCCGGCTTCCTGCTCAAGCGCGGCCTGCTGTTGATCGCGCTGGAATTGACGCTGGTGAACTTCGCGTGGAGCGGCACCTACCACGTGCTGTATCTGCAAGTGATGTGGGCCATCGGCTTCAGCATGGTGGTGCTGGCCTTGATGTCGGGCCTGCCCCGCCGCGTCT
>Ga0307515_10003327_pt1 | contig 33954 bp, 47 predicted proteins | sample 17_EM_MG_FD_194513 | JGI IMG/M metagenome (GOLD analysis project Ga0307515, IMG submission 194513) | Populus trichocarpa ectomycorrhiza microbial communities from riparian zone in the Pacific Northwest, United States - 17_EM | ecosystem: Host-associated > Plants > Roots > Unclassified | place...
CGAAAAATGACGGGAAGGGTTTGCGTGCAGGGGGCGAGGAGGACATCACGGATGCAAGCAAGGGCTATCTGAAAGGCGATGAGGGGAAATGAGATGGGGTGGAGTGGGGTGGAGGGGGGGGGGGGGCTATTTGTACATTTCTGCCAGTGTCGTGCCAGATATTGACACCCTGGTAACGCTGTATCAATTCGGAGGTAGTACGCAGGCCTGTATGGTATACCCGAACAAACCGGGGATGGAACTTGAAGTTGCCTAATCCAAGTTACCGTGACGTGTATGCCGGGTTCTGCCGCTCGCCGATCCTGTCCGACAAAGTCTGTGAGCGTCCAGTCAGTGATCACAATTAACCCCAGGCAGCAGTCACAGGTTGGTCTTGCAATTCCCGATTTCGGGATTGCGAAGATGCTGGCACATACCCCAGACGACGTCGATCCCCGGCGCACTATATAGACGTGTCACTGACTCAAGGCTCTCACCCCCACACCAGATCCCAATGCCTTCTGCACAGACACGCTCGCGAAAATCGGCCGTTCCAACTTTCTACTATGTCGTGTTCGGGGTAATCGAACCCCTCATTACGCTCGCAAGCCTCCTACAAGGAATGTTCGACCCGTGGAAGGTCTGTCTGTACATAGACAGGGGTTCGGACGTAAACTCAAGGGTTCCGTTCAGATGATCAACAGTTATGGTCCCTCGTCGAGTGGTTTCACAGAGGCCACGGAAGACCTCCCACCCGCGGTCCGCACAACCATCTGTCAGGCGGTAGTCGCACACGCGGTCATCGGTCTCCTCATTGCCTCCGTCCTGAGAGCGATCAGAAAGCTTCCTTCGCCAGCCTTACAAGAGAAGATAGCCAGATCACTCATGATTTCCTTGGCCATCGGAGATGTCTTACATCTGTTCGGGACGTTCTATGGGATAGGTGACGTAAGGTGGAAGGTAGAAGATTGGCCTCAAGTCCTCTGGCTGAACATCATCGTCGGACTCGCGCTTTTCATCCCGAGGTACGCGGGAACAACGCCAAACCCACGAGGAGGTAACTCATATCATCACAGGGTATGCTGGCTCTTAGGAATCCGCAGATTCGTCGCAACTCGTGACAGCAGGTTGGATGGCAAAGATTGAGAGATCATCGGCTACAGCTCACCGGCGGTGGACGGTTGCCGAGAAACACATGCACGCCTTCCATGTCTCGTAATCCATTTCAAACGTGCAATTGCATGCGGTTTTATCTATCAAATGGATGAACAAATGTCGTCAGTGATCTTAACCAGCCACATGTACGGCACGAACACGGTCCAGGATGACCGGGGAGGTATGGAAGAGGGTTCAAATTAGATCAAGAAAGATGTCATGAAGAACCACCAGCGGTTACTTCACCGGGGCTCGTTTCAGACCACAAAGTTTTATCATAACCTACACAATCAGGAGGGACCGACTTACCATTAGCTGCGATATTAAATCATCCTCAGGGGCTTCCCTGTAGGCGAGACTGGCAAAGGCGGCCGCAGTTTCTGATCTCGTCGATACGACAACCAGTCGAATATCCATGTTTGCACAAGACCAAAGGAGGCAGATGCCAACCAATAAATCTCCACCGCCTAGACGAACATCCCGTCAGCCGAGCGAGTTCCGTAGCGGAAGTAAAAGGTGAACGCATACCCCGGGCACCACGGCCGCAATCAAAATCCTTCCGACAGACATAACCCTCAACGCGTTCTGCACGATCTCCTTAGGCGCGATAACGATCTCCCCCCGAGCCCTCTTTTCCGCATTCCACTTCTCCACCTTCTCCTCCCGCCTCTCCTGCGCGTCAGAGACGAACCACTTCGCGGATTCCACGTTCGCGAAGGTCATCATCCCGATGAGGACCGGGATGGCCACGGTCGGGTCGGGGTTCACCAACGAAGTCAGAGTCAGGAACGTCTCGGAGTCGAGGACGGAAGGCGGTTGAGTCAACTGCGAGAACACCAGCGAAGAAAACACAAAGACAGGCAACTGCGTCAGCACAGGTATGGCCATAATCAACGCTGGCGGCACTCCATGCTTCGATAGCAATTTCTTCCGTTCTGCTTTTGCCTAAGGTTGCCGTCGATGACATGAGAACCACCCGGTGGATATATGCGCAATTGCACTCACAGCCTCATTGAACCGCTTCGAAAAAATAGCGTTCAGCTCCTCCTTAGTCCCTTCCACGCCTTCCCTAGCCATCTTGTTCTGTACTTGGCTTGCAACTTGCGGAAGAATTTTCTGCATCCGGGGCAGCACCTCGTCCTCGGTCTTCCATTGCGCCTTCTTTGCCTGAGCATCAAATTAGTTGGTTTGGGCGGAAGCACGGGAGCTTAATGGCGCACCCAGACAGAGAATGGTACGGTGAGGATGAGTCGTGACGCGACAGTGACAAGGATTATGGTCGCAGAATAGGCGGGAAGTGATGCAGGGTATGGTATGGCGACAGCAAGGTCTAAAAATTGGTCTGAAACCGCCTGAATTGTCGAGGTGAAGAATGTCCTCCGTTGTCTGGGCCGTAGAGTTGCATGTCGCGCTGCATGCCGTGGAAACTGCGGTGGACGTCTCAATCCAGCGGACAACATGCTTCCCGATCACGCCCATGTCTGGTTGAGGGAAACGATCATGAAGTGCAGCATATCATATCACAAATCCTGGTACTACAACGACATACACCCCTAGAACTTTAACTGGTGAGGGTATTGGCCGTTCGTCAGACCGAAAGTGGCCTTGAGGTACTTGGCCAAGTACTCCTCCTCCCTGATAGCGGAAATGATGGCCTTGTCGATAGCCTTCTGGTCTGCGGCTTTTGACTCGGAGAATGGCTCCTTCTCCTTAGGCTCGCCATCAGCGAAGAACTCTTCCTCTGCTGAGGTGCGGCCCTTGGCGGAAGCCTTGGCAAAGTAGGCATCGTTGACCTTTTCGTCGACCTGAACGCATGAAAAAAAAGGTTCAGATCATAAAATCTATGCTCAAGAAAATTCATACGCACGGTGATACCCTCAAAGTCAATCTTGGTGGAGGTGGCGATGACATACGCCTGGTTCACCCGTCGCAGAGGAACGCCGTTGATCCTGAACGGACCAGTAACCAACAACAATCCACTCTCCAGCTGCTTCAAGAAAACGACCCTCTTCCCTCTGAACCTTCCAGCCAACAAAATCAAGACCGTTCCAGGAGTGATCGAAGAACGAAGTTTGGTGGGGACGATAGTCTTCCTGCCCTTCTTTGGCTTCCGTACATCTTCGGCTGGGTAGTACCGGGGAGCTTTTGAGGTGGGGACGATACGAGTCGAACCGTTCTTTTCACCGCCAACGGTGACCTCCTTCGTCAGAGGAGTGTCTTGGGCGGCGGGTTTTTCTGACTTCTTCTGTCCCTTGTGAAGTCCTCGCTTGGCGAAGACTTGCGAGCGTGAGAGACGTCCGACGTGGGGTGCGAGTGTCTTGTTGCGGGCCATCTGTAGTAGAGGAATCGATGATCAGCCCCAAGCCCATCCAATACGGTGTAAACCCATCCATCGTGAATCTCGAGGAGTCAACATCCGGAGCACCCCCCAGAGGGTGCACACGACGTCCGGAATGTCATTGGAGATATATAATAGCATGGAAACGGGACTCACTGCGTCGGCGACAGTGGTCTTGATGTCGTGTACGGTGGTGGACGGGGGGGTTTCGATAATGTCAGCCACCGCCCGGCACTTACCGACCACCAGATCTCGATCTCAGATCAGATAATACCACCACCACTGTTTTGCAGTGCCATTATGGCCGATAACCCAGGCAAGTTCTCCCCCGCCCCACCAATGATCCTGTGCTGACTGGGGTACAGATGATAGGGCGATCGTATGGTTCGATATAGACAATACCCTCTACTCTGCAAGCACAAGGATTTCTCACGCGATGGGCAAGCGCATCCATGGTAGTCGCTCTGCTGCACAACAATGAATGTTACAGCAAGGTCTGATTTACACCCTAGCGTACTTCGTCCAAATTGGATTGTCCCACGATGAGGCCAGTGAGCTTCACCATCACTACTACAAGACCTACGGACTGGCGTTGCGTGGACTCGTTAAGCATCACGACGTAGGTGAACCTACATCCTGAGACCACTCACCCCACGTCGCTGACCCACTTACAATATCTAGATCCTCTGGATTTCAACGAAAAATGCGATGGATCTTTACCCTTGGAAGATATGATCAGCCCAGACCCTTCTATCCGCAAACTATTCCAGGACATAGATCGCAGCAAGGCTCGTGTCTGGGCCTTGACGAACGCCTACAAGACGGTGGGTGCAAGAGAATGATTTAGTTTCAACACTGCGTTCCTTATTCCCCTTTCCAGCATGCCATGCGCGTCCTTAAGATCCTCAACGTTGATGACCTGATCGACGGTTTGGTATTCTGCGATTATGAAGCCCAGGACTTTTCATGCAAACCTGAGCGAGATTATTACGACCAAGTACGACTTTCCCGCGCTATCAGTTGATCGTACGTCCTGACGACCGCCTAGGCTCTGGCGAAGGCAGGGGTCACGGATCCCTCGAAATGTTACTTCATTGACGACAGCCGCAGCAACGTGGACGCCGCCAAGTCCTTTGGGTGGGGCAACTGCATTCACTTCTGCGAACAAGGTTTGACCGCGACGGAAGGCGGGATCGAGAAAACCATTGGGCATAACGAAGAGCTGAAGGATGACGTTGTTGCTTCTCTGGACGATCTTAGAAAGATCTGGTCAGAATTGTTCCTTGCATAAATAAGTACAATGTATGTTAGATGTCTGCTGTAATTCTAGTCCCTCATTCAATGCGTCATCAGATACACGCGGCCTTAGAAAAGAGTCAGCGATACAACCTGTTGCCCGGGTTCGGCCACCTCCAGGATGATGCCGTCGAAACCCCATAGGCCTAAGGGTTGCGTCGGTTGAGGAGAGTATACCGGAGATCTGGGAGGCTTACGTGTGATTGGATTTGGAAGGTTAAGTCCCTCCTCGTCATCCACCCGGTTGAGAGGCATATGGGGTGGATTCTCCTTCGGCTGAAGAAATCTACGGATTTCATCCGCCTACACACATCAAAGTTGAGGCAACATCATGATGTAAAGCGAGATGTAGCGCACCCTTTCTGTGAATTTCACACTCGGAGGAGAGTCTAGAGAACCTGGTGAGGGAGTAGGCGGACAGGATGGATGTATCCCTACCATCCTCGTCGTCCTCTGGCACCCCCTCGATCTCCCATGGGCATCGTTTGTATCGGTGGAACAGAGGCGAGCCAGGCTGTTCGTTATATCGACACTCAGCCCGTAAACGATGTCAGTGGTAATGGGACCCACGATATTTGTATGGAGGATGATCTTGCGAACTGTATGCGTGGCGCCGGATATCAGGAAATCGATTCCGTATTGAGGATAATTATAGAAATCTGGAGTGGAGGTACGGTCGGTGAGGCGTTCGAGGGAAGGCGAGGCTCTTACAAGAGGAATCGTCATCTTCCTCTTCGTTGGTCTTCTGCCTCGAATGGATATGCATTCGGTCGTCCTCCCGGTAGTGTGTCCTCGGTGGGGCGCCAAGCTCTACAGACAAATCCTGAGCGGTCGTGACCCCAATCTCGACAAATAACGGCTCCGAGGTGGCGGTCGGATAGAAATACAGCATAACCCCCTTGTGGACTTTAGCCATGGCTCTTGCGATGTCGCCACACATGACGGGACATTCGATGACCTCCTCTAGCCCATCTCGGTCCTGTCCGTTGTGTTGCGTAACGGTGATGGTCTTGATTTCCTGATTCTGATCTTGCGAGGGGATAGCGTGCTCGTCGAAGGAGAACCAGACGCCGGGGTAGCGAAGCTCCTCGCCCTCGTAGGTCGGCCCAACGGCTCTGTTAACGTCCACACGTCCGAGGATCTGATCCGGGCCGAGCAGTACCTTGTCCTTGAAGCGGATGGTTACAGGCGGTACGTCACGGAAGCGTTTCAGGACGATGGTATGCAAGCGTTGTTGATATTCGGAGAAAAGGAGGTCCAGGTGAGGCCGGACGTGGATTATGATTGGAGTTGTGGGAGAATCGATATCGAATTTCACGTCTACCTGGGGAAACTCGTTTTGCATCCTCCGTAAGAGTTCTATGATCGACCACAGCGATGTGCCTGTGTCGTGGTTCTGAGCATGTCTCTCGACCGAGGGCGTGGAAAGAGCGAACCGAGTTCAAAAATACCGAGACCTGAGCCTGGTCTGATGTCGACATCCAGTGCGGAGAACATGGTGAACTAGCAAGTGTGACGGTGATCGTGGATGGAGTTACGGATTGTCAGAGACCGCCGGAAGCGGAACGAGTTACGGATCTTTTGGCCGAGGGCGTCGACCATCATCCTGCCATGAGTGATCTACGGCAGCGGACTATCATCAAGGTTCCTCTCCGTCCTTGACGTGATTATCACTGCGCTTACACCCCCGATATCAGGTCTTCCGTAAATACAGTCATGCCCTGGGCCCCGACGCGCTAGATTTCTTGGAGGACATCTTGGACAAGCATGAAGTCCGAGACGAGGACGTCGAATATTCTATCGATCTCATTGCGAAAGAGTACAACAAGCAAGATGGTGAGCTTGAGTCGTAGAGTGCCTCTGCACCCTGATCTGACTCGGCTATTATCAGATGCGATTATGAAAGTATCGGTCGTGGTCCTACAGAGGGTGTACCAACTCTTGCAGGGATCATCCGGTACGGCGAGCTCGGTCGAACAGGATATCCTCGATGTGGACGCGCATATATTCATCGTCGACGCATTTGAGATGCCGCAGTGGAACTGGTCTTCTGAAAGGAGCACGTTCGAACGGTGAGCCACAGCCCAGACGTCCGGTGAAGGCGCATGTGTTGATTGAAGGTCACACGACAGAAACAAAGGTCCCCTGACTCTTACGGGCTCTGCAGATTCACGGGTCAACGCGATGCGGAATCGGTATAACATCATTAAGCAGGTTATCTTGCGAAATGACCACTTCTCTCCGTCCACCATACCCTCTCGAGACCGCGAACACCTGCTGACTGTGAGCGGATCACCGGGAGATGATACAGGTTCGCTCGTTCTGACCAGGTATCGCAGTTGAGGTCGACGAAACAGCTGCTTGGACGGGCTGGAGAGAGATTTCTTTTGTTTGGAATGCTTGGACATTCCAAAGAAGGGAAACTTTGCCTCGAAGATCACGAGGGGAGCGTACAGCTCGATTTTTCCCAATTGGTTGGTTCTGACCGTCGGCGAGCTAGCCTGAAACTGACCGAGTTTAACCCAGGACCAACCAAGCGAGGGACTGTTTACAGAGGGAGCGTTTGCCTTGGTCGAAGGTGATTATACGGATGAGACAACGTTTGTGGTCATTGCCATTGGCCATCCGCCATGTGAGAACCGGGAAACTGCCAGGTAGGGTGTTCTCATCGGGTCCGCGAACGACGCTCACCAGATCCAGATCCATCTACGGACATATAGATTTCCTGGGGAAGGGGGCGACGACACCGCAGGAAGACGTACGCAGTTTTCTGTTTTGTGTGTTCTGACAGCGCTGAGGCGATGGTCATCTAGGCGAGATATGCAATTCGGATCGAGCAGGAGCTCTCCGACCTCAACCTCTTTGTTCTTTCGGACGTGTGGCTGGATCACCCCGCCACGATGGGGGGGATCCGAAAAATGTTTGACAATTGTATAGAAATGAATTTCATCCCAAAGGTGATCGTCCTTTGTGGGAATTTCACGACGCGGGACATCTCCCCAGCAAGCGTTCGGGACGCCCAAAATTATCAAGGTGGCCGTGAATCGAGCATTGGGTGTATCTGAGGCTGATTTTGCTGCGCCGCAGATAATCTGACCGCTCTAGGTGACCTGATCGCTTCCTATCCTCTCATCAGCAGATCCACACACTTCGTGCTCGTGCCTGGGCCACTAGACCCCACCGTCAGCACCGTGCTCCCCAGACGATCGATCCCTTCCACGTTCACCGGGCGTTTGAAATCAAAGGTCCCGAGGCTCCACTTAGCGTCTAACCCATGCAGGATAAGGCTCTTCAACCAGGAGATCGTTATCTTTCGGGAAAACGTCATGGCGAGGATGCTACGGAACCTAGTGGGCGTCAAGCCAGACGTGAGGAACGATGATTTGAAGCGCTATGTGAGTGTGACCATTTCTTCGGCGGCTACTGGGACTGGCCTCGGGTCGGAGCTTGTGCGACTGAATGGCCGATTTCCAGCTTGTGCAAACGGTCTTGGATCAGAGCCACCTCTCGCCATTGTCTAGATCGGTACAGCCAGTCCACTCGGAATTCGATCATACACTGCGTCTATATCCGTTGCCCACCACTGTATGTCCGCCGTGGTTTTTTTCTTTCTTTTTACCGTGTCGGTTTACTTGGCCGGACCAGGTTGTTCTGGCGGACAAGTATGAACAATACCAGATGACATACGAGGGGTGTCACGTGTTCAACCCGGGGACCTTCGTCGGGAATTCGTACGGCTTCTCTACATTCAATCCGTCGCGCCGGGAGTCCGAGGCTTCGTAAGTCCCTTCATGTCCGGGGTGTGCCGAGTTCGGCAGATTTACCTCTTGGCACACAGACAACTGGATTTCGAGTGACAGCCGTGGCGTGAGCTGCAGAAAGTGAGGATAGGGGTGGGGGCGAGGGTCCGCATTTGGTCTGGCTGGGCTTGGGCTGCAGTGGGTGGCCAGTGGGGTGGTCTTGGTGTGAATGCTTTGTAAACTGCGGCCGGGGGTATATCTTTAGTGTAAGCAGTTTTTACAAATCCCGCGTTGATTCCCCTGCCGCATCTGTTCCGTCATTCTGTCATCCTGTATTCTTGAAAATAGCCCTCTGCCTCAGACCATGTCCGAGCCCTCCCCCTCCTCCCTCACCCCTCCACGCAACCGCGCACGGGCTTCCTCCACCTCCCGCAGGCCCGCGCTCACCATCCACACCTGTTCATCTAGAAAACGCGGTTCGTCCTTCTCCGACACAGCAGACCCACCCTCCCCCGCCACTCCCACCAGCGGAATCCCTCCTCCTGAGACCAAACAAGCCATGGCTTTCCAGAACTCCTTCTCTCGTTTCTTGCAGATGCTGGATTTCGCCCGCTCTCCGCACCCTTCCCTCACTCCCTCCACCGATGATTCCCTCCTACCCACCATGGCCCCCTCCCCGACCCTCTCATCCTTCACGGACACGTTCAAGGAGAAGGATTTCCCATGCACCACTCGTAGTCCATCCGTACGTGTCAGGTTCCCAGTGAGAGTAGTCGATCGCGTGCTAACTCTTCGCTGTTTTTCGTAAAGACCCATCTCCCCCTAGTTTTCGTGATCATCCTTTTCCCGCTATCAACTTTCCTGGTTGTGCTCTCCCTGGGCTCTTTGCCGGTAACCGTGTCGTGGCCACGGACTCTGGAAGATTTAGCCTCGATGGGCGAGGACCTGCATTCATATTCCAAAAGCGGAACATGGCCTTTGGCGCATGTTGTTGGCGTTCTGTCGATTTCCGCCGTTTGGAAACATGCCTGGTCGGTACCCGGTAGTGTGGCCTGGGTGAGTGGTTTCCGTACTTTCCAAGAATCCTCCAAGTTGTTAAACACTCTTTCTTTCTTGGTATTTGTAGAACGTTCTCGGCGGTGCCCTCTTCCACCCCGCTTGGGCCACTCTGCTCCTTACATTCCTCACAACGATTGGCTCTATTTTCTCCTCTCTCCTCTCACGACCGATGGCACCTATCTTGTCTCAGTGGTTTCCCCGTGCTCTTACGGTCACCAAGAACGCTTTGCATGGCGATTCCGATTCCAACTCGACTTCACAAAATAAGACTCCGGCTTGGGTACGGCTCTCCGTTCTTCGCTTGATTGGTGTCGTTCCCTGGTCGGGCCTCAACATCGCGTGCGGTGTCTGTGCTGTCTCCCTCCCAGATTGCTTTCTCGGAACATTCATCGGTGCTCTCCCATGGACTGCTGTCACATGCCAGGTGACTATTCAAATGTTTTTATTACATCTCAAATCACCCAGGCTCACCGGAACTTCTTAGATCGGTGACATACTTCAAACTGTTGCTGCTAACCCATCTTCGACGGCCCAATCAATCACATCGCTTCTTCGGTCACCTGATATAATCTTGAAACTGATTCTCTTATCGTTCCTGTCCTTGGCCCCGATCCTTGGACGCGACTATCTCCGGGGATGGGTATCACCCCGGTCTCCAGTGAACGCGGAGGGCGAAAAGGATGTCCCGGAGAAGGAAGAGCGTCCGTTCCGATGGGTCTCCGAATGGCGATCGAAAATTCGCCTTCCGTCAAAGTCCCGTTCCAGGAGTGGAAGCGAATCTCACGAAGATTTCGAGAAATTCTCATAAACAGCGTCCTGCTTTCCACCGCTACTCCCTCAGTCACCCCCTTACACCACCACTGTACGGTTTATTCTCACGACCCGGAGGAGACAAAGTAGTCAAACCGGTATTTATTCACTTCTCTCACGAGAATGCACGATCCACCCCCGCAACGCACACAACACGCCGCTCTACGTTATTCAATTCATATCCGCAACATGTCCGTCCCGCATTGCTGGTCCCCCTCCCCCTCGCACTCCATAGCTTCAAACTCCTTCATCTCCTTTTCTATGCGGTCTTGCTTACCCGCTTTATACTTTTATCAGCTCCGATACCCCCACCTTCACTCACACGCTGCAATTCTAATACTATCGTGCATCATCCTGCTTCTCACTCTTCACCTTTCCTGTTCATAGCGTACGATACCATGCCACTTTGTGCGCTTTAATTTCGTTATTATCTGCTGCATGTCGCCGATCTTCACAGACAGCATTACCTGCTGCCCGTTGGTGATTCCGAGACCTCTCTCCCGCGCAGACATCTTTTTCACTGCGGTTCTGCCGCCGCTTGCTTCTGCTTTTTCTCGCTGATTTGCATCGTTCACCCCAGTTCCCTCTTAGGTACACAATATTTCGTTCACTCGTAGCATAGCAAAGGATGTTGTACAGAATAAAGCAAGCATTCCTGCAATCTGCTATGCTCGAGATGAGGATCGTTCCGCGAATCCCGATAGCGTTAACAGGTGACTCTGGCGCCGCGGGCGGGCGCTCGGCCTCAATATCTCTTGCTCTGTCCGATATCGAAGTTCTAAGAACTCCTCTTTATGACACCACCTCTGGCGACACTTCACGGGAAACCTCAAGGCGAGTGCTCATGAAATCGCATACTTATCGTTATCCGTTCAGGATCCGAATCATACTTCTATCTGGAACCAACCTTGAGGAATTCATCAATGGTCGAAACGGCATCAGGACTGGCACTGTTACCTGCTGCCGGCTAGGACCTCTTATGCATTCATCAAAGATCCTCAATCACCCTCTCTGTCTGGAATACATGCTGCTTCCTGGCTTGTGAAGTACGTTATAAAAAACCTGCCAGCCACTATGCTTTTCTTCGTCGGTTGCATAGAAAGGACGCCTCTGGAGGGTGTCCGCCGTGCAGTTCGTCCGTTCCCGGGTGCTTACCAATACGGCCCAAGCGTCGTTGTCTCCTTCTCATCCCCACCCCTGGACCTTTATTCCTCTTCGCGCTTTGTCCTTTGACCACGCTTCTCGGCCCGTGGTCCCTCGCTTCGTGAACCCCGGTCACCCGGAGTATCCAATCAAGCGGAAACAAGCTACCACTGTGACCCCTTCCCTCTTCCTCATTCACACTTCTACCCTTTCTCCTTCTTCTCGCTCCCGCCTCATTAACGACCCCCCACGACCCTATCAAGCACAGGCGGCTTGATCGTTCATTTTGTACACCTTTCCGAACAAAGCCAAAGCCTTGGCGAGTTAGTCCGTGTTTACAGTTTCTAGTGGCCGTGCGCGGCTGCACGCTCCGACGAGCCAAATCCACAGGACGTTCCGACCCCCTCAAAAGCACTCGCTACTCTATCACTTGCCAGAGCCACCTCTCCCCACTCCAAGCGACATCTGCTCCTCCAGAGGGCAGAGTTCCGCATATTCACTTCCCCCAGATCAACCCCGATATCTATCCTATCTCTATTCAACGGACTCGAGATCTGAAATGTCCGACTACCACGTTCGCTCGCCCTCTCGCGATCAGCGAGGTCCACAGACGAGGAACCTGCCAAGCAGGAGCCCAAGCCGGGACATGAGTTGGAGGAAGCCTGTGCCAAAATTCATCCCTTCTCCCCCACTCTCGCCAAACCAGCTGCGACTGCCACACTACACGGACTCGCCCACGGCTACTACGTTTGGGTTTACGGTGGACCGCGCGAATCCTTTCTCAATGTCGTTGACCTCGTTGAACAGCGACGTGCCTCCGGTATGTGGCGGGGCCACGCCGATGCCTCGCTTCTGTTCTTCTCTCGTGAGGGGCTCGTGCTAACCGCATTGTTTTCATGGATTTGATCATCTTTCTTTAGTTGCCCTCCGATTGGAAGGAGAACATCGACCGTGCGATTAGGAACGGTACTCCACCGATTACTCCAGTCGTCACCTCTCCGACCCATGGGTTCACGCACGGGTACTACCGTACCGCAGGTGAGCAGATTACGGCTACCCCAAGCCCTGACTCCAGAACATCTTTTTTTCTGACGCCTCGAATCGAAGCAGCGTCTCAGGTGCAAATTACCGAAGCCGATAAGGATCAATCGATGTTTCAGGAAGTGGATCTTGGGGAGATGAGGTCCCGCGGTCGTCATCGTTTTGCGGACAAGGAAAACGTGCCTCCGTCGAGTTTTGACCAGGGATTGAAACGGTTGGCGATTTCCCCCCATACGAATGGGTCTGATACGTCCCTAAGTCGTATGCCCACGGTCAGTGTGTGCGGAGCTTTTGCCTCGTTTTTTGTGGATGTTTATTTTTCATCCTCTCCACAGTCGTACCGCCCCCCTACGCCCCCTCGCAGGAAGACATCAGCACCATCGACCCCTGTTACCGCTACCATGAACAAACCTATACATATTGTACGTGTTCTTGGCTGCGGAACCTGCCATTTTCTCTGAGCCTTTCGATATAGGTATATCCCGATCTGGCGGGCCTTGGAGCTGACACTCACCACCCACGTACGAGGAGCCCAGACTCTGATGACATCGCCGACACGCACACCGTCCGCACCGATCACTCCTCACTCACGCTGTGGACCAACAACCGCGTTGCCTCTTTGGAGAGTACGTTGACCGACGATGACGACCGGACACTATCGGTGTACCAACCTCACTCCGTCAGAAAATCTATGATTGGGTCCAAGGCGATGACCGTGGTTGAACCACACGACGCTGGATCAGGATTCTGGAGCGCATTCAGGCTCTTTTTCGACTCTTTCTTGAATTCCTTCAAATCTTGCTTGCCGGGTGCTTGAGGATATGCTGCAGTTTTTTTTTTGTGCTTGTTTTGTAAATGCTTTTCTTATGTTCTCCTATTCATTTCACGTTTGCTTTGTTTGTCGCTGTGCGACATATGAATGCTTTGTCGGTTTTTCGTAGCGTAGCCGTAGTGGAATGGCGTGCGTTTAGGCTCGGGCCGAAGTGGGAGGATTGATTTGGTTACCGGATCGGGTAGCCGCGATCGTCATCGTTTCCGACGTTCGTTGGACAAGAACTCCATTAAGGACACAAGAATATCCTCTCCTCGTCGCGAGACACGCACAAGGACGAGGGCTACGCCGCGACATAGACACTCCAAACCAAAGAAATGCGCTCGTGCCAACAAAAATAACAACACTCCCTTTCGAGACCCCTCAAGCGAACCGCGCAAGCACGTGCACCGCAAAACAAACGGCCAGCGGTGGTATCCACCGTGCCCTCAAGCACCCGCTTTCCACCATCCACCCTATTACTTCCAGAATACTTTCCATACCTTCCACCTCATCACATCCCGGCGGCAGAACGAAATACGATACCCTAACGGCTCCTCTACCCGGATATGGTAGGGAAGGCTCAGGATGCTAAATCCGAGCACTCCATTTCAGGAACCTCTTCCAACCCCTCGCGTCCGTCCACGTCGGCGTCGGCAGACATTGGCGAAACGGCCGATGAACCCTCTAGTTCTGGACCTTCATCTGGGAGAGAGATATTCGACGCTACCGTAACCGGTGTACAGGATCATGTGTTGGTGCCGCACCTACGATCAGACCCGTCCCCCTCAAACACATATCACCGGCCCGCGCATAGTCTGGATGAATTCAGACAGCAGGAAGGAGAACAGAGGGAGGCGAGGTTGAAGGAGGTTTGGCAGAGACTGACGATAACGAGGAACGGCAAGGGGAAGGACCAGACCGTTTCGGTCAGACCTGTTAGTCTGGTGACAGCTGGCGGCGCCGGCACAAAGGACAGCATCTTCACCAGGGAGAAGGCGGAGAGGTTACGAGACATCTACGACGACGAGCTGTTGCATAAATGCGGGAACGGGAACAACCCGACGCACACGCGCGGTCCTAAACCGCTGATCCCGTGGAAAGATTTCCATCGGTATGCACAGGCAAAGGAAGTTGGTGAGTTGAGCATCACCGACCGGTTTCGGTGGTTTTGCTTATCTGATCGAAATCTTATATAGAGCTGTGGCATGTATTTCATGATGAACTCGATTTGGATGGCAACGGCCACCTGGACGCGGAAGAACTTGGGCAGGCCCTGGAAAAGGCTGGTCGGTCAAACATCTCCGTCTTTCCGTTTCACCCTCTTGTCTCACCGGTTTGTTCCTGCAGGGATCCCGCTATCTCCGAGCACTCTCTCCGAATTTATGACCACCTTGACTTCATCGCCGCATTCACATGCCATTAGCTTCCGCGAGTTTCGGGATTTCCTCCTCTTACTGCCCCGGAAGGCCTCCACCGCCGAAATATACCAGTATTATGAGATGAGGAGATACCTCGGTGACGACGGGCGGGGGGCCGCGAGAGTGACTATGGAAGGTCGGTGATCCGATTCGTGCTCCTTTCAATCCGAACGTATCTAACGCGTTCTGAACCAAGGTGACGTCAGTCTGAGTGCTGAGGATAAGCCTCCGTCAAATATGGCTTCCCCAGCCCCGGCCGCGTCGATGACAACCACCCAAGCCACCCTGCCACCGTTGCCCGTTGATCACTCGTACTCCCGGCAACCCGAGGAAGAGGAGCACGAAGAAGTCGAAGTCTACGAAGAGGAGGAGCACCACGCTTGGTTCGGTGGTTCCACTGCTGTGAAATACCTGCTAGCTGGTGGTGTGGCTGGAGCAGGTGGGCATCTTTCATCTCTTTGGCTTGTTTGTCCCTGATCAACCGATCCCCAGTTTCGCGAACGTTCACTGCACCGTTCGACCGGTTGAAGATATTCCTGATCACTCGACAACCCGACCCGGTCCTCGCTGCTGCCGTGTCAAGATCGTTCGGTATGAAGGCGATCACAGATGCGGTAACAAAGATATACGTCGAGAATGGGGTTCTCGGATTCTGGATCGGAAACGGGCTGTCGGTTGCAAAGATCCTTCCCGAGTCTGCCATCAAATTCCTGTCATACGAGTCCTCTGTAAGGTGCTCCCCTCGAAGATGAAGCTTTGGCGCTAATTGTGACCGTAGAAACTAATGTTCGCCACGTACTGGGACCACGTTGAGGATACTCGTGAGATCAGCGGGTTCAGCAGGTTCATGTCGGGTGGTGTCGGCGGCATCACAAGTCAACTCAGTATGGAACTTTTCTGTTGGCGTGGGGTCTTTGGTACTGATTTGGATCAGGCATATATCCGGTTGAAACCGTAAAAACCCAGATGATGAGCAATATTGGAGGGCAACGGCCGACGCTGATGCAGGCGATAAAGCACGTAAATTCGCTTGGCGGTATCCGTGCTTACTATAGGGGACTTGCTGTAAGTCGCCGAAATGATTCCCAACGTAGCCTTGGGCTAACCGTCTGGGATGCAGATTGGGTTAATTGGCGTGTTCCCGTACTCTGCAATCGACATGAGTACCTTCGAGGCGTTGAAGTTGGCCTACTTACGGTCGACGAAGCAGGAAGAACCTGGCGTCCTGGCCCTGCTTGCCTTCGGAAGCATTTCTGGGAGTGTTGGTGCGACGAGCGTGTACCCATTGAACCTGGTTCGGACGAGACTGCAGGCTTCTGGATCTCCGGCCCACCCGCAACGTTATACGGGCATGTGGGACGTAGTGTCGCAGACGTACCAGCAGAGGGGCGTTCGTGGATTTTATATTGGTCTAGGGCCGACACTAGCAAAGGTGATCCCGGCGGTCTCGATATCTTATCTGGTCTACGAGCAGAGTAAACGAAAGTGAGTTCTCCAGGAAGCTTCTTATTGTTTCTTGGTGGCTGACGACTTGTAGATTGGGTGTATAATTTACTTTTCGCGTGCTTCCCGCTCATCTATTCTTGTTTTGCTTTTGCTTTTGCTTTGCATGTTTACCCGTTCACCTCCGTTCAATGTTTATCACATAGCAGTATAATATTCTCGCTCTCCCATCTAGATCGTCCATTTCTGCTAGATTTTTCATTTTAATGTATACACAAAACATAGGTCGGATAGAATGGTGATCGAGGATTTTCAGATGTAAAGACCCCCATCGCCGTTCACTGTAGTTGTCGAAGGTGGATTCGGTTCAGGGTCGGCGGTAGCGGATTGCGTCGATGGACTGGGTTCGAGGTCGTAATGAGAGGGTGAGACGACCCCTTTCTGAACCAGAGCGTGTTTGAGAATCGAGATGCGCTCTTCCTGTGAGTTGCTAGAACGATTCATCAGTGACCTCTGGGGATAACCCACGACCTTAAGTATAGACGGAATTTCCTCGCACATGACGTCCATGTTCTCTTGAATCGCGCCAATAAAGTCAGGGTCTGGGGTAGACTCTGAAGTGGTGTCGATGAGGTATTGGAGTTGGTCTTGGGTGGACTTGAGGTGGTCAAGGGAGTGCTGGAGGCGAGTGATCTCTTGGACGGTCAGTTTACGGACCTACTCCCTCTTCCTCCCCCCGCCATCTCTGTTTTCCTCAGCGTGGGTAAGGTTGCCTACCTTGAGAAATTGTCCCGATATCGAGATCCATGACTTGAGCCCAAGTGAAGGGCTGGGGGTGCTTGAACTTGACTTCCGTCGCCATTGAGTATCTGCTTGTGCGATTCTCGGTTCGGCAGTGAGAAAGGAGATGTGGTTGTAGTTGGTAAAAGCTTTGGAACCCCGCCAAAGGCGCGCACTTCCCTGACGTCATCATCGATCCAGGGGTTGACCGTTATGAAGATCGAAGTCTCAGTCCTTACACCCCGGCGGGACCATCTTCTTCCCCCTCTTTTAACTTATTCTCTTTGAAGTGTCAGTTTATCATGTCGCCCAACCTCCCAGGACTCCTCTTGGACATCCCAAGGAACCCGATAGCAGCGGTCGGCCTACCGCTAATTCTCGGGTTTCTCAGTGGGGCAAGGTCAAAGAAAGTGATCAACGGTGTCTGGTACCAGGTACGTCCTTTGGCCTCTGAAATCCAACGTTCAACCCCCCCTCACAGCTGCTGAATCTGCGTGCAGAGCCTCCTGACCCCTCCAGGAAGACCCCCACGACCTGCTTTCCCAATCATCTGGATCGTACTGTACACCGTGATGGGTTACGCTTCCCACCTAGCTGTCCGCCACCACGATAGCGCCGTTCCATCTATCGTAAAGTAAGAGGCACACCACTAAGCTCCATTTTCTGGCGTAAGGATCTGACCAGACCCCCACTCTGTAGGGACACCATCCGAACCGGTCTCAAGTGGTACTACGTGCAATTGGGTCTCAACCTCCTGTGGAACCCCATTTTCTTCAACATGAAGAACGTGAGTTCACGAAGTCGAAAAGTTCGACTCAATGTGCCCGCGCTGACGCGTTTTTTGGGTATTCCAGCCTTTCGGTGCGTTGGTTGACGCTGTCGCATTGACCGGATCGACTTGGTGCATGACCGTAGGTACCGCGAGATGACCTCCATAATCCCGCAAATCTCAACTCGAAAAACAGAAACTCTTCCATGATGCTACGGATGGTACCACCACCCCCTTCCTCATCCCATATTGCGTTTGGTCGTGTTTCGTGGTTTATATCAATGGTGGTATCTGGTGGCTCAACCGTGGGCGAAGCGTACCCAAGCACGATTGACTTATCCACACCATACGAAGGTCTCGCGGATAAACAGCAGTGCACAGGAGATGATTTATTTTGAACAAATACAAGTACGGTTTCGGAAAACAGTGCAGAGTTTGATCCAGACCGAGCTCCAAGAAGTCCAAGAAAAACAGAAAACAGCAAGTTTCAAGCCGAGAGTCGATTGGCGATGACGATCGAGAGACACAGAGCCAGGGTGCAGAGTACAGTAGTAGCAAGAGACGAGGGCGTCCTTGGGGTGGCCTAAATCTGGACATTAGTTCTTGTACCTTCGTCGTCGAGTGACGACGGTCGCATCCAACGCCTGCGAAATAGATCACAAACCCGAGAAGAATCCAGAATGAAAGGGACTCGCCTTGGTGGAAAGATCGCTCTGCCCAGCAGTCTTCGTTTTCTAGAAATCTGGTCTGTCTGAGTACGCCAACGGGGACACTCGACTTACCCTGTTTTTATGAGGACGTTCTGCTTCCTCATCAGATGAACCTTTCTTTTCGGTCCTCCTACCAAGACCCCCGAGCCTATCCCTCTTGCCTAAAGCGCTGATGACCGGTTCATCAAATTCGTCGTCAGAACCAACGATCTCGTCGGTTGCATCGGTTATCGAACGAATCTGCCCTTTTCCCTTGGACTTCATGGCGGCCCTGCGGGGTAATGCGGTGTGCTCCGGCTCTTGGGGGCGTACACCACGAGTTGGAGTCCTGAGCGCTCTGTTTCCCGGGTTTCCCACCTCGGATGCCCTATTTGCGACTGGAGTGCCTTGAAGTAACTATTCAGTACCCAAGTTAGATGACAACCGTGCATGATGGCGTCGAAAGCATAGTTTTACCGGTCCGTCTCGATCGGGAACAGGCGGACTACTGACTTGAGACAGGATATTCTGGTTGTTCGCGGGTTGCTTGCCCGTATTTGAGGACTGATCGTCAGTTCTTGCAACCTGGTTATGAAGTGTTTTGATCATATCCTCCATCTGTTTGATCTTCATATTTTGGGCTTGGATAGTTTTCTCTCGCTATGGGAAGTTGGTCAACGTCCTCTCGCGACGCAGTTGGCCGGAGGACTAACTCACCCTGATAATCTCGTTCGACTTCATATCTAATTGTTGTTCCTGGGCAATCCGTGCCTCTCCCCTGATGGTACGGACCAAGGCCTTTTCGCGATCGGTCTGTGTCCGTTCAGTCAGTGGCCGGGTGAAGGTTAAGGAGCGTGGGACAAACCAGGTCACCGTTCTTGTATCTTTCTTCGATGGTGTCCAACTTTCGAACCAGCTCTTCCTTTTCGTTCTGCAACGTACCTATATCAGCTCTAAGGGCCGCCACCACATCGGGGTCTTCAACAGGGCCCTTGGGAGGACTCGGCGGAGGTAGAGGGATGGCCTTTTGTGCCGCTATCTCCTGCTGGAGCTTCTCGCACTCGACGGTTAGGTCACTCGTCTCTTTCTTGCTCTCTTCGAGGAGGGTCTGAACTTCCTTTACAACAGCTTCGAGCGCGAGCCGTTTCTTCTCCTCCTCAAACGACTGCTGTTGGTGGGCAGCCTCGGCTGAACGTGCAGAGCTCCTTTCGCGTTCCAAACTTTCCGTCAAGTCACGATTACTGAACTGTGACTCAGAACACTTAAGTTCAAGAGCAGATACCCGCTCCTGCAGGACCCCTTGCTCTTTCTGAAAGGGTCGGGGGGAGTGAGCTAGAGTGTAAGCTCAAAACAATTCAGAGACTGAGATCGCATACTGATGTAGTCCTCTCGACATCAATGACACGCTCCTGGATCGGTGTCAGGATCTCTCCTTTGCAAATTCATACCAATCGTCTCACCTGAAGCTCTGCGTTTGTTTCTTTCGTGAGGCGGAGGGTGACAGTTTGGTCATCGAACCGGTCTTGCAACGCCTGTTTCGTCAAGTAATCTCTGTGGGATTTGTCTCCGCGTGGTAGCGTTCGGAATCGTACCTGTAGATGTATGTTCGCTTGAGTAGCGCTGTAAAGTAGTGAGCATGTCGAACCCGGACATTGAATAAACGACGTACCACTCCCTCGAGCGCCCCAGCTCTGCTTCAAGGCTATTTACACGGCTCTCAAGTCGCCTTGTGGCTTCCTCAAAGACACCCTTGTCAATTTTACTGGCTTCAGTTACAGCTCTCTCGCGAGTTTGAGAGGCTTTCAGCTCTTCGAGGACTTCAGAGATTCTTTGTTCCGATTTGACCAGGCTACGGCTCTTGAGGATAATTACCGAAAACACAAATACCGGGGAGCGTACCTGGATGTTCGGCCATCGAGAGCCAAAGTGTTGTGTTCGAGAGAAGATCGAAGGCTTTGGTTCTCCGTCGCCAGTTCGGATAGCTTCTGCTGGGTTACGAGAGCCCTTGCGACGGAGATCAAGAGACGGAAACAATAGAAATATGGTTCGCCTACTCATCGCGAAGCTCAACAACCTCTGCAGCTTGCTTCTCCGCACTCGAAAGTTGACTCTTGAGATCTTCAATGCTGCATATATCCCGTCAGTCCCTACACCGAAAACCCAAATTGCCTGATATACTTTTCTCGGAGTCCGGGAACCCCGGTCAAGTTCGCCTCGGACTCTCCGAGTTCTCTCTCGAGTCCTTCAATTCTGTCACCACCGTAAGATTTTCGTTCACGACCTTCACGCGTTTCACACGTACCTTTCCTGAGCATTCGCTAACTCGACCTCTAACTCAGCCGCATTCGTGTTGGCGTCACGAAGTTCCTTCGCCATGATCTTGACTTCTCGAGAGAGATCCCTCGAGCCTTCGCCTAAATCCAAGCTCAATCCGGGCTCAAGGAATCGGACTCAGTTAATCTTCAACCTACTGGAAGCTGCCAACTCAGCGGAAAGGCCTTTTATCGCCTGTCTGTCCTGAGCGAGAATGACCTCTAGGTCTGAAATCCTCGATCGGGCCTCAATGAGGTCGGAAGATAATGTCGTCAGCCTATCCCGCAGCATTGTGGTCACTTCTTGAGCTGGAATAGTGTCAGAACGGTCCGTCACCAAACGGGACGGTACTCACAATTCTTGCAATCGATTCTGAGCTCATCCATGAGCTCTCTTGCAGTCTTGTTCAATTGATCTCCATGGAGGTACGGAGTGATACCTATTTGAAGCGGTATCAGCAATCCCTGAGCATTAGGATGATTTGGCAAGCGACTGACCAGCAATCGTTTCATTGGCCTTGACTCTCAAGTGCTTGATATCGGGCACCATCGATTGAACTTCACACATCAGTCCAGACCAAGAGTCTGCACCTTCCTTCAAGGACTTGATCGAATTCCCCAGATCCCCTAAGCTGGAGCGAGGAGTCAACACATTGCAGAATAGACTTAAGTGCAGACATACATTGCCCCGCTCTTTTCCTGACTCTCCTTTGCCACATCCTTGATTCTCTTCAGTCTTCTGAGGAGGTCGGACTTCTCTTCTTTTGAGGCTTCGAGCTGACCCTGCAACACGCCTAACTCGTGTTTCTATAAGCAGAATCAGACTGGATTCGCATGAAAACGGATGCAACGTGGTGGCACACCAATTCCTCGGTTTCTGCTTGAGACTTCTTCAATTCACTGGTCCACTTCGACACAACCGCGTGGAGATCAAATTCAGCTGCTGTAGCTGCCTCTCGCGAAGAATGTCTACTAGGGGAACGTTGTAGATCCCGTGATCCCCTCCGGACGTCAGGATAGGATGATGCGGAGTGGGAGAGCCTCGAGAGGGATGTCGTGGTCGCAGAGACTATTTTCGAACCGGGGAAAATTGATTCAGGCTGGTATATGCGTCGATATTTGACGCTAACTCACATCTAAACCCAGAACCCCCCTCTCCGTCGCCTAGTTTCCCCGGACCATCATGCAAAGGTCTCGAGGGAGCTGAAATATCTGGGGATGACATCTCCTCCTTCATCACGAACCTCCTAGCACCCGCGCTCGGGTTGGGATCCTCCAGTATGCGAGGTAGCTTCGACCCGTCGCCCTCCCTCGTCGGAGATAAAGACCTTCTATTGGAGAGCGTAGAGTTCAGTCTCGACGTATCAAAATGGCGCGGTAGGGAAGCCGAGGGCCCAGGAGTATTTAAACTGAGCCGAGTACTTGGTTGCATGATCGCCCGGTCACCTTCCCCACTAATGCTCCGAGATGGCCAATTTCGTGAGTAGGAAGAGAGCGGGCTGGAGCCTGCGTCAGCTCCACTCTGCCGAGATGACCTTTCCTGGTTGGGCATGGCGCCAGGCGTGCGTTTGAACGAAAAATGCGACTAGCCACAAAACGTTTGCGTTGTTCAGCCTAAAGACTTGTTCGAACGCCTACCATTATCAAAAGTGGGGAATATTGGAGAGGCCGTTGTTCGGCGTTTAGACTTTCCGATTTGCGGTCGTTCGCCCCTGGGGGTATCGACGGACGGGGAAGGTGAGAGGCTGAGAGCAAGAGCCGGGCAAGTTATCTTTCCGAACTTTCCCACGCGCCCAGCACAGTCTTATCGCCCACGTGACACAAAACGCGTCAAGTCTGAGATCTGAAATGGGGTTGCACAAAAAGTAGGTATCATAAGACAGAGTCGACACGGGCACAGCTACAGGATGTATCATATCATGAGGAGGGTCGAGGTCATCGCCACAGAACGTTATTCACAAAGGATTATCGGGAAGGGACTGTCGGGGGATACAGGTATCGAAGTTTTGGAATTTTGTGGGGTAACGAGTTCAGGAGAAATACATGCGGACAGCCTGTCGGGCGTGGAGAGGCTGGAAGCGGTTTTTGAAGTTTTCAAGAGTCGTCTTAGCGTCTCCGACAATGGTGGATTCTTCTGAGAAATTAAGAGTGCCCTCGGGATCATAGTGGTTCTTGGCGCGAGAGCAGACGATATCTGCGTCTAAGGGAGGTTGAGCAAGCAGTTATCCGGTGTGGTCGGTACTTCACTTACAGTATACGGGGGCCGGAATCGACACGGACCGGGTTGCACGCGCGTAAACGTGGCACAAGGCAAAAGTCAAAGACTGTAATCCGTCGGCACTGAAACAGGTGATCAATATTGCTCGACAAGAAAACGAGCATAGCGGGATGAACACTCACGAAAACCCATTCTCATCGTGCAGCACACTATAATGCGCTGGTCGAGACGTTCCCAGAAGGCCACCATGACTCTGAAGGTAGAAGTCGAACTCGGTCGGGTGAACTACGTCGCGATCCACAACGGTGCCAGCCGGGCAGTTCCCGCTCCTATCTGCGACATTGGGCGCCGGGAAAAACCGGACGTGGTGGCGCTTTCCAACAATGATGATGGTGATCTTGGGAGAAATACCGACTTCCTTGCACGCGGCTGATGAATCCTGAATGAGCAAACGATACATACCCGCAGAAAGTGTGCCAGACTGACCTTGGACAAGAGGTAGTTCCTTGTCGAGGACTTGTTTAAATTGTCCTTCAGAGACGCCGTCTCTATAGAAGATAATGCGTTTCGGTGCTTGGTTGGTCTGCTTCTTCTCGAAATTTGCTCTGTAATCGATGAATTTCGTGATCATATACTGCGGGGTATTAAATCAGCCAAACATTGCGATGGTGAGAGTTCTGCGGGCATAGGTACCTTGATCATCCGCTGTAAGTCTTCGACCATCTCGACACGCGATTCCTGGACCGACGAGGTGGCGATATACTTTCCTCCGTCAGAGTCTACGTTTGCAACGACGGACGCGAACGATGGGCGACCATCCGATCCCCTGCACAGAACAATGAGTCGCATGCAACTACAGTAGTCCCCTCATACTCACGGAGCGGGGTGAATTGTATCGCAACCCACGACCATAGTAGGGTTTTGAGGGTCTGTCAAGAAGGACACCGATCGCGGATCGGGGATGGTGTTAATGCCGCCTAATTTGACGTTGATCTTAAGGCAAACGTTCGCAAAGTATTGGGGTTTCGCTTGCTTGCACTTATGGCTCTTCAAACACTGAGTTGCTACTCCGGTCTTGGGGGAATCATCAGTCAAGGCGAAAAGAAACCGGCGAAGATGGTTGCTCACGTGAACGTCACCGAAGCTGTTGGAGATTTGAGTTGGAGTGTGGGGCTAAGGACAGTACGACACTTACTATTTAACTGCGGTATAGATGTCAGATGCCCCTTCTGGTAACACAACAACCAGAAGGGGGGGAGTTGGTTTCCTCATCCGGCCGAATTGGCCACCGATGTCCAATAGTTCCTGCTTCATGATAAGCAAGAGGTAAAGGAATAGAGACGAGGAGGTACCCACACGAACGACACCGTTCTGCCCATTGGCAAAGAATACGCTGGGATTGGTGTCCTGCACCGCGATCCCAACTTGACGGCAGGCATCAAGTAGATTCTTGCCCATATCTCGTGCATCATTCTCGGTAAACCTTTGTTTGCGCTCGAAGACAATGATGGCAAATGATTGGATGTTTGTCGGCCGGTAGAACTTTTTGTCGACCCTATAAGAGAGATGAGAAACGGACGAAATTCAAACATGGCTGGAACCCACATATTCCAAGCCCCATCCCTTGGAACCTAGGTAGAACTACAGTTAGACAGGGATAAAGTAGGAGAGGCCGGGCATACGATTGTCGCTTGTTTTGAGGTCGGGCCATACTTGAGGGTAGGAGGTTGCAACACACGTGCCTGGAGCTGGAGTGGCTGCACGTTCGGCGCTACTCTGAGGCCAAACTGCCTGACATATTCCGACTCGCTCCACTTCAGGATCTGTGGAGCATTTCAGGAACCTTGGAAAATCGAAAAATGTTGTGATGCAGTTACCTCAAGACCGTTTTTTATGCTGTCCAGCCTAGCGTTTGGTCGCTTCGTCGCGAACTCCAAAACATCCTTGGTCTTCTCAGGTGGGACCTGTTTTCGTACAATCTGGCCAGCGGGTACTTCACACACTTCCAGGGGAATCAAGGCACCGTTCCCGACCTGGCAAGACCGATCGATTAACGCCGGGTAATTGTATGAACGAATTGACCTACCTCAACACAGATGACGTCGGGGTATCTTAAGGGACTTCTGTACGTCCTTGCGAAGTATTGCGCGACGGTCATTTGTCCTCCCTCACGAAGGGAGAACGTGAGGTCATTCGCACCAGCGTTACTCAATCTCTTGACGATCCTCGATCTAGTCCTGTCGACCTGCCCCGTACCCGGATTCCTGGTAAAAACGCGCATTCCGGTGATAAAGCGTTGGAGTTTGACGCGCTCGCGATCAGGGAAACCTCTACGCGGGGCCAACGCATTGAAATCGCGATGGCCGATAAAGTCTCTGCATAGTTCGAGCAAACCTCCTGCCTTGTACATAACACCCGTGGAGATGTCGACGTTGATGAGCATGCAACCAACCGCCGGGCGAATTGATTGGAAGTATCCGCGCCAAAGTACGAGGCCATTCCCGATATCCTTGGTCTCCCTGTCAGTGAAGAAAGAGCGAATGTTGAAAGCATAGTTTGGGTTTAATGTTGGCTCCATCCTGATAACGACGTTCTTCGCTCATGCTGTCAGTCATGGGGATAAGAGTGGGGTGTGAGAGAAACGTACGAGAGCCTAAGAAGAGTGTTACTAGTGCTGAAAAAGCCTTCGAAGAGTGGAACTTACAGTGATCGCCGTCAGTACAGCGTTGTCGTGGCTCTGTTGCCCCTTGAGGAACCGGGCGAGGGTCCTGTCCGATGGTTGGCGGGGTGGCAACAGACATAAGCCTACTCGTACTCACTCAGGGTTGATCTCGGCCACCTTGGTCAACCGGACTTTGAGAGGCCTGGACTTCTCGCTGACGGGAGGGAAGGGGAACTGCAAACGGTTCAAATCGCGAACGGGGATATGTCACGGTTGCACAACGAACCTCCCTAGAACCGGTGGGGCCGAGCGGGAGCGCTCTGGGGGCAAACATATTCTTACGTCCGTCATAGACAGCACGCGGCGTGAACACATCGGGAGCGATGTCGTTCTGCAACCGGGCAATCAATTCCATGTTGAATCGTAGGGGGAAGACTTTTTCGGTGGGTAAGATGACTATTAGATATCGCGCGTCCCGTCAACGAAAGCCGCGAAATAAAGTGATAGATACGTACCGACTAAGAGAAAGAGAGGAAATACGACTTAGAACGCGTTCAATTGAAAGAGGAATTGTATGGATCATTACCATCGTAGTGGTGGATGATACCCTCGGGTATCACACACGGGAAGTGGTTGGTGGTCACAGGGATGGGTCTTCCGCTTGTACCGTATCCGGGACGCTTTACGCCAATGGTCTCAACGTGGGCGGCAATGACTGGGGCATTCTGGGCTGGTCCACGACTTGGACCGAGGTTGCCTCCGCCACGGCCACGGGCACTGCCCTGTTGTCCTCTAGGGTTTCCTCTAGGAGGGGCCATCGGTATCTGTGGATGTTTGGGGAGGGTATGGAGGGATTGGGGATCTGAGAGTGAGTGGGGGGGTGAAAAGAAGGTGGGGGGAGGGACGGAGTGGTTTTATAGGTTATCGATCAAAGAGAACACACTCGGCCACACTTCCTGGGCATTGGCCTTTCCCACTGGTCCTGGACCATCAGCCATTTCCCTTTCCACGGCAAGAACGCCGTCCAAGCGATAACGGTCTTTTTCACCTCCCATGATCTCGTGCTTATTATACTCAATCCCGCATACTTCGTTTCTCCAATCCTTTTTTTTCCCGTCGGTTTTCTTCCGTCGGTTTGAGGCGGTGGCTTATTGCACCCGGGCGACTAAAAGTACGGCCACACTCAGACCCCAGCCACGATCGAGTCACCGCAGATCCGCTGACCATGTCCCCCAGTTTTATCCCACTCATCAGGGCAGAGGACAAGGAAACCCTGTCCGTCCTTAGCCGCCTCGGCCCACTCCTTGTCCCCCTTCAGGACCACCCCAGCTATCAATTCCCTGCCCCATCAGATGTTTACCTCTTCATCGATAACGAAAGGGTAGCGGATCCTGATCATATCATTTCTTTGCTCGATAATGGCGTTCAAAAGGTCGTTGTCCCCGTTTCCCTCGCGAAACAACTTGTGCCGACCGTCCCAAAACACCGCATCATTTTGCTTCTCGACGTAGCAAACGTCTCTGCGGTAACAGAAACGCTGAAAGACAGCGTTTCTGGAGTGCTTCTCAAAACCCCTACGCTTGACCCCGAGCTCGTGTCCTCCGTTTCGACGTTTTTCTCCAAATCGTCGATCTTTGTCCTACCGACTAACCAATACCAGCCGTCCCGATCTTCTATCCGCGAGCTTTCAAACATTGGCGCCTCCCTTGTCATCGCCACCGACCAGTTGTCCTTGTCCGCTTCCGCCGATCAACGCATCCATGTCGCAGACGCCTTCCTGGCGTCCATCACCTCCGATCGCCCTGACGGTCTCTTCCCCACCGTCGTCTCCTCCTACACCCAGGGGGACACAACGCTCGGTCTCGTCTACTCTTCCTTCGAATCCATCAAGGAAACTATTGTTACCGGGAAAGGTGTCTACCAATCCAGGAAACATGGTCTCTGGAGGAAAGGTGAAACCTCGGGAGCTATTCAAGAGGTCGTCAAGATTCGTCTCGACTGCGACTCCGACGCTCTGCAATTCAGTGTCATCCAGCATGGTGAAGGATTCTGTCACCTAAATCGGTCGTCTTGTTTCGGAGAACTCGCAGGTTTGGCCGCTCTCGAGAAGACATTACAAGCCAGGCTTGAGTCTGCCCCCGAAGGATCGTATACCGCGCGGCTTTTCAGCGACTCAGCCCTCCTCAAATCTAAAATTATGGAAGAAGCCGAAGAGTTATGCCAGGCTACAACCCCGGAAGAGATCGCGTTTGAAGCAGCAGACCTCATCTACTTCGCCCTCACGCGATGCGTGGCTGGTGGTGTCAGCATAGCCGACATTGAACGCTCCCTCGACGCCAAGGCAAGAAAGATCACCAGGAGAAAAGGCGACGCCAAACCTCAGTGGGTCAGTGTCACACCAGAGGTCATCAAGCCCCTCCCACCAAAACCACAATCGATACCCGCTCCACCCCCACCCCCACAGGAGGTCGAAATCAACCCGACTGAGCCTATCAAAATGCGCACATACGACCTTTCCCAGATCTCACCTCCCCAGCGCACCGAACTCCTCCGCCGGCCCGTACTCAGGTCGGCAGAGATGATGGTAAAGGTCCAACCCATTGTGGAAGAAGTCCGCCTTAAAGGAGATGCGGCGCTTCTGGACTTTACTGCAAAGTTCGATAAAGTCACGTTGGAGTCCCCGATGCTTCTTCCTCCTTATCCGCCCGAGTTGATGGCGTTGACCGACGAGGTTCGCGAGGCCATCGACAAGGCGTATTCGAATATCTATAAATTCCACAAGGCCCAGGTTAAGGACGATGCCCTTGTCGTCGAGACAATGCCGGGGGTTGTTTGTTCACGGTTCGCTCGACCGATCGCTAGGGTGGGGCTGTACATCCCGGGAGGAACTGCGGTCCTACCGTCCACGGCTCTCATGCTCGGTATCCCTGCGCAGGTTGCGGGATGTCACGAAGTCGTATTCGCAACACCACCTAGACGGGATGGAACCCTCTCTCCTGAAGTGGTTTACGTCGCTCACCTCATCGGGGCTTCCGCGATCCTCAAGGCTGGCGGCGCTCAGGCCGTGGCGGCGTTGGCGTACGGTACGGAAAGCGTACCCAAGGTCGATAAGATCTTCGGACCCGGGAACCAGTGGGTTACCGCTGCGAAGATGTTCGTGCAGAATGATACAGATGCTCTGGTTTCAATTGATATGCCAGCTGGGCCATCAGAAGTCTTGGTAATGACTTTAAATTCCCAGTCACTCGAATCGGTCTGGACTGACACACGGACGTAGGTTATTGCTGATGAGACCGCCAACCCAGCATTCGTCGCTGCCGATCTCCTCTCCCAAGCCGAACACGGTATTGACTCCCAAGTCGTCCTCCTCACCGTCAACCTCCCCTCAGAAACCATCGCTAAAATCGAAGAAGAGGTCGACGCGCAGGCGCGGGTTCTCCCACGAGCAGATATCATGCGTCAATCCATCCCGAAGAGTATCTTGGTCCGAACGCGATCCGTCAAAGAAGCTATGGACTTCAGCAACGATTACGCTCCTGAACACCTGATTTTGCATATACGTGATGCGAAGGCTGTGGCGGAGGAGGTTCAGAACGCTGGTAGCGTGTTTGTTGGACCGTACTCGCCGGAGAGGTGGGACCAATCTTCACCAGTGTTTACGAATGGTTCTAATAGCTATGCACAGTTGCGGAGACTACGCCTCTGGCACGAATCACACACTTCCAACAAATGGATACGCTCGCCAATTCAGCGGGGTCAACACCCAGTCCTTCCAAAAACATATCACTTCCCAAGAACTTACATCAGATGGACTGAAAGTCCTCGGACCCATCGTTGCCACCCTGGCAGACGTCGAAGGACTCGGTGCCCACGCGAACGCAGTTAGAATTCGCCTACGCGAACTGCAAGTATCGAACCCGGCCTTGTCTAGCTGAGAGGAGAACTTGGACAGGCGTCGGGGCCATTTTAAGTATGAGTGTAACATACGTCTACGATTAATCCTAGTGGCAGAGAGAGTGAAGAAGGCGGAAGTATGCGAGTGTACGAGTTAACCACGCTCAGTTTGTACGGTAGAGAGCGCGACGAGCAACCTTCACGATGACGGGTGTATCGGGGAAGGCCATTTCCTCAAGATTTTTTGCGTACTGCAATATTACGGTTAGATAACGCATGCGGGCAATTGGAATGTGAAACGCACAGGAGTGGGAACATCAGCACCAGTCACACGCTCGACTGGAGCATCCAAGTAGTCGAAAGCCTCGCTTTCGATGATCTGAGCACAGATCTCGCTACCAACACCGAACATGGGGAAGCCACCCTCGACGATGACGAGCCTGTTGGTCTTCTTGACGGAGGCCTTGATGGTGTCGATGTCGAGAGGACGGATTGAGCGGAGGTTGACGACCTCGGCTTTGATACCCTCTTTCGCGAGTTCCTCAGCGGCTTCCAGAGAGTGAGTGACCATCTTGCTGTGGGCGACGATGGTTACATCGCTTCCTTCCCTCTCGATCTTGGCCTTTCCGATGGGGAGAAGGAAGTCGTCTGACATGGCCTCGGCGGACATGGGGAAGGAGACACCATAAAGCATCTCGTTCTCCAAGAAAACGGTTGGGTTAGGATCCCGAATGGCCGACTGTAGAAGGAGAGGAGGGTAAATTACAAGGTCTTGTCTGCGATGAAATAGCCTATACCTTGAGGAGGCCCTTGCAGTCCTCCGCACTCCAGGGAGAAACAACCTTGAGACCGGGAATCGAGCCGTACCAAGCGGCGTAATCTTGCGAGTGTTGAGCACCAACACCAGCAGCAGCACCGTTAGGACCACGGAAGACGACTGGGCATGGGACATTTCCCCCAGACATGTAATGCGTCTTGCCAGCAGAGTTGACGATCTGGTCGATGGCTTGCATGGCGAAGTTGAAAGTCATGAACTCGCATCTATTAGGGGGAGGTAAATTTCCTGGTAGCGAGCACACGGTTGAGGGACGTACACTGGTCGGAGACCGGCCAAAGCAGCACCAGTCGCGATACCCGCGAAACCCATCTCGGTGATCGGGGTGTCGATGACACGCTTCTCACCGAATTTGTCTAGGAGACCTTTGGTAACCTGTTTGGACCTTTGAATACACAAGAGGTGAGACCGTCGAGTTCCCGCACCTTGTAAGCGCCGTTGTACCGGGCAACTTCTTCTCCCATGATAAACACGTTCTCGTCACGCAGCATTTCCTCCTCCATGGCGGCGTTCAGAGCCTCACGCACGGTCATCTGCAGGTGCGGGGGCCCGTCTTAGCACCATAGAGTTTGCGTCGCTTGGTTGGGGCAAAACGAACTGACCGAGTGACCAGCCTCGGAGGCATAACCCCGTGCGGCCAAGAAGGCGGCACGAGAGACTTTTGAAGACAAGGCATGTGACCTGGCCTTAAGGAGGGTGGGAGCGACGCGAGAGAAAGCGGACCTGGTAGTCATCGCAGAGGGTATCGGAAAGAAAACACGTCGGGGAGCGGTGGTGGGGGGGCGCGAAGGGTAGGGGATCTGGGGCGGAACATTCCGGGTGATTTTCCGAAGGGGTTTCAGTCGATCTCCTCCGACCGTGATCTCACCCGGTCGTGTCAAAAAATGGCCAGACCTGTTGTTATCGTCACCGGAGCATCCAGGTTCGAGTTTTATTGTTCAAACGGACACTGCACCGATCTCATCCGGACAGAGGCATCGGCTTGGGCGCCACTAAGGCTCTGCTCACAGAGTTCAACGCGATCGTTGGGGCGATATCTAGATCCAAGCCCGCGGAACTAGTTCAGCTTGAGCAGGCCCACGGGGGATCCCTCGAGGTATACCAATGCGATATGTCCGTCCACCAACCCCCCTGATACACGGGCAACCTCTTGACCGTCACCGGTGTCTAGTGCGGACGAAGCCACGTTGACCGACGTGATCTCGACTTTCATCAAGACCCACGGTCGGCTTGATGGTCTGGTGCTGAACGCCGGTGTCCTCGAACCGCTTGGCCCAATTGCAGATGAAGACGGTATACCTCTGGCCGCTTGGAAATCTCACTTCGATGTCAACTTTTTCTCTTTGATTCCTGCACTCCGAGCATCTCTCCAATCGTTACGATCAGCACGGGGCAGGGTGGTTTTCGTGTCTTCTGGTGCTGCCGCTGGGGGTCTGGCCGGTTGGGGACCCTACAACGCTTCCAAAGCTGCTTTGAATTCGTTATGCAGGTAACGCCGACCGGTCCTTGTCCAACGATTGGGTGTCTAACCAGGATCAGAACACTCGCCAACGAAGAACCAGATATCACTGCCATCGCCCTCCGTCCGGGCCTTGTCGACACCAATGTTTGTCCCAGATGCCCTTAGCCGTTCTCCATCCAACTGATTCCGGATTATGACTACAGATGCAGATCTTACTTCGCAATTCTCCAGACAAGATGACGCCAAAAGACTACCAAACGTTCGCAGATGCACATGCGGGAGGGTCACTGGTCTCTCCTGACGCCTCTGGCTACCTCATTTCTTCGTTAATCCTCACGGCGAAGAAGGAATTGCATGGAAAATTCGTCAGTTACACGGCCCCAGAGTTGCAAGAGTATCAGAAGAAATGATATAAGAAGTAGAAGCAATATTTTATCTTCATGTCCGTAAATTGTTATCACGACCGAAGACATGGTGTACGTTTACTCAAACGCAGGTGTGTGGCTCTGAACTCATGGAAATCCACTTTTGGAGAACAATGTACCGAGTCCGTTCAGAGAAGTACATGACGTCCCCCGTCTGTTTCCACCAACCTCCAACATGAGCGGTTTCACTCGTATCGACGTTCACCACCACGCGTTCCCTCCTGCGCTGCGAGAAGCGAAAGCAGCTGGGTCCGGAGCCCTAGGATGGAAAATGACTGCCGAGGGACGACACTGGTCTCCCGAGATCAGCCTGGGTGCGATGGAGAAGCTCAAAATCGACAAAGCCATTCTATCTCTACCCCCGGGGTACCCTCCTGATCAGAAAGACGTCCGTGCGGCAAACGAGGAATTGAAGAGGATACGTGATCGATACCCCACGAGGTTCGGCTTCTGGGCTGCACTGGGTGATCTGAGGAATACGAAAGGTGAACATGTGCTGTTCGGATGATGCTGGGCTTAAATAACACCAGGCCGAGACTGATTCCATGTCCCACGCGGGTTTTCTTCCAGACGTGATCGAAGAGATAATCTACGCATTTGATATCCTCAAGGCAAATGGGGTTAGTATCGCCTCTTCATACGGTGAAACGAAAGATGCAGGCAAGTCAAGGGTACTAGCACGGTGATACTGATCAACGTAACTTATTCCTTCTCCACAGTGTACCTGGGGGACCCCATCTTCGACCCAATCTGGGAAGAACTAGACTCACGCCGAGCAGCAGTCTTCCTCCACGGCGCTCAAACCCGTCCCGAACGACCAGACCCACATGATTTCCTTGGTGTGCCAATCGTGGAAGTCCCTCATGAGACTTTCAAAGCCGCCGCATCCCTCGTCGTCTCAGGCAAAAAGCGAAAGTACCCGAACATCAACTTCGTCTTGGCGCATCTTGGAGGGAGCACCCCGTTTCTTGCCCCACGGGTTGCGGTGTTGTCGAATTACATGGGGAGCGGGTTGGCACCAGAAGGTATCTTGGATGATTTCAAGACGTTCTACTATGACACTGCGTTAAGCTCGCACGAGTCCACTCTCGCTGCGATGCGATCCTTCGTCGGCCCAGACAGGCTTGTATTTGGGACGGACTTCCCCGGTAAGTGTTCATCCGGGTTCCGCAAGTTCGTTGTGTGTTCACCCTTGCTCCTAGCCGTTTCGAAAGACATGGCTGTCTGGTACACCAGAAAGGTGGACCAATTTTATCCGGACGCTGACGCACCGGTCTGGAGAGACAACATCCTGAAGATCCTCACAAATATGGAATAACACAACCTTTGCTTGAGACGAGGTCTGCGAGGGTACCATCCGAAAATTATTGCAATTACAGCTCACTAGGGTATGCGTAACACGGTTTCCACTGTACTAATGAATCCACCAAGAAAGTACCTAGTTGTGCCACATTCCGTAGGCGTGGCCCGAATAGAAAAACAGAGAGAGAACAAGATATGAATGGAACAGGAGAGTGCGATACAAATAAGTAGCTTGAACACGGATTTACTAGCATTCCGCGAGCCAGTCCATGATCTTACTAAGGGCAGTTGAGCCTCTAAGAAGCGCTTGACCGTGGGTATGTTCGGGGGTATACAACAGGCCCTTATCGACACCATGCGATCTAAGGTA
>Ga0307515_10003328_pt1 | contig 33950 bp, 27 predicted proteins | sample 17_EM_MG_FD_194513 | JGI IMG/M metagenome (GOLD analysis project Ga0307515, IMG submission 194513) | Populus trichocarpa ectomycorrhiza microbial communities from riparian zone in the Pacific Northwest, United States - 17_EM | ecosystem: Host-associated > Plants > Roots > Unclassified | place...
ACTTCTTTTCCCCTGGTTCCTGCACTCCTCTTCCTTCGTACCGAAACGAATGTAACCTGTCACATCTCCGATTCCTTCCCAATCCTCCTGAGCCGTAACACCAGATGTCTCTCTGGCAATGGTGGCTCTGGCTCTCTACACATCAGTGCATACATTATCAAGGTTCTGGAGGTGTTCCTGAATATACTGTTGAACTTTGGGTTGTTCTTCTACCTTATCTTCTGTGCGTTGGGTCTTTAGCCCTTTCACCCCCATATCATCAATTAATGTTTCTTCAGTTGATCCCACATGTGTGTTTAGTAGGTTCCATGATTGCTGGAGAATTGCTGATACCAAATTAGCTGCTTCCTATACCTATCTGGTTGGCCTCTATATGCATTGTGTAGTCTGAAATGCCATATACTCCCAGCTATCCTCGAGCTATACTTTGTGGTTGTACCCACAGTGAAAGTCAATTGGTAATGACATCTGAAGCCAGGTGCAGGTGTCAGGAAACAGTTTGACATTTGGTTGTATCCCACCATCTTCTAGCATTGGTTAATTTGCACTCATGGCAGAGATGATAAAGCAATACTTCCCATAAATTTTTGGAACTCAGAAGTGAGCATTCCTATATGGACTCCAAGTGGGCTTGAATAGTCCTTTGCAAACTGTCTTTTCTGTCATTTCTTTTGGCACAGATATATCCTTATTAGATACATGGAATACGCCATCCTTTCAAACCTTGCGATTTGAATCTAGCCAGATACAATGAGGTCACTCAACTTCATAAGTTGCTGACTGCTTTAAACTCCTACCATGTCCATAAGGGAGCATATTGTCAATTAGCAAGCATATCCAGGAAGGCTTCATTTTTGTTCAGCCATACGATGCTCCCTATCTGCATCTTGCATCCACTCTCAGCAGTTAACCATCCATCAGCTTCTGCTTAGAAGAACTTGGCAATAAGCCACTCACACCAAGGCCTTGGTATTGGTATGGCCTGGGCAATAGCTCTTTTGCCACAATAAAGGCCAACATTGGGTGTGCTTCTATCTGACATCAGAATAGGCTTCATTTTCTTCACAACACATATGTAATGGGTGCTGCCTCTGACTGTTTTTATTGTTTTGCCTATATTGCAGTTTGCCAAGTCAAGGTAGGGGGAATAGTATTGTATTTGACTGAGTTTCAGAGCATTGCTATTGTTAGCAATACACCATAAAGACATGGATTCACTTCTGGTTATCCTGCTTTCTATCATTAGTGCCTCCTCTCCCACTCACCACTCCTCTTCTACCATCCCGCTTCCCAACTCTCTAACTGCCTCTCCTTCCTCCTCTTTCTACTCAATCTGCCTGTTCAAGCCTCTTTCCATATTCTTTCTCACCAACTTTGATAGCCCCCGGTCTTGACTGACTGTTTCCCTGCTTCATTAAATCATTCCTTCTCTGTCTTGTTCTATATACCTTCCACTTTCCCGGTGAACACCCTCTTTCTGTTAATTGACTCACCCTCCTTTCCTTCTTTGCTACTCACACCGTTCTGATTCCACTCGGTCCTCGCAGATCACTCCAACTGTTTTCATTTGTAGTGCTTGTTCCTATCGTTCCTAGGCACTCTTAGTTTACCTGGGCTGATAAGTTTTCCCAGCTGCTGGCAAATGTATGTCACGTGTATTCAGGAAAGCAAGCAATAAATGTCACCTGCTCTGACTAATGATGGCAGAGAGGGTGATCTCACTACAGCCACTATAAAATCTTCTCTCATATCATCAAACATAGGTTTCCCAGGAACTGCCCAAGCAAGTCTTTTTTGGATCCAGTCTTACCTAAAAGGATGGGTATGGGAATGACCATTCAATGCACATTGACCAGCATGGATTTTGCTTCCTCCATCAGATTAAAGTAATCAACATTTGCAGTGATCACTTTACAGTCAGCATGTCTCTAACAAATGATCAGTTCTCTGTCAACGTCATCACTCATCATATAGATCTCAGATTCAATATGCATGAGTAAGGTGATTCTTTGCCCATGTACCTTCCCAAGAACATTGGGAGAGGCACTGGAGTACTGGATTCAGGGTATCCGACATAATGTTTCTGTCAGACAAATGCAGTAACATGTGTGATATAGATGTTGTATGGTGCAGCTGGGGTCATGGCAGGAACTGGTTTGTCATTGGGAACTGAGACTATTGTTGCTTTTGGTAGTTGTGGACAGGTCAATTCAGCAGTTTTTCTCACCTGCCAGGCTAGTGTTGTGATATCAAATTGGCTGCTTTCCAGGACTTTGCAGTTTCTGGTAACCAAGGCCAGTGCTATCTTGTGTGGCACTGTTGAGGCCATTGTGTTCTTTGGTGTCATAGTTTCGAAGGTGTCTGCCATAACCACTTGCTTGCCTAATCCCCCTGGGTTTCTAATTGTTCACTTTTCCTCATTACTAGCACTGATTGTACCTACCACAACATCTTCCTTGATATGTACCCACATGGTATCACCCCTGGTGATTTTGATTGTCCTCTTTCATCTCTAATCCATAATGACATCCTGTCTGTGTGCATACAACTGCCAACCTGGTTTCTCTCGCTTCCTTGTCTGAATACAAGTCACTCTCCTCCTCTGTTTCACTTTCCTCCTCTTCCTCTGCACTGCTTTCATCTTGCCCTTCTTCTTGCTCTTCATCCTCATCACTCAATTCCTCAGTAAGGTCTCTGTGATATTCTTCTAGACCATCCTGACATGCAGACAACCCCGAGTAATACCCATAGATTTCGAAGAGTTGGTGCCTAATCTCTTAGGGAAAGACAGTTACCTGAATACTGGCCCATAAACACAGCTGATATGTTGCAATGCACTGTGGCAGAGGTGGCTGTTGGACAGCCATGGTGTTTACTCACCCTCCCTTATGCCCTAGTAAAGCAGCATCACCAGCATACTTTTACATTGACAAAATCCTTCTCTCCCATTGAGATCTTGAAAGCTCCCCTCCAGTTTCTCCTCTTGCTCCTCAAAATTCTTTCCAGGTTCAGTGCAATGTGCCACACCCTAGTCCAGATCGGTGTGAACATTGGGACGGAACATTCAAATGTGTTCTAACACATCACAATATATCCAAGATTCTAATCCATACAATAGATCATGATTTGAAATTGGTCGTGGTCAGTACTAAGTGGGTCTCATGGGTTCATTCAGTGATGGAATGCTTGTTGGTCAGTTCAGAGGTGGATGGTCAGTTTGGATGGTATACACCCTGGCTGTTGTGTAGCCTCTGTATTTGGGCTTATCCATCTTGCTCATCTGGAAAGTCCAGGCCTTGAAGGACTTCTTCATATTGACAATTTGCATGTTCATTTAATTTTCTCTGTGGATTGTTCCAGTGCTGGGCTATCTTCATTAGAAACTGCCAGAATGTGCACCCCTAGTGCTATTGGTGTGAGCGAGACTCCAGCTGGGACTGAGTAAGGAGAATCTCCTGGCACTGTACATACTCACCCCGAGTGCATGAAGGCAAGGGTGTTGGTGGTCAAAAAACTGTCCAAGTACTGCTTTCAGAGTGTATTGTATTCCCACCTCGAGGGGGGTCTGGGATCTTCTTCCAGTTTTATTAAAAAATTTCCACTTCCATCTCTTTGGAGGGTTGCCAGTAGTATTTCCAACTGTGAGTACTCGGCCATGGCTCCCTTGTTGATCAGAATGTGGCTCATGTTTTTATAGGTGAGAATACAGGCTTTCAGGCTGACTGTGTCACATTCCAGCTCTCCCTTGCATAGATGAATGTAGTAAGATCAAATATACATATAACACAGGCGTTGGTATAGCAGAAGGCATTATCGAGTTCATCTTTCAACAGCTCCCAGTCCATTTTCCCATATCTGTTCACAGTATTAATCATCTTCTGGTTTGTTTCAGACCATTAGTACATGATGGTTGTGATAATGTATTTGGCTGGCAGGTCCATTCCAGTGCAAGAAGAGAGGCTGTCATATCCATTCAAGAACTTGGTAACAACTGCTCCACTGACGACTGTGGTGCCCATGGTTGCTGGTAGTGGCATTTCTCTCTTTTCCTTAGTGATGGTCAGGGTAAAGAACTCAATGAATTGTATTTGATTGTTCACATGGGGGGATGAGGTATTGGTGGAAGGACCAGCATTGGCAGAGGATCTGGTGTTGCATGAGGGTTCAGAACTAGGAGATCTGGCAAGGCCACTGGATCAGGCAGCAGTGGAAGTAAATTGGGTGTACTCCATCAACATTGTCATTGGTACTCTGGTTGTAGTTTCGGCATTGGATGGTGGTTTCAATGGCAAGTTGGGAGTATTTGGTTGTGTAATGTCAATTGCTACTTTGTGAGTTCTTTTTGGAAGTGGGGTTGGGGTCAATTGGCACTCTTTTTGAGGTGAGATTTTTCTCTCACTTCTTTCTTAGCTCTGCTTCACCACCTTTCACAGTCTTCAGTCTTAGTTTCCTGCCACTGCATCTATCTCTTGTATTTTGATCCCGGTAGTATCCCCCACTATGGCTAGTAGAATCTGTAGTTGGATATATCGTAATTTAACTAGCATCATCGATTCTCTTCTTTGTATTCATTAGAGTTTGTATCTTCATTGGTACAGGGATGACATCATGTGTTCACTTCGACTTTCTCGGACTGGTATCAGCTAGGTACCTGTTCTTGGTGTACTACCTGTCTCCGTGAGTGGTGGCAGTCATCCTGCTGATAGGTCCAAGTATTAATCATTGCCTTTGTCAGGGTAGATCACTGGCTTTCACATTCGTGATGTCGATGTACCCAGCATGCTGTACACCGCATTCCAATCTGACATTGTGGGCACTGCCCCTAGAAATATCAACATTTTTTCTGGCATTTGGTTTGCTTGCAGGGTAGGTATCTTTCAATTTTTGCTTCTCTTGATATGTCCCAATATCAACTTGTGGGTGTCTTTCCCACCAATCTGTGCTCTGCATTCAAAACCAGAATCCGCATTTGGGTTTCATTTGTAGTACAACTTATGAGGTAGATAGCTGACAACCTATTATCAACACTCCACTGCACCATTCATGCTATCAATGGGATTTCTTCAGCAAGAGCAGTTCTGGATTGAGGAGCATTGAAAAACCATCAGTGAATATCACAGAATACCCAGCTGTAAAGAATAGCACAAATTGTGTGGATCTGCAATATCTTGGTCAGAGTGTGTCTTCCCAAGTTCTGGGAGAGATATAGTGTGTATGTCATTGTATGGAAAAGTGATGTCTATCTGCCCCAGGGTTTTCCAAATATATATACTCCCTGTAGCACAGTCCACCTCTGTAATTCCTGTAGCTCTGTACACCTCCTCCAGATGGCTTCCGCTGTGAATGTGATTATTTCTAGTGTGAAACACTCATTCCTTCCCCACCACCTTACATTGACTGTTTATTACACATCCATAATCCATCTGGTTACATATTTTCCATTAAACGATAATATGCAGCCAACAATCCATCCATATGGCATAGGATGTTGAAGGCTAAATCCGTGGTCCGGCCTGTGGAGCATGTGATCTGATTCTACACAATTGCAGGAATGCCATTCCACTCCGCTTAACTCAACTCTGATACATTGTGAATCTACTCATATGGCACATTATCGGCAGACTCCAAACGAATTTCATGCCTAATTGACAGCCGCCACAGGAGTGTCTCCATTTGAACTGTGTTGAAACCATTCATGAAATCTCTGAATGTGGCCAGGATCAGTCCTCCATTATCTGTCGGCACCAACTTTGTTATGGTGATGGCTCGATCTGGAAATGGTAGTTTCCAAATTGTAATGTTTAGAGAGTGGTAAGGAGAAATATCTAGGAGTGTGGATGTATACCGGTTCACCACAATCCAGCCAAGCCGCACTGTCTAGCAGCTGCTATATGTCGCAGCGAGCTGGTAGCAGTCATTCAAGATCTACACTATCGGGATATACTTCTACTACCACTCCCAATGCTGCTCCTTACTCACCCATCCAGTACCAAGTATGAATTTTAGTGTCAGTGACGCTAGACAGAGTCGCTTCCAGCAGCTAGGTAAAATTGTCCACTCTTAGGAACAATGTTTCGATCACCTACACACTGGCCAGTGCATTGCCAATAGCAGTGGCTACAAGTATTTCAATATCCAGAAAACTGCCACCTCCTTTGTCGCACTCTTCCTTCCTATCTATGAGCCAGATTTATTCCCAGGGCTTCCTTGATTGCCTTCCTGGTCAACTGCCACCTCTTCCACTCACTCTGGGGTTGTAGAGCCAAAGGTCAAATGCATTGTAGGTTGACACTAGGATTCTTGAACTTGTACCAATAAACTCCCTCTGTCTTCAGCTCACACAGTGCATCCACCATGACTGACACTACATGGTATGACCAAGCTTACTCATTGAAACATGTACTTGTCACACCCCATTGGGTCTGACTAATGGCCAAAAACAGCTTCGCACAACCCAATTGGAGCTATCTGAAAACCAAAGAACATTTATACCCAAGTGGGGATACAATGCATCAATACAATTTTTGTACACCATGAATACATGTAGAATCCTCTGGTGTTCTGAGCATTCCCAGATGGTATATTGTCTTATAGTCCTGCAAAAGATCTGAATTCTGGCTAAAAAAGACACCTCTCAATTGTATTTCTAAACATCCTCTTTGTACCTCTGAGTATAAGCACATATCTGCAATGACTCATGGGTATATGTCTGTTGGAATTGACTATAGTTGGTGCAAATGGCTCTCAATCGTCAGAACAATCTGATTTGGCCATTGAATCAGATGTGAATGGTGATTCATTTAAGTGGTTCCCAAGAATCATAATGTTTAGCTACGCAAGAAATGTTGGGGGTTATGACTGTTCTGTTACCAAGCTCCCATACGATCTGTGATTGGTGTTCCACTATCTTGAACTGTACCTGTTGGTAAACAATGATATGTGAAATAGTATTGGCAACCATAGTTTATTCATTGACTTGCTGGCTGTATATTGCCCTATATAACTTCCATAGATGGCTCTGAAAACTCCAACCATTATCTGCAATTAAGATGACTACATTCAGTTATATAGAATGTAATCATATTTGCAACTGCTATCTGTGATGTCAATGAACATGAATGACATGTATATGGTATATCCAATCAGATCCCCCATAGGTGCAGTAGCTTGATGGATGTGACTGAGTATTTTCAAAAGACTATCTTCAACTGTAAACTGACTTGTCTCAAGAGCAAACACTTGATTGAGTGTATTCGATAAGGATTAAAGTAATCTTGGATGATTGTTCAGCACTTCCAGTGATGTATCTGTTGTAGACATGTGGTTTTTGATATCATTCTTGTAATCATTAAATAACTTCATTGGATGGTATCTTATGACAGGTCCTCAATGCGACAATGGATCATGTTCAATTTCTTGTATGATGAATTTGTTTCAATGTACTTTCACTCACTTAGTCATTGATCTGTGTACTGGCTGGGTTGCCTGTTGAATCAATAGGGATTTGCCTCTGCTACCATGAATCCCAATTGGGGGTCAATTTATGCATCTCTACATCTGTACTAGTAGATTGCAAGTCTGTACAATTTCTAATCCATAAGTATCACATTGGCTCTCGAGATAATTCCATCTGGATTTTGCACAGAATCTGCTATTACTATTAACTTCGAATCATTAGATTTATCAAGATGCTTCACACTTACACACAGTGCTCCAAACTGTGTATGATATCTCGTGCACAGATTGTGTACGGTGATGCGTCACGATGTGTTGATTTATAAAATGTGATATGTGAAAATTACTTGAAACTTTTCGAACGATAATGGTGTAAAGGCATATGCCAGTGTACGGCCTCTTAGGCGAGTTTATGAGTAGATATTGTTGCAAACATGGATAGTAATAACATAGAGTACAATCAAGGTAGACAAGGTAAGATTATGTATGAAGATTTGTGGGGCATTACAAGCCGATGTTATAGAGCTGGTGTCACCTGGCCCTGGACCTGTTACTTGTAGCTGTGTCATTACATAGATAGTATATTACTTGTAGGCTATTCTGATTATGAATTCTTGGTATTTGAAATAATCTTCTACAATATTGTGCCAGCTTCACATATTTCTGGATAGTATTGAAAAGATGTTTTCATTACTGTATATTTTTGGCAACAAACACTACTGGACTGTTAAATTCTTTGGTTTAGAAAAGTTATTGCAAGTAAATATCTAACAATTATGCAATATTTGCATTCATATACCAGGTGATTTTCAGTAATATCTAATAAAAAATAACAAATTATAACTGTTTCTATATAGCTTAGTATTTTTAACAGTTGCTTTTTAGTTACTCATTGGACTTTATAATAAGGTAATTTGTTATTTAGTGAAATAGGAAACTGGATATCAAAAAGATTTTCTTTGATATTCAATTACATAGTCGTGTGTTCAAGGTAAACATTAACATTATATTGGTAAAATATAAAATTGATTGGAAATTATAATAAAATATCTCAGCTTGTTAAAACAGCCACACCCAACTTGCCATACATATACTCTCCAATACTCCCAGCCTAGCTTATTAAAAAATGATGTTCTCCCCTGTACATCTCAATGATTTAATAATATTGAACAGAGTATTATAATATAGTACAAAGTGTGAAGTTGGCTTTGAAGTGGTATGACATTAAGTGTTTACATTGGCAATATTTTGATGCTACTGGGACTACTTATAGTATTCTGAAGATCATTCCAGTGTACATTCAACTTGGAGCACTTCTCAACTGGAGTGATAATATGTAGTCAATATTAACAAACTCAATTTAAACAACTATCTGGTTTAACTATCCCATTGCCTACAAATCTATCTACTTTCACACACGCTGTGTCTTGCTGCTTATACCAGCACAGCCACCAATTGAACCCCACTCTGGATTATTATGAATTGAAAGACAACAAGTGGAATCATCTATGTGCGAATTCTTGTGGGAGAGTGACAAGTTCTGTAGTGCTGAGTTGAATATGAATTGCAGTACTTTGGAGATTGTGAGAGTACCATTCTCCAGCTCAGTGGCAACCACCTTCCCACTGTCCATCTACTACACCACAATAACAATGAGTAGTGACGCCCTCAGTCCTTGAATTCATAATGTCAACTACCTATCCCCACCACTTATACTTTCACCTCTACCATCTTTACCAAAAAATATAAACAAACAAAGTACAAAGTGCAACATCATGCATGATGACTCTGGTCCGAAGTGGACCACTGATCAACATTATGACAATACAGAAGCTAGATTGTATTCTATTCAGGAGGGAAACAAAGCTGTATATATGAGAGTACAGGTACAGCTCAATGCCATCAGGCAGTATCACAGTCATCAGATATCCCTGGCCATACAAGACCGCATCATCTCTGGTGATCCCAGACACCGTCATCTCCGGTGATTTGAGGCATGGTCTCCAGCCATACAAAGTACTTTTGCTGGCCATACCTGGCTCATCTCTGGTTGTAACCACTGTATGCAATACACCACTCTGCTGCTATACTCTGTGGAGCGAGATATAATATATAATGGGAGGAAGTGAATCTCATGGTAGCCGCCTTGAAACCCTGCGATCATGGACAGGGAAAGAATCCTACTGTAGCCTGAGGTTGTTGACCAATAGAAAATCAAAGAAATCCACATACCGAAGTGAATCAACCTTCAATTCAATCATTATTTGACTTGAACTACATCAGCAAAATGCATCTTTGTTACTGGGAGTGCGTGGGAGTGTTTGGGAGTGGTGAGACCAGAATCGCAGGATGGTCAAATCCCAGCGTTGACTGAACTCATGTAGTGGCCTTCAGGTGCACTGATGAGTACTGGCGAAAAATCTGAACGGACATAGAAAGTCTGGTGACAACCTGGGGAGCACCAGGGAGTGTAGGGGGAATGCCTCGGAGTGCTGTGAGAAGCCTACGAGTGCCAGCGACAAACCTGGGAGCGCCAGGGTCATACCTGAGAGTACCAGGGACAACCCAGTATGCGCCAGCGACAACCCAGGGTGCGCCGACAACATACCTGAGTGCTCCTGTTACCACCCTGGGAGCACTGGTGACCAGCCTGGAAATGCTGGTGACAAGCCTGGTAGCATCAGCAACAAGCCTGGGATCGCTGGCGACTAGCCTAGGAGTACCTTGAATCACTGTAGAGCAGTCTGCGAAAAGCAACATCTCTGTTGGGGATGCTACTAGTGCACCTGGAAATCATAGCTGCAACATATTGTTCAATGATTTTTACAACTGATGTATGCTGGGTGTATTTGCATCGAGTTATCTTTGTATCAATCTACTTACAATATATCTGAACTCATTGCAGGCAGCGCTGGAGAGCAATGCAAGGTAAGCATGAAGATCACAATCAAATAAACTCAGAGATACAATTGCAGGTGGTCATCTTGAGAACTTTGCAATGTACTGTTAGGGGTTCTCCCCTCATAGAGGTAATGGTAATTGTTTAATTCTTGAAAGGATGTATGCCACGGAGTTACTCCAGGTCTAGTCGCGTGGTATACATAACACCTATCCTACACAATGCAAGGATGCCAGTCATGTGGTTGTTAGCGGGATTACATAAGAGCCTCGGGTCGATTTGATTGCGAGCCTCAGTGCCACTGTGTTCCTTGAATGTGCAAACCAATTGTATCGATTTGATGATGCAATAACCTTGGCCAGTCTTATGCCTTCCAAGTTAAAGATGCCAGTTATTTCTTGCTACATTCACTAAACTGAGCTAAGTGGGACTGGACCCGTTGACAGCAGTGATGTGACTGACTGGTCAGGTAGACGATAGCGAATATGGATGTAAGCGGGACTTCATGCCATTCCCCTATGGGATCGGAATACCTTAGGTAATCTCTGGTCAAACAACAGTCTCGGCCTAAGCATGGTGTGTCTGATTGATTGAGAGGTGGGCAAGCAAATAACTCCCAAAGCTTCCGTCTGCCCTGGTGGGTATATGGGAGCAAAGCAAACTACTATCACATATTATTCTGGGTGGTACATTATGGTCAAATGTTCACAGAGCAATGGTGGGATGCCACATCAGACTCTGATGCAGTTGAGCCGAATAGACGGAAAGGTGAGGTTGCCGCTTCATCAATTTGATAAAGTGAACTTGCATCAAGCACTCCAAATGACCCCGACAGGTGAGTAGATGTTTCAACTGTCGAAACATACAAGTTGTGAGATATATAAGTCCAAGTTACTGTTTGATTAAATCTTATTGTGGATGATGGCCTGAGTATTATCTGGAGCGTAATGCTTCAAAACCAATCTTGCAATGACACGATAACCTTTGGAATGCATGGTCGCAATCAAACGAGATTATCTCACTATACAAGTACTCTACGATATCTCAGATGATGATGGCCCTTATGGGAGAGTAACTCTTCAAAACCAATCATACAATACAAGAATGCTATAGGAAGACAGCAATGCTCTGGCATTGAACAGGGCAGCCACAAAAGCACGAACGATACCTACCTGTGAGAACGAAGCTGAAATATTATTGTCACTTTCAGTTCTTATTGTTAGTATTATTATTATTATTAACTATATTAGTATTATCTACCAGGATTGTATGCAGTTCCCCCGCCCCATGGTCGAGCATAAGTTCAATAATGAGTGAAAAGTTTTACTGTGCACTATTTCTCTATAATTGCATCGCTTCGAAATAGAAGACCAGCTGTTTGCAGTGCAGTGTATTGGGTGGCTGGCAAGTATAATCCAGTTCACAGAGATACTAATGTATTATTGTCATTACAAGATATTCCCTTCGGAATATATTAAGAACCATCTGGTTACCCCTCTACCAGATCGCGCTTCCAAAGAATCAATAATTCTAAAATCAGATATACGCGTGTATGACATTTATAAAGATCGAAATTGGGAAGTGCATACTTGTCGAGAGAATTTACTTCCTGAGTACCGGGCAAACAAACAAGTCAATTCAAACACTTTCCATTCTGAAAAAGTCATTGAGAATCAACACTTATGCGAAATCTCGACTCAGCAACTGCAAACCAGATTTGGAAAAGAAAGTAAAAAGCAACAGAGATGAACACGTGAGCTTCTAAAGAGTGGAGAATTGAATATTAAGGGAGATTACGCTTAGACGTAATATTGCCGATAGTATCTGAACACCAGATCTATCTGGGAGATAATAAGAGGGATTTGTGAAAATAACTGTCAATTTAGATTGCACAATCAATGGGCAAAATATTACTGCCACAAGGTTAATTAATTATCAAATTAATTATATGAACATACATCACTATATGAATCGATCACCGAGATTAATTATATGAAAGTAGTTGACGATATTAACTAATCACTGAGATTCAATATACGTATTATATGAATTGTCATTATTGCGTCATACGACGACATGATTGTGTTGCTCTTCACTGAAGAGCATCTGATATGACTATACATATTCGCCCGCTTTGCATATACGATTTGTACTGGCTTTCGATACATTTTAATTTGAGAGGCATATAACCATCTACGATAAGTACTACACCAGTGTACCTGGTGCTTACTTTTGTATCTGTGGATACTGGTGTATATGTATAGTTCCTCAGGTGGAAGCTCCCCGGTAACATGTACTCGGAGGCCAAGATTGAGTGAAGTGAGAGATATACTTGTAGGTTGTAATTGTGCAAGTTTGGAAATGGTCTCAGGGGCTTTGAAAATCTGAACTTGGAGGTTGCAATCGAGCGAGTATGGAGTTTGACCTGGAGGACAAGATCGTACACACTTGATGGTCATCATCAGGCAATATTGGAGATATACCTGCAGGTGGTGATGGTGTGGAGATAGAGATGTACTACAAGGCCATGATCGAGCGAATTTGGAGCTGATTTTGGAGACCATGATCCAGCACGATTGGAGGAGAACTTGGAGGCAGTAGCGGGGTAGCTGTTGAGGGGAGTCATGCAAGCTGCTGAGAATGTTTTGGTCAGATAGTTAACACTCAATCATGGGAATGTGACAAGGTGACATTACCTTTGGGCTGTCATGGAGTGCAGACTGCTGGCGGTTGATCTTGTAGCGAGGCACACCACAGCTCCATTCAGGGATCTTGCTATACTTGTGAGACTGAATGGAAGACATTCAATCTTGGGTATATGCTGTACTCTGTGTTAACTCATGATAATGGCGAGGAGGGATAGAGAGGGATTACATAACTTTGTGTTCTGCAATGATGCTAGAGTTGAGGATGAGGAATAGAGGAAGGGGATGAAGATGGGAATGGTACGGAGAATACGAGCAGACATGAGAAATCAGGGGAGGGACTTACGTGAATGGGTGTAGAAGACCTCGTGTCAGTGTTCTTACCTGCGGGATCAGAAGTCTTACCTGCCAGAAGGGGAATTGTTAGTTGACTCGCACACAATGTTATTCTAACTACCTGTTTCTTATGATTGTTTCACCTATCTCCTCACATATCTCTCGTTCCCGTCCTCAACTCTACCATCACCTAAGAACATACGGTGATGTTGTCCTTCTCTATCTCACCATGCCATGATCATGAGTAATCCCCAATTACAGCATTCACCAAGTACTTCATCATCTGAAGATCAACTTTGTCCCACTCGCAGCAAGACTCCCATCTCTCATCTCTCAACTCTCGGCGGACTAGGATGTATTGTACTCTCTTCATTCTCACCATTCCGAGTTAACAAAGGAATGGAGATTCAGTTCCCATTCCACCTCTCTCCCAATTTACCACCTTCCGATTGACCACCTCCCTGTACTCATTGAATCTCGATCCATCATAGCCTCAAAGTACAACTCCGAACTCGCACCATCATGCCCTTGAACATTGCACAATCATGTTTACGATGTGCATCTCCCAACTCACTGAATCACCTCCTCAAAATTGGCACGGTCATAGCATCAAAGTGCATCTCTGGACTCCCTCGATTACAGCCTTCAAGTCAACCTCTGGATTCATACAATCTCTGCCTCCAAGTACATCTCCAAATGTGTTCAATGATAGCGTCCAAGCTACTCTATGAGTTCTCTCAATTGGTGTCTGTTAATGCTCCTTTAACTATACTGAAGTACCATTTGCAGCCTGAATGACCATATTTATGTATATTGTGAGACTTTGATAGATAATGCATGCTATATTATTATGTAGCAAATCTTGTGACTGTAACAAAGATGAATACAATACTCAAAATGTTGTGTGGTTATAGAATTCTCAGTACCACTGCTATGAGAATATGGCACAAAGTCTCCCGCAGAGCTGAACCGAGGGCTCAGTTACTCTTCAAGTGCAGTGCAGACCTGCACGGATGTCTGAGCTGCTGAATAGTTTGACAATCCTGTAAGTCAAATATTGTAGCATCCTGACTCTACTTCCATGACAGCTGGTGCTTTGCGAAGCAGCTGACAATGCCCATTGCAAGTCTGGGAACAGTGTCCATAGCTCCACGGGGGCTTGGCAGCAGCTGAGATTACAAAGATGACCTGCTGGAGTTGTCCATTGTAGCTGGTAAGTTTGTTTGTGGCATCTGGACCAATTTACATTTGGCTGTCCTAATATAGCCCCATTGGCATTGTAATTTTCTGACATGTACTTTTCTTCAAGATCTTAGTTAGCATATCTGCAATATTACTGTTCCCGTGCACGTAGAAGTAGTTGACTAACATGCCGGAATGAGGATTACAACAATTGTTAGAGGAAACATTGATATGCTTTGTGCTTGCTATTTTGCGCCCTGAGGTGATATGACCAAGTTCACCCTAATCGTCGCATTGTATCTGGGGTGGAGAAGCATCTTTGTTGTGTATATGTCGGTGAAGCTAGAAAAGCCATTTCACTTCATGCGATCATTCAGAAGAGGTGATGTATTCATCTTCAGGAGTTGACATGACCATTAGATCGTTCTGTTATGATTGCGATGAGACAGCACTATTCCCAACAAGGACCATGTTCCTGCTTTGAGTTTTGTGGAATAATCACTGTTATTGGCTCAGCTGGAGTCTGTGAATTCAGTGGGTTGATCATTGCTGGCATTGCTACTGGAGTGCAGTTGGAAGTTGGTGGTGGATTTTGGAGACAGGAGAAGTGTTTGGCAGTGGTGAGATGGCTGGCAAGAGGATGGTAAATGTATCGATAAATTGCTGTAGACTGTGAATGAGATGTTGTTACAGGGGTAACAACACCTTATCTAAAATACTTCGTTAAGTACCTACTATACTTAAATGTGCGTACGGCGGTAGATCCTAGTTCCTATCTTTCAAGTATGCAGCTATCGTATCCTTGGGCAGACACTGCAGATATTTATACTGTCCTTGAGTCAAAGGTTTAGCGATAACCTTTCCTGACCTCGTCCAAGACAATAAGTCAGCTTGTTTCTTATACTTTTTCCGTTCCTTCCTGGATTTGCGAAAAAACTGCTTCGTATTCTTAATAACTCAAAGATGCCAATCAGGCTCCGAACTGTCAAGATCTAGGTCGCTTATATCCTGGCAAGGTTCCTCAGCCTGCTGATTAATCCGCTGATAACTATTGCTCGATGGGTTGCTAGGGAGAGGAGAGCTATTATCAGGAACTATGTTCTGCACCTGGAATATTCTATCCGGATGAATATTATCCAGCTTACTAGCCGATCCACGATCTCCTTGAATATCCCGAGGCGTTATGGATACTTCTCCCTCAAGTGCTCTTACAGTATCTCTCTGCGCAGGAACTTCCAATCGTATTCGTAAGGTATCGATATGAACAACTAGTTCTTGTTGTAATTGGATAATCGAAGATATCCACCATACACTTTGCGCCAGGAAGATATATTGATTATCTCTTGGGTAGGAGAGTATCTTCTCAAGAGCGTAAACAATGACGTCGTTATTGTTCTCAAAGGTAATAGTCATTCGTCGGATAAAGCATAGTCACAGGTGCGGGGCTGCTGCTACACAAAGCTCATAGATTCTAGGTATAGATATAATAGGTATGGGTATCATTAACACGCAATAATAAATAAGGATATTTCTCCGCTGGTAGGTATCCTTTTTCTCTCTAGCTGTTCGAGCTTGTCTTCTTCATTGCCGGAACAATGTGATCTCTTTATAGTCCCTTGGGCTTGGTTTCATCCAACTAGAACTATGATTTAATCCCTCAAATGATAGCTACGTATCTTAGCGTGTTACGGTCCGTAGCCCGCGCTTCGACTATCGATAGCCACGTATCCCTTTGGTAATTGTGTTCATGCAATGTGGTTTCAAAGCATTACGCTCCTGATAAGAATCAGGCCATCCATCGCATGATATCATATCGGCTCATGAATCAGACCATAACTTCAACTTTGACTTATCGCAACGTCTTGATTGGTAGTGGGAACGCACACCCCCACAGTGATACGTCACTCGTGATAATAATCACTCATAGTCTTACATTGGTCAGAATACAATGCTATGCCAATGTAGATTGTCATGCGCGTTAATCAAGAGGCACTTTGCCACTGATTCAACATTACGGATCCAACTCCTCAACTCAATGCCGGATGTCTGTTTTGGGCTTATTGCCAACGCCATAATCCCTCAGTCATATGTGCTTAGGTGTTCGACTTTTACCCGGATGTGCCCTGCATCCAATAGGATTGGAAACGAGAGAGCCCTTTACTTGCACGACTGCCATGAACAACATGTACAACCGCATAGTATCGAAGAAGGAATCTGGTTGAGATCATCTTGCTCGGCAGGACTTTAGTCCTTTCGATCTGGCAAGGTGTTGCATCATCAAATCAGCTGCCGCAGCACTTTGCTTTCAATGAATCCGCCAAGTCATAAGCTTGCCCAATCGAGACGTGATTAGTAAGCTCCCGCTAAAGGACATACCGCATGGTGTAGAGGACCATTACACTGACAGGAGAGAACCCCTAACAGATGTTGGGGGGAGTGGCAAGTACAGCTTACATCAATCAGCTGATAATTGCCCAGTAGCCATTTATATCTTTCAGTTCAGTCCCCTCCTGATCCTTTGCCCGATGTAGCTTCACACTAGGAGCCATTGGAGTTGATACATTGTAAGCATTCTGCATGCTTAATCATTTGTGAATTATGGTGATCAAGGTCTTCTGGACTTAACTGAGACCAGTACCAGTCGCTTCTGCTGCATTTCGAGGCCTACAAATCTCTGTGCTGCACCATGATTTGTGATTTTGATTTATTTGAAGAGCATAAACTTCAGTTTGATTGCAGCTTTGGTAGCATCTCCCAGGTACAATATTGAAAAGTCATTCACATATGCAAGTATCAGACTACCATTGCTGAGGAGATAGAGGCTGGGGTCAGCCAGTGACTGTGCAATATAGACAGTGAGGAGGACAATACTGATAGTACTGGGGCAAAGTCCTGTGCCTTGATCGAGGCCTCACAGTGCTTTTGTTAGTTGGATGAAGATGGCAGGCGCTTAGAGGGCTTCCAGCCTGACTTTGGGCAGGGTCATATAGATATTAATGTCATTGACTTCGTGATTGAAACATGTTGTAGCTATATTGAAATAATCTATTTTCGAGCTGTGTTTTCCGCCCAGAGAGATAAGATACTAACATGTTGTGAGCTCTCTGACATAGGTATAAGCTTCTCCACAGTCAGTTTCTTCATAAAATTCATTTACAGGGGGTGCTTTGTATCATTCAGTGCCATCAGGATTGTGTTTTGTCTTGTAGATCCATTTGTAGTCAATTAGATTGAATCGCTATTGGGGTGCTTTCCGGGGGTTGTTAGTCATAAATGCATAGGTGAATGGAATCGATATACACTCCCCCTCGATTGCTGGTTTCCAGAGTGCATGTTGGCCACTGTGCATTGCTTCCCAGTATGTTAGTGGATCATGACTGAAGGTTATTGATGCGGGAGTCTTGGTATAATGATTAGTGCATCAGCTGAGATCTTAAGCTGACTTCTTGTGAGGTGATTGATGTGTGCGGGTGGCTGGAATGACTGCTCTGTCATGGCCACCATATGGAATGTTTTCACAACTGTGTGGTGAAGATGTAAATTGTGAACAATTGTTTCAGTGGACACCGGTGGAGCATCGTCCTCATCAGGAGGATGTACTCTCTCACCTGCACCTGCAGGGAGGCTGTAATGGTTGTCAGCATCAGGCAGATTGTGATCTGCATTATTAACAGTACAGTCATAATCACCACGTCCATGGTCGATATCTGTTTGACTTGTTCCTGTGTGGTCATCAAGCAGTCCTTCCCCACCCATTTCAATGTCTTGTGCTTGGAGATGTTCATGCCCACCATTGATTCCCTTGATATGTGTTGACTCATCTGGGAGCTCAAAGATGTCAACTTCATCTCCATGTTAGCATGAATCCTTTGTGTTACACTTCTTGTTGACAATGAAATCACACTGTTATCATACAACTTCCAACATCACATCCACTATCCTCCAATGTGCAGCCGAATCCTAGGCAGGACTGGCCATTATACATGACCCACATCATGGGCTGAAGTGTCCACGATGCTGCAGTCCAGGGACCAGTCGATTACCATGGCAGCCTGATTGACAGGGATCGTCAACAGGGACATTGTATGATATCATATTGAGCAGGCTTGCAAAATGCATTCAACATGTCATATGAAGTGGAATATGGTGCTGAAATCTTTTGCAATCATCTGATTTTGTCAAACTTTTGTTTAGAGTTTGCTGTCAGAGGTAGACTGCGGTATTGATATTCTTTACTTGAATACTCAGGGGGCACGTAATAATTAAGCAACATGGATTGGGGTTTGTTGGTTATAGTTTGGTGTCAATTGTGTAGGAAGCCCAATCTCCTGGTCAGTGAAGGGAGGCCATGGCTTTCGTCTCATACCAGGAGCTGTGATCACCAATGGTGAGTCTTGTAGCAATTTCCTCTCTGGACATTATCGCACTGGAACTGTGTCATTTCCCAGCCCATCGAATCTACTTGGGCCTGGAATGAGAAATAGGGTGAGATGGATACATCCGATTTCGTATTTGGGAGAATCGAACATGAGTTTTAGGTTGTATGACCGTGAATAAATCTTAACAAGTTGTGGTGGCCAGGGAAACATCAGCAAACTCCTTTGTAGTAACTGGGAGCTTGCTGCAGTGTCTGAGAGGATGTGCGGTGTAAACGTAGAAGCATCAAATTCAGGAGAGCATCAGACCCTAGGAGAACATTCTGGCTGGCCTTCGGAGTAACTGGGATCTCTAATATCTGGCACTGCAGTACCATGAGAGTGATTGTGGGAAGATTGGGAACACGTCGGAGCGCTAGAGAGAACTTTGGGCACACCTCAGAGTATCGCTTAACCAATGTGAGAATCACAAACCAACTTTCAGAGATGCCTAGGTTCATATGGACAGTTATTCAGAGGACTGCAGGCTATCGGAGACTCTCCAGATGTACACAAACAATTGATTTCCCTCACCAGTAACCATGATGCATAGATTATTGTTCATTATCACTAGTGTATTATACTAGCTATCATCTTGTTCAGCATTGTATTTCTAGCCTGGCTACATTAAGGAACAAAAGAAAAAGATGAGTGGTTCAAACATAAATGCAGCTACACTGAAGTAATAACCTGACTAAGAGATCAAATGATATCATTTGAACATGCTGTCAATGTCATCCACTACTTCTCCCATCTCATCAGGGCTGACAAAAGCAGGAACACACAATTCATCAACGGTGCAAAGAAGCTGTTGGGGCTCATTGTAGTTGCTGATTCTTCGTAGCTGGCAAGTGGAAGAAATAGAATTACAATGATGTTTGACTCAATTTGTGATATCTAACAGAGATGTAATCAGATGTCAGCTAGCTGTGAATGTAAATGGGGGTTTGAAAGGCAATATGATATATTTCGATGAAACAGGGGAGCAACTACCAGGAAAAGAGTAGCACCAGATGGGGAGTGCTGTGTTGAAAAGAAGAGTACACAGAAGGTGTTGGAGGAGTGTGGAATGAAAAAGAAGGGCATTGACAGGGATTGAGAAGTGTCCATACTGGCAGAGAAGCGCCAAAATGAGGGGTAATGAGTGTGAAAGGAAATGGCGGAGTGCCATTGCATGCAGAGGAGCATCAATGTGGATCGTGTAGTGATTTCCAAGATGCTGATCACTAAAAATGGGGTGGTGGTATGGAGTGCAGATTGGAATACTGGAGCAACAATCCAGACTGAGGAGCGGCAGTGGGATTTGAGCACCTCTTATCCCCGGATGAGGAGGGTGGAAAGGGGGGGAGTGCAGTGTGGAATGAAACTGAAGTGCGCCATTCCAGAAAGAGTCGATTAAGAAGTGCCTATCCTAGTGGAGCAGTGATAAAAGAGGAGGAATTGACAGCGGAATAACATAGAAGAGCATCAATCCAGGCTGAGGAGTGCTGCTCAGGATCGAGAAGCGCTTATCCTAGCGGAGTTGCACAGCAGGGGGGTTGGGGGGGTATGGAGCGGGCCACTGGCGTGTCAATGATAAGTGCAGTGGATTGCAGAGTAAAGTGTATCACAGGCAATGGGCAAAATGTAGCTCGATACTCATCTTGATATTACATAGCTATGGCCTGCTTTGCTCTTGCCTATTCAGACAGTGCACAATGGATTGCTGCAGCTGCCAGCGCTAAGGTGTGCAGAGCAAGAGGCTGGAAATACTGGGAGGTTGTAGGCTGGTGCCCCAAGCTATGGGCGGTGAATGAAAGTTGATGATGAATTAAATCAAGCACTTCCATTCAGGTGAACCACAATTGCTCCGAATTGACAACCTTGGAGAGATATGCATGTTCAAAAAGTTGCTCCTTAAGCTCAATCCGAAGCTCAGTATCAGCGTCCAAATCCAACTGCTAACGATGGACAACAGGTAGATGTGCCCAACGTGCCAACCAACTTCGGCTGATGCTGTCCTTCAGTTCTGACTATGTATATTTTGGTGTGTAGTCGATATCATGAATCTGTTCCAGGAGGGTTGAACAAAATCCAGGACATAAAGCTTCTCGTGTTTGCAGATCTATTTTGTGAGTTGGTCCACCAGGCAATTGACACACCAGTGGTGTATGTGCAGGAGTACCTGTTATGCCTGCTGACAATGCTGAGCATCAATGGCAAGTTTCCAAGCTTGTTCAACCGCCGAGAACTTGAGATTGGATATGAATGGCCAAGGATTCCATGCGAATCCCCTTACCGCCATGAACCTTTTCGCTATCTGAACATTAGCCTTGTAGAGTTGGGCAACAATGTAATCTCCTCGGGCCTTGTGTTGTAGCAGTGCCTGCAGACATCATGCACGGTCAGATCCAGATGATATGTTGCGGAGGGTCGACTTTTGTTGTTCATGCATTGGTGGTGCCATTGCCCCAGGTGGATTTCGGGAATTTGAAAGAAGAGGGCATGTAATGACAGTTCTGGCACAGCTCTGTTCCTTTGGCAATAGAACCCTCAAAGTACATAATGACTTGTACTGCCGCACCTGCCCTAGATGTAAGACCACCTGATAGTGATTGAAATGGTCATGTTCGATGTCAAATGATAAGGTGGACTCTCCTGTAACTTGACTTTTGTCATCACTGATCTCCTGATCAGTAACGTCATACTCCTTCAGTACTGAAATTGTTGACATTAGTCTTCCACAATAGGACTCATCAAGGCAGACATTTGGAAGCCCAACAGTAGATGGACATGAAGCATTGGCTGCTATCTTGAATGCGAGTGCTCTCTCAAGGTGTGCTTCATGATTCATATGGGAATAGGGATTCCTCATGTGGCTGGGCATAGGTTCCATTTGTTGTAATGAAAACAAAAAGTTGGGGAATGTGGGAGAGAGTGAATGAGCAGTAAATATAAGATTGTGTGCAATAGAATGACTGGAAAAATGGTACACAAAGTTGCACATAGTTGAGGAAGAAGCAATTCAAGGCACGCCATGATGGGTTCAGGAGACATAAATTCCATGGTTAATGGGTATATCAAGGCCAGCTCTCCGGTGATATGATTTCCAAAATGGTCAGGAGCAACAGAATAGATGGAAACCATGTCCGGTGCGCTGGTATAGATGGATTCCTGCTGCTGATTGGCAACAACTCCTATCAACCACACTCTGTATGAATGGAAGAATTCGAGTTTAGCTATCGCCAATGCAGATAGAAAAGAAGCAGATGCACCTGTACCAAACACACCTGAACCAGATGCACCTGAACCAATCGCACCTGAACAAGGTTCAATGGAAGGAATCTCACTGCATTAACCAACACTCGGTGCTGGCGAAATCGAGCACTGAAAACCATAATTACGCTATGTGCCCCTGCACATGACAGTGCCAAATGTTGTTCGTATGCGTGACAGTTTGAGCAATAGAGGTGAATGCATGGAATAGATCTGGTGCAACATTGCGAAACTGTATCACTTGATAGATTTGGGACCCAGACAGTAACAGCTCAGTGGCAAAGGTTCATACTGAGATTGTTATCGATCTAGGAGAACTATAAATCACCATATGTGGTCTACCCACCAAAGGAGACACATATATTCCTGATAATATATTGTATTAGGATGTGGCAGCTATGAGAGCAGTTGATAACCCAATATCATAAGCATAAATTCCCCATAATGTGATCATCTGTGACGTGTCTGCAGAATATCTGCAGTTAATGGAGGGGGAAGAGAAATTGGTACACAAAGGAGTGATACAGGCATGGTTAAAGAATGATAAGGTACGATGGATGAATAATTCAGGGGTAATCCGATCGGTTCAAGCACTCATCTATGCCAAGATTACTAACAACAGGGTTACAACTAGTCACTCAGATTCAAATTTTGCGCTGAATATTTAGTAAGTTGCACACCTTTACATCATATATTCATTATAAGTCTCACCACTACACAGTTGACTTGAAATGCATGTTGTGGTTGATAGTGATATGCAAGAATGGTATGAATGCATAGTGAGATGTCATCACACCATGGGCAGAGGAATGATGAGTGCAGGCATGCAGTTGCAGGGATTTGAGGTGTATGGAATATTAAATGGTTATGCTTGGATTTAATGGCTGGGGATTGCCAGCTAGTAATACTCTGACATTTAATTGCACTCTTTGAAGCCATGTTTTCTTCACTTGAGCTTTCAACATTGTGTCTCTTCAAACTGCTCTGTTGATGGACATAGGGTCAAATGATTCATATTCAGATACGGCGTTTTTGTGGCCCTAATATACACTTAGGCAGAATCAAGTTATGTCAGCATTCAATGCGTTGAGAACGTAGTTCTTTTTCAGTAGGTACGGTACATGCATGAGCAAGAGGGGGCAGCAATCCCGCAGAGCCGCAGACCATAATCAGTCTTCGAAGATTTTTTATCTCAAGCTCCGGCTCTTTTGACAGCGCTTCACCTTGTAGAAGCTATATAAGAATGTGTAACCATAGGTCCAAACGTAGTACTTAGTCAATATCGAGTTAAGTGTGTTTACTAATTGGCCTGGTCTGTGCATTTATGATTTAGATGTGCAGGGCAACCTTCCTTCAATGGTCAATTGAGATGGAGCTGAGAGATTGAGGGATGATAGAAGTGGCCTTCACAAAGCGACCAAGCATAGATTCGTATATTAGCAGAGGCCTAGTGGGATAAGCTGCCTGCACCTAAATGTTACGTGCCTTACTAGATTCAATCGGGGTGCACTGCGTCCACTAATCCAAAGTTGAAGAACACATGATGAGTATGAAGCAAACGACAATTGAAAGTACTCTACAGACTGGGGTACATCCACTTCAACGGCTTAGTTGTCACTCATGAGGCATGCCTGGGCAGGAATGATACATCCATAGTGAGTCGCAACTTGTCAAAGTTAGCTTCATTCAAATCCAAGAACATCGTTCTGGACTGGATTGCATCTCTGTGTTGTGCCTGGACTTCAATCATAGGCCATTGAATACTCGGCAGTGAAAGGTACAGCTTGGCCACAATGACCCGAGCCACTTCTCAGCATCCCACTCTCTGGGAGTTGTACCCGAGGTTTGCCACCACTTATAAGATATACCAGCAAATGCTGCGGCAGTGCCATGAGTAAGTGAGCCATGTTTCATATTCTGACACAAGTACTCATAATTGCCTAGACTGTCTTCTTGCCATATGCAATTGGCAAATATGCAGTGCTGGATCTTTCATAATGTGACTCAAGACTTGATCCGAGGATTTTTCAGTGCACCTGAACTTCGATCATATGCCAGCAAAAGGTGCAGCCTTGCCCTCAATCATGGAGCTGGTGTCTGATATCCTGACTCCCCAAGTCAATATTGTAATGACGGTCTGTATAGCCAACTGGGATTGGCAAATATGCTGTGATCGATCAGCCATAATGATATGTGCGCAGGAGTATCCTATATACCTGATCTGCATTCATATGGCAGCAAACGCTGTGCCTTTGCCACTGTTGAGCGAGCCTTGTCTCACATGCTGACACAAGTAGTGAATATCACCTAGACAATCATCATGCCAGATGGGATTGGCAAATATGCATTGCTTAATCTGTCGTAATGAGAGTAATGACAAATGCCAAATATTCTGCAGTGTACCTCAAAGTGAATGAACAATACTTTCCTCAATCTTTTGACTTCAAAATGTGTGCACAGCATTTGATCTCTGGTGCACCTCAAATTCGCAGCTGACAAATGATTTGACGCTCTTCACTGCATCATGTTCACAAATTCACTGATGGCTTTTATCATGAGATCGGCAAGCAGGGAGCTTGTACTGTAGCTGATCAATTTGCTTCATCTCATAATGGTTTTTAATAATAGTCATGAATGCCATTGAAATCCCACTGTAGCGATTTCAGATTCAAGTTACAATAATTCCAACATCAAGAACTGTGATTCACTTCAAAATGACTGAGAGAAAGGATTCAATTTATGCACTACAGGGTGCGTTACAAACCGCCATTGGATTGTTTTTATGATTCAAGATGCTTGTGTAGGTTGAATGTCGAACGAGGCATACCTTGATGCAGTATCCTAACAATCTGAGATGATGGGTCATCATATTACAACATGTCTCCATTCTCCGCCAGCTGCTTCATATGGTACTCACTTGACTCCAGAATCCAGGAAGCCATCGGCATCGTGATGTTCTGTCGACTCATTGAGCAGTGCAGGACTCTCAATTGGGCAGCTCCAGAGAGTTGATGCAAATCACTCGTGAGGTTATGACAGCTGCCAGGACACAAATTCTGTAAACATTTGTGACAATGTCTGTTTTGCCCTAGCTGGGCAACCCGTGCAAATGCCTGCTGCTTCCCATTGCATACCCAGATTGTCAGAGAAAATACTGCATGGTTTGCGGTTTTGAGATATAGGCCGGTCCTGCCCACTTTGGGTGTAGTTACAAATACAGAGGAATGTCATGAACCCTGGAATATGAGCTGCATTTCTGTGTGTCTATCATTGCCCATGTCTGCATATATGTGAAAAATATCCACATGATCCACGAAATACTTGGTTAGCCACCACATCCAATGACGAACTTGGCCATCAAGTAAGCAACATCGCAATGCCTTGTGTGTAGGAGGTACACTGGCAAGTGCATTTTGAGGTGTCTCTTGATCCAGAAGGAGTGCCTGACTTGATAAGTCGGATTGGTCAGGTTCAGGATGCTCCGCAGGGTCCTTGATAATCATTGCTAGAAATATCTCTCTTAGCCACCAAGCAATTAGAGAATCCACCCAAGTATTGAGCAGCCAATATTTATACAATTGTCCAAAAACGTTATTGCAACTTTTGTTGTCTCCAAAGACTAACAAAACAGAATGCTAGCCACCATCTATGGACCATCCATGCTCCTGAATCACCCTGCAAAGTGTATCTCTTCACCGGGGTCTTCAGTTGTGCGTGCCCTTCTTCAGTCCACTAATGATGAATTCGGTGTGCATTCTTCTTTGGTATCCTAACAAGTGGTTTCCCATTGGCTTGTTTCGATGCTGACTACCTGGTTATCATCTAAGGCCTTGCAATCTGGATCGTCCATTGTGCCCAATTCTGTTGAGCTTCTTTTTCTATTGAGTGGATAACATGCATCAAACTCTTCACCCAGGAATCCAATGCCTCTGCACTATGCTTTTTTATCACTGTATCCTCCTCTGGATGTTCAAGCACATCTGAAAGCAGATTTGTGGTCATATAATACCAGTTATTGAGTGAATGAAATTCTGGCATACCTGTGAGTTGAAGTTTGAATCCACATCTCACATTTATCGAAATTTGCCAGCCCACATTGAGTTTCATCTCAAACTGATTGGACTGATCAAAATCTCAAAACTCCATGAACAGTGTGAGAGTTGGCTGTTGCTTGATGGTTTCGCTCTGGATGTTAGGGTTATCTATGAAACAAGGTCGATATTGAATGGGTGTTCTGGCTTCATCAGCAAAATGTAATTAAGTCACTGGGAGCCTCTGGGAGTGTCTGAGAGTTGTCGGACCAGAATACAAGGGTGGTCAAATCCCAGAGTTTGCTGGACCAACGCGGTGACCTTCGGGGACACCTGGGAGCACCTGGGAGCGCCGACGACAAGCCTAGGAGCGCCGGCGACAACCCTGGGCACACCTCGAATCACTGTAGAGCAGTCTGGGAGAAACCACATCTTCTTTGGGAACACTGCTGGTGCGCCTGGAAATCATAGCTACTACTTATCATTCAACGATTTTTAAAACTCATGTATTCAGTTGGTATTCTCATCTATGTATTTATGTATCTATTCAGCTACCCATCTACACACGGTATATCTGGACTGGCTGTAGGCGGTGCGGGAGAGCACTACGAGCTGTGCCTGAAGATTACGATTGAGTGAACTCGGAGATACTCTTCGAGGCGGTGATTGGGTAAACTTAGCGATGTACTTGGAAGCCGTGATCGAGCGAGTTTGGGGACGCACAGGGAGGCCGTGCTCGAGTGAACTCAGAGATGCACTTGGATGCTGCAATGGAGCAAGTTTGGAGATGCACTTAGAGGCCGAGATCAAGTCGAACTCAGAGAAGCGCTTGGAGGCAGTGATCAGGCAAGTTTGGAGATGCATGTGGAGGCCACAATGGTGTAACTCGGAGATTCACTTGGAGACCATGATCGAGTGAACTCCGAGATTCACTTGGATGCCGAGATCAAGTCAAATTCAGAGATGCACTTGGACGCCATGATCAAGCAAGTTTGCAGAAGTTTTTGGAGGCCGCGATCATGTTACTCAGTGATGCACTTGGAGGCTGTAATCGAACAAGTTTGGAGAGGTACTTGGAGGCCATGATCATGCACGATTGGAGGATTACATGGAGGTAGTCGATAGGAGGCGCGCTGGGTGCCAAAACTCTATCCATCAGTTACTGAACTCGCAACTGTGGGAATGTGATGAGGTGACTTTATCTTTGAGCTCTCTCATGGAGAGCTGGCTGATGACCATCGATCTTGTAGGGAGGCATGGCAGAAGCTGAAGCTACATTCAAGGGTCAACTTGTAATCGTGAGAATGGAGATGAAGATGGGAACAATATGGAGGATACGAGCGGATATGAGAAGGCAGGGGTACAACTTGCCTGATTGGGTTTAGACGACCTCCAATTGTTGTTTTTACCTGCCAGATGGGGAGTAGTACCTGCCGTACCAGGCATGGTAAATTAACTCGCACACCAAATTCTCTGAAGTCCCAGTTTCTCATGATGATGTCCCCCATCTCCTTCCATCTCTCTCTTTCTCTACCATCACCTAAGAACACCAAGTTAAGTCATCCCTATCTATCTCCCCATTCAATGATCATGAGTTAACACCAAGTACAGCATACACTGAGTACTGCATACACCCAGTACTGCATCTTCCCATAATCCTCGTTCTCCAGCTCCCAGCCAGTCTTTCGTCTCTGGGTGGACATTATTGTACTCAACTCTCTACATTCCCACGATTTCGAGTTAACCAATGAATAATGTCTCAGCTGCCATCGCACCTCCCTCGCAATCTACCGCCTCCAGATCGACCACCTCTAAGTACTCCTCCAATCTTGATCGGTCATGCCCTCCAAGTACATCCCCAGAATCACTTGATCACGGCCTCCAAGTGCATCTTGCAGTTGAACTTGATCTTGGCCTCCAAGGGCATCTTTGCGTTCTCGATCTCGGCCTACAAATGCATCTCTAAACCCGCCCGAACACGGCCTCCAAGTGCATCTCTGGATTTCACAATCCCGGCCTCCAACTGCATCACCAAACTCGCTCAATCACGGCCTCCAAGTGCATCTCTGAGTTCAACCTGATCTCGGCCTACATGTGCCTCTCTGCGTTACTCGATCAGGGCCTCCAGATTCATCTCCAAACCCGCTCGATCACGATCTCCAAGTGCATCTTTGAGTTACAAGATGTCAGCCTCCAAATGCATCTCTGAAAGCGCTTGATCACGGCCCCCAAGTGCATCTCTGAAATCAACTCGATGTCGGCCAGCAAGTGCATCTCTGAGTTGCTTGATCTCAGCCTCCGAATGAATCTCCAAACCGCTCGATCACGGCCTTCAAGTGCATCTCTGAGATCAACTCGATCTCGGTCTCCAAGTGCATCTCCAAACTTGCTCCATCGTGGCCTCCAAGTACATCTCCCAGTTCCCACGATTGCGGCCTCCAAGTGCATCTCTAAGTGCTCTCAATCACTGTCTCCAGGTGCTCCTGCGATTACACTCCAGTACCGTCTGCAGCCAGATTGGCCGTATGTATATATATAGAGAGACTTAGATACATAATACATGATACATGCCATATTATGATGTAGCGAATCTTGCGACTGTAACAAAGATAAATCTGATACACGAAATACCTTGTGGTTATGGAACCATAAGGACCACTGCTATGAGGATACGGCACTAAGTCTCAAGCAGTGCTGCGTAGAGTTCTGAAGCTGCTCTCGAAGTCTCCCACAGACCTGCAGAAACGTCTCAGCTGCTTCAAAATTTGAATATCCTATATGTCAAATCTCATAGCATCCTGAATGCCACCTCCATAACTGCAGGTGCTTTCAGGAGTACCTGAGAATGCTCTTGCAGAGTCTGAGAGAACTTTGCTTAGCTCCAGGGGGGCCTGGGAGCAGCTGGAATTACTTGGGAGCACCTGTGAGGTATACCGGAGTGTCTGGGAGGTGTGCGTTTGACATCCGGACTGATTGACATTGCGCTGAAGTTGTCGATACTTTTCTTCAGATCCACATGGGTGAGACTAACGTGTTCTCAGTGGAACAAGTATACCAGATTAAAATCGGTATGATATGTCATCACATTGATGGCACTGTTCAATGTCTCTGCCACTCCATACATTGTGACCAACAGGATATATTCAAAGGCTGAAATACATGTGGCATGCCCCTGAGGTGAAGCTGTCTAGATCTCTAAAAGATGGCAGGGTACTGAATTCTGTCTCTGTGACTGATACCACTCCTATTTTTCATCGATAATCCTCGAATAGTCAACTGGCACTATCTTCACCCACTCTTCATGTGTACTCCTCCACAAAATTGACAGTGGCAAACCCATAACAACCTTCTTAGTCAAAAATTTGCATATAATTAAGGCTGCCAGGGAGGTCTAAGTCTTGCCAAGTCGCATTTCATCTGCCAGCAGCGCCCTTGGCATATCTGAATTCCATACCCATCTCCTCCCAATGAACTATATTGCCCAAACCTGGTGTGCCAGGCACACAGTTCAGGGCAGGCCTGAACCTGTAGATGTGATGCCAGGGACTCGGTCACCGATCGATTGGCGAATTGGATGGGCATTCAGCGCACTGACTGCCTACTTAAGATACTGGTGTTGAAATTTGTTATTCAATGTATTGAGGACAGCATTCAATTCTGAACTTGAATTATCTTGATCAAGCACCTCATTACCATCCTCCGCTGGCTCCTGAACCTCCCTTGTACCTGTTTCTATTTTCATTTCATCCTCAAAGATCTCCTTCAGTTGCTGCGATCTAAGATGGGCAGATGGGCTCATAGTCCAGCTCTCTTGAAACTCATCGTGATGTTAGATATTTCACAGACTTGCAACCATTGGAACAAATCTATATAGATGGATTACAATCAATTCTATGCTTTCAATCAGTACATACATTAATACAAGTGTCATTCTCTTGCCCACCATCCTCTTCTCCCTCCACTCTTCCACCCTCTTCAGAATCTTCCAAAGTCTATCTATAATGGTTAGCAGTTGCGCACATCTAGCCTTAACATGGCTAGCGGGGATTACCCTCACCAGTCTAATTATGTGCTCAGCATTCTCCTTCCCTGTAGCACACATCATTTCAACCAAATTTTGTGTCAGATTGTGTCCAGGTTTCAACTTGAAAGCATTTGAAAGGCAACAGTTGTACGAAATCTGGGCATAACTGGGGTCAATTGTCATCTACTGGTGTGTATGTTGGGACATATACTTTTCGTCCGGTGCGTCCTGATGCAGGGTGCACTTGATCACAATGTGAGAATGTATCGCTCTTTTGGGCAACTGTTTATGTGGATGAAATCAATCAGCAACTCTGAGGGCCGGAAATCTATATTCCAGGCTTGGAGGGGTTATGTGGATAAAATATAATCGTTCCCATTCGACACCCGGTAAATGACAATTGTGCAGATTGAATTTGGTAAATCTGGGATGTTACTTCTTGTTAGGGGTTTTTCCCCTTGTGGCAATTTTGGTAATGATGATAGCCTAACAGATAGATGTCGTGGAGTTACTCTCCATCAAGTCACAAGATATGCATATCACCTAATTGTGGCATTACAAGTACACCAGCCATGTGGTAGTTAGTGGGAATAGACATCACTCAGGTGTTGATTGGATAAGTGCTAGACCTTAGCGGATTCACCTTTGATGATGCAGCTATGTTGCTATGAGTGGGAAGCTTAGGCTTCAGCTGTACACATAGTTTTCAACCACAGTAATTGTCTTTGAAACCAGAGGGACATGTCAGATTGGACTGGAGATTACCCTGATACCCAGAGATGGCAAATGATAGTCATTAGGCGAGCGAACGGGACTTATGACCTATTGCCTCCGGTAATAGGATCTATCAGTGTACTCCCTGGCAACACAAAATGATCTCGGCCTCAGCATGACATGACTAAGAGAAATACGCTGTCGGCTGATGATATGAGGCAGGAAGCAACCCTGCTCATTGGTTTGAGTCATTATGAATTGCAACAATCATGCTCAGTTTACAACATCAGCTAATACTTCATGTTCTATGTTTTCAGAGCATCGGTTGGTCGCTGATTGAATCTACGACAAATGCCGAATAGCCTGTAGGGTGAGGCATTAATTCGCGATAAAGCACTGTCGGCTATGGTTGGCTGATGTTCCAACTGCTGTAACAAATGGAATGGACATTGTCTAAGTTCAAGTCTGGTCTGTCTCATCGTCTGACAGGATATCATCCCATGTAAGGCATGATTCTTATCAGGAGAAAAACACTTTGAAATCTCATTGTGCGAACACAATAACATACTGGGATTCGAAGCAGCTATCACTGGGCGCCTGCAGAAATGGCATGACGTGACTGCCATAATGCTATCATGAGGAATGAAGACATTGCGCTGAGGTATGGGCGTACAAACGCTCAAAGACAACTATAAAGATATTACACTGTTTAGGTAATGAGAAGGATATGCTCTAGCAGCGAACAATCAGACACCTACCAGCAATAGAAGAATCTGAAATATTTCTGCTTTTTTATGATACCTATATATACATATTTGTTGTCATACTCATACCCATATTACAAGTTATCTATATAAACTATTAGCATTGTAGCGGATGTTACGGGTTCTCCCTTGATAGAGGTAATGGTACATGTTAAATTGTCCAAGGGATATATGCCACGGAGTTACTCTCGGTCTAGTCATGTGGTATACATACCGCTTATCCTAGGCAATGCAAGTATGCCAGTGCTGCGGTCATTAGTGGGATTAATTAGGAGCCTCGTGTCAAATTGATAGCGAGCCTCATTGCTACAGGATTCATTGAAAGTTCACATACTACGGTAGAACTGATTTGATGATGCAATAACCTTGGCCGGCGCAAGTCTTCAAGGCTTGTAGAGATGGCAGTTGTTTCTTACCACATTCATTGAACTAGGCTAGGAGGGATTGGACATGTCAACTGCATTGTAGTGAATGACGTGTCAGGCAGACATTAGCCAACATGCAAGGAAGCAGGAGTTCAAGCTGTTCCCCTATGGCATTGGAAAACCTTGGGTACTCCCAGGCCAAAGAGCACAGTCTCGGCCTAAACACGGTGTGTCTGATTAATTAAGACTTGGGCAAGCTGATATGTCCCAGAGCTTCTGACTCTCCCGGCAGGGATATTCGAGCAAACAAAACAATCATCTGACTATGTTGCTGAAGTAGTACATTGAGATTAAATTTTGGCAGAGGAATGGTGAGCCGCCACTTAAGCCTCTGATGCAGTTAAGCCGAATAGCCTTAATGGTGAGGTTGTCACTTAACCCATAAAGATGAAGCAAACTTGCAAAAAGCCTTCCAAATAACTGCGTGGAGGGAGGAGTTGTTCTGACTGTCTGAAATAAACGAGTTGGGAGATATCTAAGTTCAAGTAACTGTTTGATTGAACCTTATTGCTGATAATGGCCATTCGGGGAGAGTAACACTTCAAAACCAATCATGCAAGAACATGATAACCTTTGGGAAGCATGGCCATTATCAACAGAGATTGGCTCAGTATAAGAGTGAACTAAGATATGACAGATGGGATCATAGCAATCCTTGATTGATGATGGCCCCATGTGGGATAGCAACTCTTTCAAACCAATCATACAATTTGAGAAAACTATTAAAGAACGACAAATCTCCGGCTATGGAAGGATAGCCCCAGGAACAGATAAAGATACCTCCCTGCCAGAACGAAGCTGAATTATTATTTTTGTTTTCAGTTCTTATTGTTTATATGATTATTACCAAGCAGATCAGTATTCTCTATTAGGATTGTTTGCGGTTCCCCCGCCCCATGTTTGATCCTGAGTTCAATCACGACTACGACGTCATACTGTGTCACTTATCATTATTACTGGATCAATTCGAAAAAGGAAATCAGTTATTTACTGCATTGTGTATTTGGTGGCTGGCAAGTATGATCCGGTTCACTGAGATACTATTTTATTATCGATATTTTACGATATTCCTTTCACATTATATTATCAATTGCGAGGTGACACCCCTACTAAGACAAGAGCTGCGTCAATCGATAATTTCAGAATCCGATATTCCCATCCTGGATCCTAATAACAATTCTGATATTGCAGTACATCCATATCGAGAGAAGTTTCTTCCTAAGCGTCGGGAACCCAAACAGGCAAATTACATACGACACCATATGGGAAGATTTTCAAGAATAAATCCAATTATTCAAATCCAGAGTTACACACCAGATTTGGAAAACAATGTAAGAAGGAATGGAGAAGAACTCGAGAGCTTCTTGAGAGTCGAGAATTGCAGTATTGAGAGAAATTAGGCTTCAACATACTATTGCCGATAGCATCTGAACTCCAGATTTATCAACCAGATAGGAAGAGAAAATTTGTGAAGATACGTGGCAATAAAAGATTGCACTATCAACGGGCAAAATATTACCGCCATAATAGTTAATCAATTGCTGAGATGAATTATACGAATATACTTTATGGTATTAATTGATGAACAAGACTAATCATACAAATATACTTCATGATATCAATTGATCACCGAGATAAATTACAGACATATACATTATGATATTAATTAATCATCGAGATAAATTATACGAACATACTTTACATTAACAATCAATTGGTGAGGTCAAGTATATGTACATATTTTGTGATATTGATTACTCACTAAGATGAATTATATGAACATAGTTTAAGTTATTAATTGATCG
>Ga0307515_10003329_pt1 | contig 33945 bp, 47 predicted proteins | sample 17_EM_MG_FD_194513 | JGI IMG/M metagenome (GOLD analysis project Ga0307515, IMG submission 194513) | Populus trichocarpa ectomycorrhiza microbial communities from riparian zone in the Pacific Northwest, United States - 17_EM | ecosystem: Host-associated > Plants > Roots > Unclassified | place...
TGAAGGCCGGCAGGAATGCCCTCCTATGGTCTGATGCTCTCCTGAAATTGACGCATCTAAGTTTACACTCCACATCCTCTCAGACACTGCTGGAGGCTTCCAGTGACTAAAATACATTTTGCTGATGCAGTACCGCACACGTAGCTCGTGTTTCTCGGCGTAGGTCGTTGTCGGAATTCGTCAGGGTGATAGAGCTTCCGCTCACGACTGGGCATCGATGGGAGCTTCCGCTGCCGGCATCGGTAGTAGCCGTCAATCGTGTACGTCAATCGCGTGTAGTCTCATTCGTAGACATCTAGCAAGTGAGCTTCTCTAAAGATGGTTATACTTACCAAGTTCAAGCGCGCCTGCGCTGTCTGAGGTCTGTGCAGTGCTTCTGCAGGCTATGTAGGATATCTCTTGGATCCGGCAGTCATTCGAAAGTGGCATTGACTCATAGATGCTGCGTGACACGGTAATCGTCGTTGGAAGTCCACTTCGGTGACCATCCGGTCGACTTCATGGTTGCACTCGCGATAGGGGCTTCAGTAGAATCTTGGTCGACTTGGAAGACATGCCTCTCGGCGTACTTTTGACTTGTCGGTAGGACTTCTTGGTAGACTTGTCGGTGTGTGTCTCGGTAGGCCGCCTCCAGGTGGGGTTTTGGCTTGTCGGTAGGTCTTCACTGATCTGACACGGCTATATCCCTCTTCTGAAAATTCGTTGCTCCGTCGACTACTTCTTCATATCGATTGTCGATTGCCATCGTGGCTCGGTAGCAGTGTAACTTCTATCTCCGAATTGATATTAGGATTGATTGGTGATTCGATACGCAATTTGGTTCGGCTTTCGCTTCATCTGCAGACTATCTTCCTTCGGCTTCGGTTGTCCTTCTGCGTCGCCCGCTGTCCAGTGACTATCTTGACTTGCTCTGCCTGTTGACTTACTGTCGCATGAAGCGTCCCAATGCGCTCAATCTCGACGACATTGCAACGGCTATGCCTCGTCGTGACTTGTTCTGCCTGTTGACTTACTGTCGTATGAGGCGTCCCAATGATCTCAATCGTGACGTCATTGCAACGGCGTCTCGTCGTGACTTTGGGCAATGATGTGAGCTTTCCCTCCTGGCATCGTCATAGCCGTCGGTTGTCATATGTGACTGGCTGGTGACCATTTGAGGGTGGCAGAATGCGCCAATTGCATCAGTGTGGCAGTATCTCATTGATCCATATCTAACACGTAAGCTTCAGACTGGGTGGTCATACTCACCGCGATAGCAGTGCAGTGCTGCTCTCGGAAAGCCGCTTCATCTCTTGATTCGGCATCTGGTAGTGTCTCGGTGGACCGCGTCTCGGTAAAAGTCATTCGGATGATAGCTTCGGTGCGTTCTTGGTCGACTTCCCTTGGCCATTTTGGTAGGCAGCTTCGGTAGAATATCCGTTGGCTTCTCGGTAGTCGTGTGGTAGAATCGTTCCACATTCAGTTCGGTATGCCGTTCGGCGATAGTTTTGATCCTTCGGTAAGCCATTCGGTAAGCGTCTCCATCAGTGGCTTGGTGCGGTGAGACTCCCGGTAATCCTCTCCATCGGCATGTGAAGTCCTTCGGCAGTGAGATCCGTCGCTGTGAGATCTCCGTGATCATCTCTTGGTAGTTATCTCGACTGTCTCTGGTGACGCCATTCGGTAGACTTTTCGGTATGCTCGGTGGCCATTTTCGATCTCCTTCGGGACAAATTCGGTAGCCATATCGCAGTCATTCGGTATCTCGTTCGGCACTGCTTCGGTATTCGTATTTGCCCGCGTTCGGCATGGATCAGGCTCGTTTGACTGGTCATCTCTCTGGTGCATCTACAGGTCTACTGGGCGTCCGTCGTATGCTAGGTTAACTTATCGTCTTAGATCCCGGGGTGCGCTCGCTGGCTCTCCTCCGGGTGTGCTTGTCGATTCATCTCTAGGTGTGTGCCATCACATGCCTTGACTCGGTTGACTTATTGTCTTTCTGGTGCTTCGTTCCTGCACTTCCGGGACGGTAAGTGTTTGCGGTAGGGGTTGCGATTCCGGTACGGTCATACCCTTCTTTTAAAAGTCGTTGCTCCGCCGGCGACTAATCTCAGATGGCTTCGTAGAGAACATCGATTGGAAGGGCTTGATTCGGAAGTCAATTGCAGTCGTCAATTGTCATCGTAGCTGTGAAGCTCGGAATCGCCGAGTCAGAGTCGGGATCTTATTCGGGATAGTAATGTAACTTCGAAACAGATATGGCATTGTATTCCGTATTGTAATCGTCATTGTAATCTCTTGAATAGTAGTTGGGATTGTACTCGGGATAGTAAGGCAGCCGGGAGATATATCTGTGTCTCGGCATTCAATTGCTAGTCTCGTAGATTGTCATCGGAAGTATATTAGGTACGGTAGAATTCCACATAACTTCGTGTATCAACGGTGTATGTCGGCATAGTCAAAGATTGTTTGTCATCCATCTCCGAGCATCTCCGGGATGGACATATCGGCGGAAGTCAAATTCTCATTGTCTCAATGATAGCTCTTTTCCTCGATAAGTAGCCTTCTGCAGGACTGTCGTCTCTCGTATCTGGGACAGTATCTCATGCCCGGGGATCGAATTGCTTTATAAGTCTTCGACGTGCGCTCTTCGCTCTCAATTGCCATTTGTCTTCGGGGTTATCTCCGAGCTGCTCCATGTATGTTAGCCAAAGAATCATGAAAGGATGGAAAGCGGTGGAAGGGAATATCCAGGAGGCCTTGTCATTAATGGTTCGCCTACACAGGAGCCAAGCCCCGCTGTCCAGTCACTCCCTTCGGGTCTCGGAAAGCCGGCAGCAGTCATTCAAGCGTCTCCTCGGACGGGCTCTTCTGCCGCAACTACTGCCGCTGCTCTCTGCTCGTCGTGTCCAGCGCTTGGGTCTGTATCACCTTGTGAATCCAAGGTGATGTCTTCCAAAGTCACTCCCAGCAGCCCTGTGCATTCCCCAGTCTGTCGGGTAAATGCTACGACGACTTCTATGCTAGTTAGAAGATCGTCAAATGCAGTTGCTCCGAGTGTCTGTATACCCGGACCGCGCCCCAGATGCTGGTCATTGACATTATGGTTGTCATAAGCTTGTGAGACCTTTGATGCCACTGCCATAGTCATCGGTGTCATTCCTCCGCTCCACTCGCACTCGGTGATCGCAGGGAGTTAATCGAGCCCAGTTGATGTCAGCATGTTGTTTGGGAAACCATTGTAAACCAAGTACACAATTGTACACCCGCATTGGCACGACTTGCACGTCTGATCTGTCTACCGGTGTGAGATAGTCCACGCACTGGACTGTGATCCGCCTCTTCCGGCTTTCCTTTGGATGTTGCATCACACCTCCGGTCATGGCGAGGGTGGTGATGAGTGCCGCTTGATGTAATATCCCGAGTCACTTGAGAAGCCTCGGTGTCATAAAGATGCTGGTTGCGCCGCAGTCCATAGGAGCCCGTACGCGTTGCATCTCGCCATTTGATTTGTGTCCAGAGACGCCATGAGTGCCGGCACCGCGAATAGTTTTTTAGTGGCTGAGTGACAAAGGATCGTTAGTGCTTGATTTGTCGATTGCTGCCTCGATTGGCCAGCTCTGAGGTCATCATACTCATTGCAGTCATTGTACTTGTCGTAGATGGTCTGCGCAATTGTGTTGGTCTTTGACCGTAAATGCACTTCACGCTGTGCAAGTATTGCCGCTATAGGTTCGCGTCAATCAAGGGAAACCCTCTCAGCCTCAATGTCCTACAATTGTAGGGTGTCTTCTCTGTAAGTGCATTGCGCTTGTCCAGACGTTTGTGGCGGTAAGAGCGCGTCAAGCGTAGGGTGTCTCCTCCGTAGGTGGACCTCGTTCGTGCCCGATGCTCCTCCGTAGCTATGAGTAGCCGTAGGTTGTCCATAGAAATCTTCTGCATGTGCGCTTCGGGGTTGCTAGAGCTGTAGGTGTACACTCAAACTGAGATAGGTGCACTTTGCTCAATTGGAAGAATTGTAGTCGTAACTGTGCTGACTCGTAAATCGTCTCTTGACTTCGCCTTTGGTTTTCGATATTGCGCCATTCAGGGGTTAGATCACGCTGTCCATTGTAGGTGCTTGGGCTGGTGGTCGCACTCAATTGATCTTGTCCTGTACTCCTGATCATTGTCTTCAGTGTTGGTGACGCGCCTTGTGTGCCAATTGGTCTCTGAGCTCTCTAGCTTTCCGCAGTGAATTGGCGCATTCGGGGATGTTGTCGTGACTTCTCAGGTGTCCGGTGGTCGATGGTAGCCATTGGACGTAATTGATGTCGTCTTGAACACGTCTGGATCGCTCGTATGCGATTTGTGCCGTTTTCTGGCCGGTGTCCTGCCCTCATGACAATCATTGTCTTCGTTGCCGGTGATGCGCCTTGTGCGTCAATTGCTCTGTGATCTCTACCTCTCTGCCATCGGGCTCAATTGAATGATGGAACGTTCAACACTTCGTATTTCGCTGTAATGATGCTTCAATATCGTTTCGAGGGTAGTATTCTGAATTGTTGACTCGATGGTGTCGCTTCAGAAAAAGAGTAAAACTCATCAACTCGTAATCCCGTGAGCGAAACGTATCCATTTGCTGAAAAAGCGATAATAGTGTAAGGGCACGTATGGCTGCGTTCAGCCTCATAGGTATACGTATGGTGAGTATTGGAATACGATTGCAAACGTGGATGCGAGTGATATTAGATGTAGATGAACAGCCAAGACTATCGCTAGAGATCACAGGCCCATGTCGCGTCGGAATATCGAATGGCCGTTACCCGGCCCCGGGTCACGTGCCGCCGGTACAGACATCAAAGAAAGCAATACAGTGGTTGGAAGAGAAAAATTGAAGACGGAATTCCGGGGAGGCCGCCAGGGCAAAAGCATAGCTCCAGTAGTCATTTCGGCAATCCAGGAGCAAAATGTGGAGTGAGTACTTACAGAACATCAGGGGAGCTGAGGTGTAGAGAGCAGCACCATACGCCAACCCTCAGGTGGGCATGACCATGGAGGCCCTAACAGACAGAGAAGGCAAGCAGGCAAACACAGCCACTGAGACAGATGAAATCCTGAAGGGCGAGCCTTTCCCCCCGAATGAAAACGATCAGTGCTACGAGTCACCCCCAGCGGTGAGCGCCCATACGTGCGTCACCACGCAATCGCTTGAGAGAGTCTTACACTCTCAATCAGTCAAAAAAGCACCAGGCCCAAACTCGCTGTCCTTAGGCGCCATACAGCTAGTGTGGAAGTGGGTCAAAAGGAGGATCGTGAGGCTGACGAGGATGGCCATTCGCAGGTGAAGGCACCCAGCGATATGGAAGCGGGACAGTGGGGTGCTGATTTGCAAGCCTGGCAAAGGTGACTATACAACGCTGAAGGTCTACCGCTCCATATTGCCGCGTAGCTGCATGGGAAAAGTGGTCGAGAAAGTAGTCATTAACCTGCTGTCACAAGATGCTGAGAGAAGAGGGCTACTTAGAGACAGACAATTCGGAAGCAGGAAAGGGCGGTTAGCCATCGATGCAGCAGCCATCATGGTCGACTGATCCAATTCAGCCGTGGCGAACGGTCATATAACAGGCGTGCTTCGCTTGGACATTAAGGCAGCCTTCCAAAGCGTGGGAAATAGAAGGTAGTCAACTTAATGAAGGACAAGCAATTGAGTGGAGACCTTATACGATGGACAGAGAGGTTTCACTGAGAAAGAGTGGTCCAGATGATAATTGAATGAACTGTCATGGAAAGACAGCCAGTAGAAGCAGGTATTCCGGAGGGCTCATCTTTGTCACCGATTATCTTTGCGATTTACCCCCAAGGACTGATCAAATGGGTCGAAGAGTATGTATCAGAAGCCGAAGGGCTATCCTTTGTGGAGACCCTTGGCTGGGTGGCGACAGGAAGTGATGTCAACCAGGTCGTGATGACAATTGATAGATGGACACCGAAGAGCATAGAGTGGTCTGGCAGACGATTGCTGTAGTTTGACAGCGCAAAAATCGAGGCGGAACTATTCACCCACCGACAAGGTCACAAGAAACCCCTCTGGCCAAACCTATCGGCAATGATAAGATTCGGCGACGGGTTCACACAGTCAAACAGGCAGGCGACAAGTTGGCCCAGTGTCTGAATAAACGCGCACCTACCGCTCAAGCAGCACCACAACGGATGCATGAAGAATTCCAAGGCAGCAGAAGCTAGACTCTGAACTGTCACAAAGACGTACTGGGTTGTACCAGAGAGCGTCAGGGCTGTCTAGGTAGCATGCATCCAGGCTGTCGCGCTATATGGGAGCCAACTCCAGTTGGTTTCCAGTGAAGCAGGCAGGCGAGATGACCTCTAGCTTCTCCACAATCGACAAGCCAGATATATGCTGGGCGCGATACCCAAGACCACATGGGGGGCACAATTGAGAGACTCAGGGCTGACACCCATGCGAGTAATGTTTCAATCCCGACAGCAGCGTTTCACAGCGAGGCTACCAACTGCGTGCAGCAACACACTAGGGAAACTAAACCAAAACTTCTGTTGTGGGACGCCGGTATGCAGAGCAGTGAACAAATAACTCGAGCATGGCTGGATGACAGAAGGCATGAGCTGGCCAGCCCTGGGCGAAGACTCAGTGGTCACAACCGTAATACTGGACGATGCCACTACAGCCAAGAGAGCAGAGCTGCGCTGCGAAAGAGAAAATGCAGCAATAGTAGGCGCGGTAGCGTGGATGTGGTGGACAGATGGATCGTGCTCAGATGATGGCCAAGTGGGTGCCGCAGCAGTATGCAAGCACAGAGATAAGTGCAGGGCCCACTGCAGCAATCTGACCACTGGTCAAACGGAGGTATTTGACTCCTAAGTGTTTGATCTCAGACTGATGCTCGAGGTGACAATTGGAAAGAGAGAAACACTGCAAAGACCCGGGGTGCAACTGGTTGCGGTGATTAGAGATTCAGAAGCCACCAATTGGTGGATTGCACATATGGAGCAAGGCCTGGGACAGCGGCTGGGAAAACGGATCAGGCGAAGGGAGCAGGCTGTCCTCATCCATGGTATCAAACCGGAGATCCACTGTGTCCCGAGACACTCTACTATCCCCGGGAACGAAGAGGCAGACACCAGGCGAAAGTAGCCCTCGAGGAAAGGGGCGACATGGGGATGGAGTGTCGATACACCTGAGCATCACATATGGCAATACTGATCACCGAGAGAAAGTCAGCAGCCAAAGCAGAGTGGGAAGCCGAGGAGTGCAGCAAGCACTTTGGCTACATAATCAAGGGCAAGGCAGGAGCCCAAAGATCTATCCCAATGAGAAGCGCTAAATCGCTGGCCGCCAGGTTCTACAAACCACAGGCCTTGCATGCACCCACTGGAGTCTATCCAAAGAGGGTTGCCAATCGTGAGGACGATAACTGCTGGTTGTCAGGAGGCATTGAAAGGACGGTAACCCAGATGCGGGAACACCTCGTCCGCTGCTGCAGCTGGTGGAGAGATCAGCAAAAAATGCTATGGAAAGCAGTAGGTAAGGCGACGGGCTGGAATGCCGGCAGATGCCGACACGTGCAGATCTCGGAGATGTATTCTAGGGACGAGTGTAATCAAGCCATGATGTACTTGCTGGGGGTTACTGAAGAGGGGAAGTTTGGGCCCAAGTGAATGGAGGGATGGAGCGGGCAAGGAGGCGGACTCAGGTCCGGGGAGTGGCAGCTGTGGGCATATATCTTATCTTTCTGTTGTGGTCTTTCTTTGAGATTCCATGTGTCAGCAGTGATGAAGGGTAGCGGAGGGGAGCTCCGGCATTGGGCCGGCTAGTCTGGTGGCGAAGGGGAGATCTGGTCCTGTCATACTCTATTCACAGTGTATACAGTATGAATACACAACAACAACAATCGACGATCAATCTCGTCACTGTTGGTACTGAACGTCATGCTCACAGTCCTTCGCATATGGCGAAACGTATCAATTGGTTGAAACACAACATTTGGCAATCACCTATAAATAGCTACTTGTTGTATAGAGTTGTCAATTAATTGGTTTTAACAGCAAACCCTGGCCTTGAACTCCAGCGCTTGATCACAAGGGATTCCACACTACCCCAAATGGTGAGTCTGATACAAATTGAGATTCTGACAAAATGTGAGGTGAACAGGATCACCCCCACGCAAAACCCAATTACTACTAATCAGTTCCTCTTATACACTTTTGCTTATCATCTTCAACCTAAATCCTCCAAATTATGTAAACAATCGCACAACAAGAAGCAAATAAAATAAGATGTGGGAGGGTGGTTGTACGTGTTAGACCAAGTCTTTGTAGAGTATGTGATCACGTGGCTGTGGGATACGGCTGGCATCTCGTATATAGGCTACGTGTCATCTTAGACACAGACTCAATCAATTAATCATCTCGACCGGTTCTTCACGACAGTATGATTGTGCAGTTTTGCAATGTCGCTCACAAAGTACGCATCGAGCGAGCAACGTAGTATCTAGATAATCACTCGTCCAAATGTTGTAAGGGATGCTCAAACCTCCATGTTGTTTTTTTTGAATAAAAGGTGATTTATATGAATCATTGCGTACCAGAACTATCATTGAGAGAGTCAAAATCAAGGTAAGATTAAGAAGGAAACCAATGTTTGATTTGGAATGTCTTTTGGTAATTTTTGGATGTATTGTCGTAATGTTGCGAACAAGGCAGGTGTCTCAGTGTGTGGTTCTCAGCCCAATACTTGCATGTTCTTCAGTGTGCAACAGAATACATTTAATGACTCAATAATAAAACATATGATTACATGTGGATATTTCCTCCTAATTAGAGCTCAGTTGCTGTTGCACCGATTATTTTTCGGTGTTTGCAATTGGCCAAATGCGCTTGCAATGCTAGCCAACAGGTGGTTTTTGACAGTAGAGTACTGAATTTTTCATAATGTTAAGATGACAATACTTGGGCTCCAAAATTTACTAAATAAATATCATTAACTAGGCCTTTCTTGAGAGCCTTGATAAATTATACCAAGTATGTCCCTGTATGAGATGCCACCGAGACGAAGGGTGATAGGAAAACATTTGATATCCGAATATACAGTTCCAACAGAAGATTGGAAAGCAAAAGTGCCTTCTCATACAGAAAGGATATGCATTCCGGAAGAGACCAAAACTGCCAATAAAGTCGCGGCTCTGTAAAGAGAGGATTTTGTTATGCTTGTCATCGGTGTTGGCAAGATTGGCACTGAGAAATTTGCTGCTGTATGTCTCCAATTGTATCTCGGCTCGAGTTGGGTGACTGAGATAATGGGTTCTGTCAGTAATGGAGTCATAATTAACAAATACATTCACAAAGCGCATGGCCAACGGTATCAACTCATCTTGATTTATTGGCTCCCGCATATGAAGGATGATTCTTCTTGGATCCTTACGAGAGACAAACTTGCCTACCAAGATAGTGATTCGTGGTTGTTCAATAGAAATGTACTCCTGAGTCGGGGAAGAAGGTTTGGCACAATTGCAAATGATTCCTATAGAGTTGTCTTGTTGTACGAGGTCTTCAACAATCAGCACAATTGTGTGAGGATTACATTCAGACTCCCAGAAACCTCTTGTAACCATTTGGACTTTGCCATGATGAATGTTTCTAACAATAAAGGCTGTGGACAGGGGTGATTGGTGTTTCGATTTATTGGAATTGCATTCACGCGTCATCTGGTTTATTTGATGGCTCATTTATTGGAGTAATAAATTATTGCCACGGGACTTGGCCGGGTGGCTTCTGTGGCATTCTGCCTAACGCTGTGGGCATGAGGCCATGGGCTTGTAGCACCCAATGGCCGTCACCTACAACTAGGCCGAGGAGTAGATCCAGCCCCGGCAGTAAGACTCGGCATTGGGCTCCGGATGTGATACTTGGCTTTGCTGAGTATGCCCTCTTGTTTCCCATAGATAGTGGCCTGTCTTGCTCACTCTTTGCTATTTAGAGAATCACTTTTGTACGATAGTCAATTCAATATCTCCATTCGTACTCAATTAATCTCAACACTAATTCAAATCGAATCTTTTCAAGATATGCCTCCGCTACTCTTCATCTTCATTAAACTCATTGATGAAATATTGTGTTGAAATAGTGATGCTAGAGAAGCTCGAATATTCTATCTAAAAGGGCCACAAGGCCTGTATATATATGAATGTACCATGATGGCTGAATGCCATCAGCTTGTACCAGAGTCAACAGTCATCTCCGGCCATTCTAGACATCACCATCTCCGGCCATACTAGACATCTCTGTCTCCAGCCATACAAGACCTCTCTGTCTCCGGCCATTCAAGGGATCTCAGTCTCCGGCCATACACGACATCTTCGTCTCTGAATGTCCAAGACATCTTCACCTCCAGCTCTATAAGACATCTCCGTCTCCGGCTGAGACCTGTATGTGCAATACTCCCCCCTCTGTTTATACACAGTAGAGCAAGAAACAAAACAAAATGAAAAGAAATGAAACAAAGTGATTCTCATGACAGCCTCCTTAAAACCGTGCCAGAGTGAGCAGGTAAAGAGTACTGCCGTAGCCTGAGGATGGCCATCCATTGAGAAACAATGAAATCCGCATGCCCAAAGGAATAGTGAAATAACTTTAAATCGACCTCTACTACCATAGCCCAATTACCTTTGTGAATTTCTCGTGCATATCCATCAACAAGGCCTTGGTTAGTATAACTGCCTCCTTGTCGTTTCAATGCACGTGGGAGTAGTCAACTATCTTGCGGGCTGGCAGTTCATGACTATTGAGATAGCAAACATCGATATGCTTCGTGCGAGCTTTTATGATTCCAGTTATGATGGGACTAAGTGCCCCTTGATTGTGGCAATTGATCGGGAGCGGCGATGCATCTTTGCCATGTATATCTCGGGCGACCTGGAGCAGCCATTTCGCTTCACACAAAGCCTCGGAGCAGGCGATGTATACGGCTGCGGGTGTTGACATAATGATGTGATCTTGCTTTCGTGACTGCCATGAGACAGCTCCGTTGTGGAGCAGGAATACCTCACCGCCTGGAGATTAGTGGTCAAAACCATCATTGGCCCAATCGGAGTCCGTGTAGCCTGTGAGTTGATCATTGCTTCCAGTGCTGCTGCTGCAGCTGTGTCCGTGCAGTCGAAAGTTGGCTGTGGATTTGTGATACTGACGGACTCTGTTGGAGGCTGTGAGATGGCTAGTGAAAGGACGGGATTTATTTCAGCAGAGTGCAGGGACCGCAAATGAGATATCGGGCCGAGTTGCAAGTGCCACATACATCTATGACCCAACAATTGCATGGTAGCCTTTGATATCTTTTAGTTAATTCTCCCCCCAATTCTGGGCCAGATCTTACTTTACCTTGTGATCCATTGGAGTTGATGCACCATGAGAAGTCTGGATATTGCATCGTTTGCGAATCGTAGTAATGAAGGTCCTTTGGCCAAGACTAATCGTGGTGGGGTTGCAGGTGCTGGTACTGTTTTCCTCGCGGTGGATTTCGATGGCGAAGAATTGGTCAGCCAGGTCGAGTTTGGTGATCTTGTATTGTTCCAAGAGCATGGCCTTGACTTCGATCGCAGCTTTTGTAGCCTCTTCGAGGTACATCATCGAGATGTCCTCAACGTACAACACCATCGGATTACCATCGCTGCAGAGACAGAGGTTGGGGTCAGCCAGAGACTGTTTGAACCCGAGACAGATCAAGAAGGTATTCATATTGTCGTACCAACGTCATAGTGATTGTTGAGGCCGTAAAGTGCTTTCTATAGTCGAACAACGTTCGTAGGTGCGTAGAGGCCATCCGGCGAGCCTTCGGGCGGAGTCCTATTGATATCATCGTGATTGATCCCAGGATTGAGAAATGCAGTGACCACATCCAAATGATCCATGTTTCGGCCATGTTTTCTGACCATAGTGATGAGATACCCAAAAGTGGTGAGCTTCCCAACAGGGGCAAAAGTTTTTCCAAAATCTGTTTGTTTGTAGGCTTGAATTACTAGGTGTGTATTGTACCGAATGGTTCCGTCAGGATTGTGTTTCGTCTTGTAGATACAATTGGTACTGATTGGCTTGACTTGCAATTGCCTTGCTTCCATGGAGTTCACAGTTGTGAATGTGTTATTGGGCAGAATCGATGTGCATTCTTCTTCCATTGTTCATTGCCAGTGCTTGCGATGTGGACTCTCCATTGCTTCCGCATAGGTGTGCGGATCTCCGGTCGTTGATGTGAGAGCCTTCAACATGATGATTAGTGCATATGCGGAAATCTTGGCCTGACTTCTTGTCATATGATTGGTGCATGGTTGATGGCAAGATTGCTTCGTCATGGACGCAGGTCGGCGGGCTTTGTCATGTTGCGGTGGAGATGTCGATTTCAGACGACGGTGTCTCTGGACACCGGTGATGGATGCACCTTGTCAGGAGAATGTGATCTCACACCTGTATGAGAGGCCGCGTACGCCGGTGCTCAATAGAATAGGGATATGATATGGTATACGGTTGCACACGGGCACGAGTGAGATCAAGTGTTGAAGTCAGTGGTAAGATATTCGGTAAGGAGCGAAGTATCCATCGTGATGTCGATGTAGGGATAGCGGTTACCCGGCACTGGACATGTCACATGACCATCCGGGAACCGTAACCACGCATTACTCGACAACGCTGTCACATCATCCCCCTCTTTTAGTGCAGAACTCCCGGGCTGCTAAATACAAGTAGAAAACATAGGAATGACCCCCATCCATGCTCGTTCGATCTCATAAGTCCCACGACTGAGCAGCAAAGTCCTGGGTGATCTTCCTCGGCACGGGGAAGCTCGACCTCCAATTGACTGGATTCTGGAGGTTGTAAAACCCGTGCCAAAGCCATTTGTACTGGACCGGGTCCCAACAAAAAGAAATAGAAAGAAGGAAATGCCCAAATGACCTAAGCCTCAATATCTCCATTCTGTCAATTCCTCCACTTCCAAAATGCGACTTCCTTCACCTCCACAGCTTTTTCGGGTGGTTTCGGTGGAACTCGTCAACTAGTTCAGGAGCATTGTCAAGGTTTTCGAGCGGCTCTCACCTTGGGCATACGTGGTTGTACCTGGCCCACTGGATAAGGTAGTGTAGCTTCCGGTAACGCTGCTTAGAGTCAAGAATCTGTTCGACCTCCCATTCCTCCCCATCATCAACAATTACCGGATGTGGTTCCGAGGATGGTTGTCCTACGACCGGCAGTGTGTATTGATCGAGCTGCGACACGTGAAAGACTTTGTGATTCCGCATCGTTCCCGGCCAGGCTAGTTTGTAAGCATTTTGATTGATGATCTTACTTACCGTATACGGTCCAGTGCGCACGTAGTGGAGCTTCTTTGACATTCTACTCATTCGGAAGTGTTGAGTCGAGAGCCACACTTTGTTCCTGACTTCGCAGGTCATGTCCTTTCCGCCACTGTATTTTGATTGCCGTGCATGGGCTTACAAAAAGCTCTCCCGGAGAAGCCCGTGAGTCTCTTCCATTCCGAATAGCCTTGTGTCCGCTAGTATTTCCGACCTCAGATTTGATGGGGCTTTCGGTGGCTTGTGCTGCAATGGCGGGTTGTAGTGGTAGTTGGCCCAGAATAGCGTCATCCGTGTTGAGTGATGGACTTAATTGTTGTACGCAAACTGTGCCAGAGGTAACAGTTCTACCCAGTTATCCTGCTTGTAGTTGGAGAAGGCCAGTAAGTACTGTTCCATTGTCTGGTTTTGCCGTTCTGTCTGGCCATCGCTCTGTGGATGGAAAGCGGTCGACAGCCTGTGGTTAATACTTAGGTGAGAGTAGACTCGATTCCAGAATCGGCTGGTAAACTCCTTCCCGCAATCGGTAACAATGATAAATGGCATGCAGCGTTTGCAGATCACGGGTTCGAAAAACATTCGTGCCATCTCTGGTGAGTCGATATCTTTCCTGGAGGGGAGGTAGATTGCCATTTTGTAAGTCGATCGACGATTACCAAGATTCCCGTGTACCCGGAGGCGGTTGACTCAGGGAGGTCGATGACAAAGTCCATGGTGATTCATTCCCAAGGCCGTGACAGTGGTGTTAGTGGTATGTTTGTGGCATGATGGGCTTGGCATGGAGCCTTTAATCGGTGGCTTAGTTCGCTTCCGGCGATGTATTTTCGTACAGTGGCATCCATTGCGGGCCAGTGGACATCCCGTGACACTAAGTCAGCGGTTTTGAGAGCTCCGAAGTGACCGGATTCTGGGTTGTCCTTGAAAAGGCTTATGACTTTGTTGCGAAGTAGGTGATCCTTTGGCACGTATATCCTCCCTTCGTAGGTGAGGACTCCGGCGGTGATTTTGCATTCGTTGGTCGATTCTTCCTCTCATTGTTCTATAATTTGCAGGTCATGGATATCTACGATTGGAGTGCCGATGATCCTGTGTTTGACGTCGGCGGGAACCGGGTGGATAGCTTGGCCTGCTTTGATTTCTTGAAGGAGGTCATCATACGGTTCCACTGGGGTAGCTGCAAAGGTTGCCAGCAGTCGTGCGGCTGGCCTCTCGTAGCCTATCTCGTAGTCGGGTCTTCTTGCTGGTACATCTGCCGGGTTCTCTTTTCCTTCCAAGTGTTCAATGACAAGGTCATAAGAGGATAGAATTTCCGCCTACCTGGCCTGTCTTCGGGAGAGCTCTTTGGAGGTTTGGAAATACTCGAGATTCATGTAGTCTCACTGGATCACGACCTTGCGATTAGCGCCCTCGAGATAGTGTCTCAATTGTTTCATTGTCATGACAACCGCCAAGAGCTCCCGATGGTACATGTCGTAGTTCTGTTCAGCGGAAGAGCATTTTTGGGAGTCGAAATTGACTGGGCGAAAAATCCCGAGTCCTTCGTACTGGTTGTGGATGCCGGCAATTGCGAAGCCGCATGCATCGGTCTGTAGAATGATCAGGTCTTGCGGGTTGAAATGCTGGAGGATCAGTGGTTAGGTAAAGGCTCTTTTGAGTTTTCGAAATGCGAGTTCGGTATCCTGAGTCCATTCCCACTGCCGTGAGCCCTGTGACTTTACCACCTTCGAGCTGGGAGCCGTCACCTTTGCATATTTCCGAATGTATCTCTGGTTGAAGTTTGTGAAACCAAGAAGCAGTTGCACTTCCCGAACTGATTATGGAGTCGGCCAGTCTTCGACTGTGGATATGAGGGCTGACTCCGTGCCGATTCCATCCGAATTGATGATCAATCCGAGGAAGCCGTCTTCCCGGACTCTGAAATGGCACTTTTCGGCATTGCAATAATGTCCGAATTCCTGTATGCATTGCAGCACTATTCGGACGTAGTCTTTGTGCTCCTCCTCATTGGCCGAGTAGAGGAGTATATCGGTAAGGTAACACACGGTGAAGTCGTCAATATAAGTCCGTAGTCAATCATCAATTTAAGCCTGAAATGTCGCCGGTGCATGTGTCTACCCGAATGGAATAACTTGGTACTTGCACTGAACCTAGCGCAGTCGGAATAAAGTCTTGAACTTGTTGCCTTTCTCGATACTGATGAGGTGGTTGGTGTTCCGGAGGTCCAGTTTAGTGAAGATCCAGGCTTCGCGCACTCGATCGAGTAGGTCTGAGATTTGAGGAAGAGGGTATCTGTTCATTACCGTGCCTAGGTTGAGAGCTCGATAGTCGACACTCAACGGGAGTCCTCTGTCCTGGCTCTTTGCAAAAAGATCTTCGCTACGGCCTAGGATGATGACCATCGAATGAAGGTGTTTGCCAGGTTCGTTTCGATGTAGGCCATAAGCGTCTTTAATTCGACCTCTGAGAGCTTGTAGTTCCACCCGTATGGTAGTTTGTAGTCGGGTTCCAGATCGATCGTGTGGTCAATTTGCCTGTGCGGTGGGAGTGTCTCGGCCATTCTCTTGCCGAAGACCTCCACGAATTCCTTGTATTGTGCTGCGATCCAACCCCCATCATCTGTTGTTACCATCTCCACGTTATCCATGTCGGTTTCTATTCCTATTAGCCTTGTTTGCATTGTAGCGTGTCTTGGCAGAGTGGAGATGGGCAGGGGTCCCGGGTTAGCTGGATCAGACAGTTCGTCACAATGGACCACCGCCGTTGTCCAGTTTCCCCCTTCGTCTCTCGGTGAGGCGGTAGCAGTCATTCACGCACCGTCACTGTGTCACTCTTCTGCCGCAACTACCGCCGCTGCTCCTACACACGCATTCAGCATCCTGGGGTCTCCCTCACCTTTGGTGATGCCTTCCAGAGATGCTCCCAGCAACCCTTGACATTCTTCAAGTTGTATGGCGAATGCCTCAACCACTTCCTCTCTAGCTACGAGGTGACTGAATGCAGTAGCCCCGATTAGTTCTATATTCGGGGGAGGCTCATCATTTGTGTTTTCCTCACCCCGTTCCGGCAGAGGGTTTACGCGATCTGCTTCTGGTATTTTCGCGCGTTGCGGTCCATTTGGCGTGCGCAGGGCTGTCAATCGACCTTTGGTCCCGTCGATTTCCAGGTTCCTTGCCTCAAACCATGGCAAGCCCAGGACTAAGTCGTATGCCTTCGTTGGGACGACTACAACCTCTGATTTGTCAACCGGTTTAAGGTGTTCAAGATACTAAACCAAGAGACTTGCCTTTCGGCTGTCCCTTGCAGACATTATCACCTGGCCATTGAGACCCTGGGTGAAGGTGAATGCTGGTTCGTGTGCAAATTCGAGTTTCCTGAGTCGGTTCAGTGATATAAAGACGCTCGTTGTGCCGCAGTCGATTTGTTCTTTGACTCGCTGGATGTTGCCGTTTATGTTTTGTAAAAGGACTTCATGGATGATACGCGCCGAATCCGGTCTGTCTCTGCCACATAGCTATTGGCTTGACATGAAGGTCCGACCTTCCTGAATGACTCTTGATTTTAAGTCGATTCAGTGCGGTTGTATCTCATTCAAGATTGCAAATCAGGCACGGTTTCCCAGGTTTTCCAATCGTAACTCATTCTTGTCCAGCCTCTCCTGTGGAGTTGGATATCGAGGGAGGTAGACAAGATTTTTTGCTGCTGGGTGTCAAATGACTTTTGTCGTTTAATTTGTTTGCCGTCATAGCCGCTGTTATTGCTGGAGTTCTGTTCAGGTGGGCTTGACTTCCATATTTGGTACAAAGGTAGGTTATGTGGTCTCCGCTGCAGCAGCGAGTGCATTGCCGGTTTGCCTTTCCGCTTTCTTAGATTTCTTTTGTGAACTATGGTGCTGGTCATATGTCGGCACGGCTACCTCCACTGCACTCATTGGGCTTGGCACATTTCGAATTACCGGTGCCGGAATTATTGGAATTGCGGGAAGTACTGCAATTGCCGGAAGTGTTTTCCGTAGGTTCGGAGATGGATGGTCGGAAATTCCGTTTCTTGTCGCCACCTTTCTGAGACTCTCCTGTTTGCCTTTGTTGTTGTTGTCCTCCGGGTTTCTTGTCGTCCGGTTTGAACTCTGAAGCTACCGCATAGTCAAAGAGTTGGCCTAGTGTGTCAAACCTGTCTTTGGCGCTGGAAATCCAAGGACTGTCTTTGGTTTTAAGTGCGTGCCGCAGGGCCGCCCAGGCCACGTCGTATAGGACCACTTCGTTCGTTATTCGGTTACAGCCAACTATCCTCCAATTTGCTTGCAACCGGTTGGTGTAGACTTGGACTGCTTCATCTGGCAGTTGTTGGTACTCCTTTAAGGCTTTCGTCGCTGAATTATGGCTTTTATCTGTGTGTCCATACATCTTATGAAGCTCGTTCGCGAAGAGTTCAAAATCATTTAAACACAGGTCTTTGGCCTCTCGTTGGTCGCTACCCCCCTCGGCTGGGTCCGTATTTTCCGTCTGTCGCAGAGTCATGTTCGAGTGGTTATTCCAGGTGTCGAGAAAGGAGACTGCATACTTGACTTGGTTGTGGTCTCTTCTTGGGATTAGGTGTTCATGCTAAGCAAAGTTTGACCGTAATGTTTCGAGGAACTCATCCAGCCCGTTAGCTCCGCCGCCGTACTGTGAGGGGTCAAGAATCTTGAAAATCTTGGTCTTATTTCCGGGGTTCTCCAGTCTGTCGATGGTTTGGCTGCCATCGTGTTCGATGAGCATTCGGGTTCTCTCCTCTTTCCATTCGGCTTGTGGTTCAAATAAGAGTTTAAGTAGCATCTGGTTCTGTTCAAGCATCTCCTTTTGGTAGTCTTCGGTGATCCTGGACAAGATGTCGTCTCTTCCTCAATGGTCCTGACCCTCTGGTAAGGTTGAATGATCTTCGTCTTTGTCTTCATTGTCAGAATCGCGGGCATCTTTGCGAACTTGAGTCTTGGTGGGATCGTCATCATGTATTTCGTCTTCTGGTAGTACTGAGACGGGTGCTGTAAGAACAGGCGTTATTTGGCTGACCGATGCTCGGAGGGATTCAATGCTCGGAGGGATTCAATGCTCACACACGTGCTAGGAACACACAATTGGCTTCTCTGTATGCTCTTTGCGGGAATGGAGGGTAATTCACTGTAATTGTTGATTTCATGTCTGTCGCGACGCGTCAATTGAGGGGTAAATTTGGGTCATCCCGTGAGCGAAGCGTAACCGATTTCTGAAAACCAGAATGTAGTGTAAGGGAGAGTTTGTTGACGTTCGGCAGGATAGGGATATGATATGGGATACGGGTAGACATGGGCGCGAGTGAGATCTTATGTAGAAATAAGTTGTAAGATATTCGGTAAAGAGCTGAGTCTCCGTCGCGATGTCAATATAAGGTTGGTGGTTACGAGGCACTGGACACGTCACGGGACCGTCCGGTAACCCTAACCACGCATTACTTGTCAATGCCATTACACTGTACTTGCAGGGGGACTTCAACGGATGTTGGGCAGATTGTGGTCGGTGTTATCGTCAGAACAGTCATGATCATCACCTCCATGGTCTCCACCTGTTCGACTGGTTCCTGCGTGGTCATGCAGCAATCCATCTCCACCCGTTTCAATTTCCTCGACATATTACGTCTCCTCCGGTAGTTGAACGCTGTCTGCTTGATCTGTCTGTTGACAGGATGCATAGGCATTCCTCTCCACGCCGAAAAGGACATCCGACTGGAATCTGACTACTCGTAATGCTGGGTGTGATATACTCCAAAGTATAGTGCAATCATGCACGTAACCGATTATCATGCGTGACTTGGATTGGGGGCTGAATTTTTGATGGCATTGCGGCTCGAGGATCAGTCAACTGGCGTAGTAGCTGAATCGCCATAGATGGTGGAGAGGAGCATTGTTCGAGATGTCATTGCCATCACTGCCGTGAGTGGGCTTGCCAAATGCTTGCAGCATCTCGTCTGGAGTTAGATATGGTGATTGATAGCGGTTGCGGTCGTCTCTTTTGGTCAGGCCTTCGGTTGGGGTTCGCTGGTGGAGGTAGACTGCAGAACTGCCTGCTTCTCCCTAACAGACAGGTGGCGCATGTGAGTCAATCATCATGGATCGTGCTTTCTCGGTGATGGTGTGGATCACGCCTTCGGCAACGCCATTCCGATGGTGATTGTAGGGAGGACAAGGTTCATATGTTGTGCCACGAGCAGCGAGCACCTGTCGGAAGGACATATTGTCGTATTCTCCACTGCCATTGTCTCACCAATATCATTTCACTTCATATCCCATGGAGTCAACTCGCACTTGACATGATTGGTAGGCTGAAGTGCATCTCTTTCACTTCTTATCTCGAAGGACCCAAATGGAGTTGTATCGTGTGTCGTCATCAATCAATATGATATAGTAGCGATGGCCAACAGAGGTGGGCATGGAGCATTGTCTGCACATGTCCGAATGTATGAGTTCAAATGGCTTTGTAGTCCACTTGCTCTTGACTTTGATGATCTTCTGCTTGTGCCTGGCCTGGATGCATGTGGTGCACATAGAGTTGTCTTTTGTATATCCATCATTTAGGGAGCGTAGGGTAGTAGGATTAATGTATGCTAGACGGCGATGCCACAGTTGTGAATCTGTGTATGTGAGAGGCTTCCGAGTGGGCTTGGGAGAATCGGTGGCAAATTGACATCGAGGTATGACGCTGCCTGCACTTGGAAAGGGGTGTGGAGTGGGATTGTAGTAAGCCCGGTGGAGTGTGCGATTGATGGTATGGTGGTGTGTGCCCTCAATGGTAGTACGGTGGGATGTGCCCTCGATGATGTTACTTTGATATTTGAGCTCAACCATTCTCTTTTTCTCGTCTTCTTTCTCGAAGTGGACTTTGTAGACATGCTTGGTACTGTCCAAGTGAGTGCAGTTGCTGGAGATATGATATACAGATCATTGACTGGATTGCCCATAATTGTAATTGATGAAGATGATATGGAGCATTTGCCACGTCCAAGATCGTTGACTCGATTGCCCCTGATTGTAATTCATGGAGATGATGTGAAGCACTTGCCACGTCCAAATTTGGTTGTGTATCCGGCTGTGTCCAATTCAGTAATGGAGAGAAGGAAAAGCCGGAACATAGGTGTTTATAGAGCAATGACTGCATTGTCCTGTGAGACGATAACGAGTCCATTGTGGCTTACGGTAACTTTGTTATCGTCTCCGAGTTCAATGACAATTCGCTGACAAAGTTTCTTCATTGAGTTGAATCTGGTCCGGTCATTGCATAGATGGTGAGATGCTCTGGAGTCGAAGGCCCATGTAGCTGGAGCAGGGGTTGCGGTCAGTGCGGTTGCATTGTAGGGGAGTTAGAGCAGGTCACGATCTCCTGCTGTTGTGAGCGAGGCAGATGCTGTGACTTTGGTGACCTCGTTGCGTTGATCCCGGGCACATTTGATGTGGACGAAGTTGGCGTTGAACTGTCATGTGAGACTGAAGTGGTACCATGTCCACTCGTCGTGCCTGGAGTTATCAGTTTTGCTTTCACCGTGCTTTCTTTTTCTGCATGTTTCAGATAAATGATTGTCCATTTTCCAGTATGTGCATTTGTGCTTCTGACGTCCATTTCCTGGTCCACCTCCGTGTCTGCCACCTCGTCCGCCTAGGTCACGGCAAAATTTTTCACCGCAGGAGTATAGGGCAGCTCCTGTGGATGCATCTCTAATTTTCTTGGATAGTGTCATTCGCTCGGCATATTAGAGGATCTCATCCTCACACTGCTGTGGAATCGGAGAGGGGCTTCGCTGTTTGAGGATTTGGATGCTCGTTTCATATGAATGAAATAGGGTAGTGAAGATATCTGTTTTGCTGGAGTCATCGGTGACATTTACGGTTGTGCCGATTAGCTCCTCGCGGAAGGAGATCAATTTGGTAAAGGCCTGGGTAACCGATTTGTCTGGTGATGGTCGAGAGGCGGTGGACTTCTGCAGGACTTGGGTGCGGCCGAGTTTTGTTGAGGCATTGTCAAGTCAATCCCAAAGTGCATCTCACATTTCCACAGGGTCTTCGATATTGTTGAGGAGTGGAAGGTGTTCGTCACGGCATCCGATGTATATTGGTGCTAGTGCTGTATTGGCTCGGTCATGCCAGGTTTCTTGTTGAGGGCACAGGGAGATGCCGTTGCCGACAGGGAGGAGTTTGACACCAGCGACGATATTGTAGCCTCTCTTGCCGATGAGGACTCAGTGAATCTTTCGCTTCCAGACAGGGTACTGATCCTCAGTCTGCTTGGGCAGAGTGCCATAATCGGTCTCGAATGTTTCTTTCGACACGTTTTTAGATTGGCGGATGTTAAGAAGGTGACGATGTATATTGATGGATTGTGATGGTGTTGCGGCTGATGAGTAGGGATGTTTGTGAGTCGGTTAGGGTTTTTGAGTCTCTTAATTGTAAGATATAAATACAGTATTTTTGGAGTAAAGATTCTAGCGGGCGCCGGGCTCATAACCTGTTGAAATAGTGATGCTAGAGGAACTTGTATATTGTATCTAGGAGGGCCACAAGGCCAGTATATATATGAATCTACCAGTACGGCTGAATGCCAGCTGCTCGTAACAGTGTCAACAGTCATCTCCTGCCCTACGAGGCATCACCGTCTCCGGCCATACGAGTCGTCACAGTCTCCGGCCATACAAGAGATCTCAGTCTCCGGCCATACAAGACATCTCCATCTCCGGCCATACAAGAAATCTCCATCGCCGACTGTTGAAGACAACTCCACCTCTGGCTGTACAAGACATCTCCGTCTACAGCTGAGACGTGTATATATAATGTATTCTACCATTCCTTCGAAGGGCCTACCACCATCATTGTTGGTACTGGGGATCACGGCCCTGACCTTCAAACAATCGTCAGAATCTCCTTGCTTCCTTTGGAGCGATAGCTGCCGATTTTTCAGACTTCCATACAGCCAGGGTGTGTGAAGACATTGGCTGTGTAGACGACCTCGAAGGTGAAGTATAATGCTATCAAACGTGCTGACCGACATAAGAGCACTGCACATGATCTCTCTGAACATCAATACACATCATACCAAGAAGTGCATTATCATACCTGTGGTTCTCGCCTTGTGAGACATGGGGTAGCCCTCATAATAGTGGCGGCTTCTGCGGACGAAGACAAGTTGACCGGAATGGGAAAATCTCTTGAGGATATATCCGTGGGATAGTTTTGTTATTAGCTGTTGTAACGGAGAGATGTTGGTTGTGATCTGGTGGGCGAAGGAGGTTGTGGAGCATGAAGGAACAGGTTTTCAAGGCGGGTAACTGGCAACCTATCACTTATGAAATATTCTGAGACCAACATAGATGGTACTTCTCGGCAGAACAGCAACTGGCTAAGATAGTGAACAAGCATATCTTGTATTGCCCCCACAACCATCTTCGGCCATCTATTCCATTTGCACCTTTTTGGGCCCAGAATTTAAGCGGAACATCAGATGCTAGCCACAACTTCAGTTCTTTGTGTTTTATTCATCCTGTATGCACTCTAATTAGAGTATGACAGGACCCAATATCCCCTCCGGCCCTGCGCGAGCCAGCTAGATGGCGGAGCTCCCACCTGCTACCCATCATCCTCTGTGAAACACAGGAAAAACAAAAAGATTGAGAAGACCAAACGATATCAACAAAAAGAGAGACCACCGCTCTAAACACCCTCACTCACGCTCCTCCTGCACACTGAGCTCCTGGCCGCACTCCTCCTGCCCGCGCACCTCCGCTTACCTGGGCGGGAACTTCCAGACGTCAGTGGCCATCCGGATGTCCCGCAACACTTGCTCGCATATCTGCATGGAAAAGAACTCAGACATCTGCACATGTCAGCATCTGCCCGCTTTCCAACGTGTTGCCTTTCCCACTGGCTGCCAGAGTGTAGTCTGCTGGACTTTCCATGGGCTGCAGTCGTGGAAGAGATGCTCGTGTGTCTGCAGTGCTCCCCCTCTGCACAACCAGCATATGTTGTCCTCACGGTGCCCAAACCGTGTTCGGCAAAATTCAGTCATGGCATACCCACTCCTCCATCTCGATAACCTCGCAGCTAGTGCTTTCACGCATCTGATTGGGACGGATCTCCTGCTTCCCGCTTCGCCATTCCGCCTATATCTGTAGGGTTTGGAGCGCCTCTCACCCTCCCACTGTGCTATTTCCGCCAATCTTCTTTCGGAGATTTGTCTGGCTCTATACACTGCCGAAGTGTTTAGACACTCAAGTACTGTGTACCCTCGACCTTCTCGTTCATCATTTGCCTGGCAGTCCGGCTCTTCGTTCTGAGGGATGCCTGAGTACCCCGGGACCAAGTGGATCACACTGTCAATGTCCAGGGGGTGCAGGGCCCTAGCACGGTCGTTAAATGCTCTTGCTAGCTGCTGCCTGGCTCTGGGTCAATGTGCGCTATCCGTCTGATGGTTGCCAGCGAAGAACTGAAGACTGCCCATGTCGTGACTGCGGATGCTCGTAATGCTTGGGCTTTGCTACAGACTCCCGAAGTGTGACTCTGATCGCCTATTGTACAGCGTCGAATACATTTATTCACCCTGTGCCCACGCAGCTGTGGAATAGTGTCCGGCCGTCTCCGTATAGATACCCCGCTGTGGCTCCCACTCTCTCATCGTCTGTTTGCGATCCATCCGTCCACCATGTCCAGGTGCCATACCATGTTTTGCCTTACATCGCTTTCAGCCATAGCTTGGCGGCTCCCTTGGCCTCGGTGTCAGCTTCTTGTATGGTGGTCTTTTCCGCTGCATTCTCCCCAGGGTCTGGCCAGCGCATCGCCTCTGCTCTCCTGCCGGGTGTGTACTCTGTAGCAGCCACACTACCTACTGGTGCACCAGGGGAGGGGTACTTGAAGAGCTCTTTCAACTTGGACACTTCGCACACGCTTGCAAGATTCACCACAAACCTTTCTTGTCCAGCTTCGAGGGCCACTGCCACTGGTGTGAGCCCTGAGACTCGCATAGGCGCACCTCTCGGAGTTGTGGGCCGGGTGCCCAGCGTTGACTTGGCTTGAAGATTTAGGAGAAGCCGAATATCGTGCGGCCGGCTTCCTTCAACCGGAACACTCCGGAGCTCACTTACGTACACCGTGACGGCCTGGATTCTGGCAATGTTTACTGATCTTACACATGCTGGTACAACTGCATACATTTATGTGAGCAACCTGAGTCGTGCCGCAGTGGCGCTAGCTTTCTTCATCCCTCGATTGTGATGCTCCTTGAAGGTCAGGTGGGCATCCCTCCAAACTCCCATCTATTATGTCGCTTCCTTGTAAAATCTGACAAAGCCGTTCCGAACTCATATTTTCGCTGTTAGTTTCAGGCGAAGGTGCATCTTGTGGGGTCATCTGAGTGTGAAGAGAGCCACCTAGGTTTTTGCGCTGTCGAATTGCAGCTCCCGCCTTTCCACGCAATTGATGCTCTCTCTCATGCAGGATTGCTGTTTGTTGAAGACGTGACTAATGTCTGCCTCAGTCGCCATCCGTCCCACACAGTCCACCAAAGAGAGGCCTGCGATTGCCCAGACCGTCATCTACACACTTTCCATGAGACCTGAAGTGCAAATTGTGAAGAGGATTTGAGAAACCGGTGAACCCGGTGGTATTCCGGCTTCCACCGGGCGTGTTTCCATGATATCCCCAATGATGACCATTTCAATTGTTCGGTTTGACGGAAAGTCTGCCGTCCATCGTATATGGTCTCTGACAATCCCCTTGCCCGTGATTATGTGGACCAGTCTCCCCCTCCAAACACTCGGGAATGCTGTCTTGATATCCATCTGGAGCACACCAGCTCTGCTGCCTTCCGTCCAGGCTGCATGTGCTTTTTCAACCATGATTGCCGCCGCACCTATTGCCAATTGTCTTTTCCTGCTTCCAAACTGGCCGTCGCTCAGCAGTCCTCTTCTCTCGGCCTCATCAGCCAGTATGTCTGCAACCATGTTCTCAATCACCTTTCCAATGCGGTGCAGCAGGGAGACGGAGCGGTAAGCGTTGAGTTTCGTGTAGTCATTGTTTGCTGGCTTTCAGGTTATGACCCGACTCACTAGGTTCCACAATGCTGGGTGTCGGCCCTTCTGGACGAATGCATTTGCCAGCTCCACAGTTCTCTCTTTGTCCCACTTCGAGAGAAGGTGTACAACACCAAACACAGTTCGTCCGGGCCAGGGGCTATTTGGACGGACTGCAAGAATATGGCTCCCTTGACCGCTTGCTCAGTGACGGACTGGTGTGAATGTCCTGCCAGGGGACCTGGTAAGTATTGGTTGTACTCATTCGGTAGAAAGGATTCTCGTCTGAACATCTCATCCTGTTCAGTGATCGTGCTTGCCTGCATTCCATCACCATCGGTCAAGCCCTCCACGGTCATTCATGCCAGTTGTTTGCTAAACTTCGCCTCTCTCCATACCTCGGCTATTATCAGGATTTTCAGAGAGTCCTTCCACACCTTGTCTTTAGCTCTCCGGACTGACTTCTGTAGCTCGGCCTTGGCCTGCACTGTCGCGGCCAACCTACGCCTTCTTCTCTTCTCTCTCCCAAGTTCACTCCTCTGCTCCTTAATCTGGCCATTCCACCATCTGTTTCAGTGCACACAGATCGTAATTTTCTCAGCTGTGGCATCAAGTACCTAGCTCGGTGCTTCCTGCTTCCACTTGCCCTCGTTCTGGACCTCGTCGACTGTGCTCTCCACTCCCATGTGTGTCTGTTCGTTTGCCCGCTCTCTCCACTGCTCCTCAGCCACCTCCACGTCCTCCTGTGACATGGCAGCTGGATTCCACCCTATTACTTGTGTGCCCCCTGCTTTGTCCTGCTTCTCCAGTTCCAATTCCCACTCTATGGTCTAGTAATTGGACCCTGTGGGGTGAATCCTGTTCAGAATGAACCATGTTCCGAATGGGCGGTTGGCCACGGTCAGGTGTATGACGCATTGAGCCTTGCTGTCGGGCCTCGTCCAGTAGTGAGTGGGCCGGTCGTCATTCCCAATTACCAGCCCATGCTCATCTAGACTTCCTTCCCAGTATGTGGCGTCCCTCCATTCCGTGCATCTCGAGTCACAGCATTGGGCCTGGGAGTTGCAGTCTCCCGCGAGCACCGTACCGCTTCCCCCGTGCCAAATCATTCTCAGCTAGTTCAGACTCCTCGCTAGTCTCTCTCCTGTCCCCCCATCTCTCTGATCGTAGATGTTCACAATCATTGTCATCTTCTGTCCCCTGCTGTGAATGACAACAACAATTGTGTCCCCGAGCACATTCTTGTTCAAGTTGGTCCATTCATTGGTTGGAACGGCGCTCCCCATGGGCACCGCCGTCCAGGCTCTCTTGATGATTCGAATATCGTACGCCAGATGACTGATTCCGACTCAATCTGTCTCTCTTGGTGGTTCCTGCAAACAACCCACGTCCGGCTTCCGTTCAACACCCAACTCCGGCGTGGCCATGGTCTATATCTACGACCTGGCGCAGTTGTGCCGGATCGCTCTAAACATTGGCGGCTACTGGCGCTCTGCATTGAACTTCTGGATCAATGCTGGTCGCTGTAATCGTAACTGTTGCCGTTGTCGTCTACATCAGGCTCTCGCCCATTGCTATGTCCCCTTCCCCCTCTTCCTCCACCCTTGCATCCTCCATCTTCTCTTCCCTCTGGCCTCTGTCTCCTCCTCCCAGTGCCTTGGCCCACCGGCGGAGGGTGATCCTGTCCATCCCTGAGATTTCTCCCCCAACACTCGTGGTCCATCCGGCTGGTTCTCTTCTCCTCTCCTTCAGTGCTGCTCTCATCACTTCGGTCTTCATTGCGCACCTACTGCTGAATGCGTCTTGGTTACCTCTGCAGTTGGGGAATTTCTCTTGTGGGTGCCCATAGAGATCGCCCTGGTCAGCAGTTCACCCCACAACGTTGGGCGGATAGTTGCTGGTATGGTGCAGCCCTGTGCAGTAGCGGCCAGTGTTAGCAAGGGTTCCGGACCGTCACTTCGGGTCCGGTTCCGGGTCCAAACCGAACCGTTTCCAAATTGGCAGTCGGGGTTCTCAATGAACACGAATTGTCAACTCGGGTACGGTTCAAAGGTAAACTCCCAACCCATTTTAATTTGACAGGTTGTCAGCGGGTCGCCCTGCGGGTCCATCTATTGATTCAAATAAGGCTCTTGTTTTTGGAGTTTGTTAATTGTATCTTATCAAAATGGCGCTTTCAACAACAAATAATGTGTTTTTGTATGCTTTGCAGCTTGCAATATAGATTAATTTGGAATCAGTATTTTACCTTTGATATATTGTATTATTGCCTAAAATGGAGGTCAATAATTCAGTTATGAACGCGAAGATTAGCACGATGACTTGCTTACCAAATCGGCAACAACTAAAACTGTCGAGGCTCAGTTCACCGTGATTTTCACGATGCGGCATGGAGCATTTTGCTATCCTTTTTCCCAGTCAAGGCTGCCAATATTTGATAAATGGATGTATTCAACCAATCAGAAAATAAATTAGCCAAGATGCGAAGGTAAAAATGGTTGACGCTCTGTTGATGCTCATTCTCAGAATGGGGCGATGACCGTGGTGCTGTCTCTTTTGCCAATAAAAGCTCCCAATCCATAGATTATGCCTAACAGTGACCAATGCATTGTTCAATTACCGCACTTACATAACTACAAATCGTTGACCCCCCGTTGACGCTTATTCTCAACATGGGGCGATGACCGTGTTGCTGTCCAGTTCACCAATAAAAGCTGCCAAAACAATGGTCATGCCTGACGGTGACCAAAGCACTGTTTACTTACCGTACTTACATGACCACAAATCGTTGACGCTCAGTTGACGCTCATGTTACTCTGTTGTCCATTCAATATCTGCTGCCATCGATATTGGTTTTCATCCTAATTTGAATTTATTAGATGTCTTTCGGCCAGATTAAGACTTGGCCCTGTGGCAAACCCGAGCGCTGTAACATTCTTGCACTGTTCACTCACACAGAAGTAAAATTTATCTGCCTTGCCAAAAGCTTCATTGCGCCTGCTAAACGTCTGTTTATCAACCGATATTTACAAGCTTCTCCTCACCATTCACCCATAATCTTTCTCTAACTAAAACACTCGGTAAAGATTCAAAAAGAAGCTGGTGAAACATTCACGCATTCTGTCCTACTTTTTCTTCACTCTCTTGTTCCTTCTTCTTTCCATTGCATTGACCATCAGTAACAACTTTTCAGCGTGTCTCTGTGACTTCCATAAAGGGGGAATCAATCCGGGAACATATGGCGTGGCACTCACATCCTGCTGCTCTGGGGATTCCGCATTCTTGATGCTATTGTCTTGGTCCATATCAAATTCAACGTCCACCGCGCAATCATGTTCACAGTCATTTGGATTATCTAAGTCCCCATTCCAGGTAAGCCAATCTTCAGTGTACGAAATGCTTTCAGGTGTGCTAACCTCGTCACTTTTGACTGGATGACGGTTGATTATCAGGATTCGGCAGACATTCAAGATTTGAATTTGTCCTCCAGGCAGGTCCTTTGCAGAAAAAGGTGGCTGCAAAGGAGATCTCTCTGACAATTTGAATGCAGCCACACCATCATGTTGAAAGAGTGACCAGGATGCTTTGACGATCTCTTTGGTATCCGAAATGTTTCCCACGGCGGTCATCTGCATGTTTTGAGCATGAGATTCCTTCTGTGTAGCACATAGGTTTTGGCTGCCCTGCCACATCTCCAGAAGTCGTGAACCTTGGCCATTCTGTGCAGTGTCTTTTCCTCCGCCCCTGTCTGCATTTCCGAGTTGTTTTCTGTGTTCGCATCATCCAATTCTGGATCAGTGCCTGCCAAAATCTCTTTATTGACTCAAGCGAACTGCCTAACAACGGCTTTCTCGTGAAGCGTCTTGCCTGTTGTTGTTGACTGCCTCCAGCTGGTATCATCTCGGCCAAGGGAAAATCTGGCCTCCACTCTGACACCATGTGGTATGATTGAGAATATGTCGCGCGCCACATTGGAGAGATCGGCGTACTTGCAGCGCGTTTCCTGATGTTGACGCCACCAATCGGTTATGTCCGGTATCCAAAATGTACTGCTACACTCCATTGGGTCCAAGTGGTAATCATTGAGATTTGGATTGATTTGCCACCAGTTCTTCGGTGCTTCAGACGGCGAATTCAAATAGAGCCTGGTGGCGGTCAATATGGGTGCTGCGCAATCGCTTCGTCCGGGTGTCGTCTCAGCCACATTGTTAGGCGTTAAGTATTCTTCATCATCGTTGGACAAATCATATGGATCCAAGGATGATTGACAGGATTGTGAAGCCGTTGCAGAGAAGAAGTGATTGCTGCTCGGTAAGTTGTGAGGTTTATTGACGGGTACGCGTCGATGTTTGGCACAGTATTGATTTTCCAGATACTTCAAAGGGCCTCTTCGTATTGGGTAGTATCGGATGTCTCGTCCTCAGGAATGATAACCATTCCATTGTCCCATTTTGTAAACAATCGCAACTTGCGGAAAGGATCGAGTATATGTGCAGAAATTACATGCAGGCCCGTCGTTGTAGTCACCTTGGTGTAGTATTTTGACAGCTTCTCTCGAGCTAACTTCACCGCGAAGAACAATTCTTCTTTCCATTGAGTTTTCTTATTCGGCAAAGCTCGCATCACGCCATCCATGTGATCAAACATGTCATTGTACACTGTGATAATGTGATGCAATGTGACTGTATGCCACTTGGACATCCACAGGGTCCAATATCGGAATGGCCTCAATACTTCCATGACATACTTCACAACCGTCCACTAAGCCTGAATTGTAAACAGTGGCCGGTATTGGGTGTATTTGGGTTTTGAAGCCACTGACATGTGAATTGCCATAGTCGATAGGCCCGGTCGAGTAACTCCAGTGTAGAGTGTCAAACTGTCTTTACATCCATAATCTGAAGTACGGCAATGCGGACTTTGGCTTTTTGACAGTCAATGAACTCGTTTCGATGACAAGGTGTCAGTGTAATCAATACAGCACGCATTCTCTGCTGGATGAAGGTCAGCTTCAGGACTTTCTAAATATCATGAAATACGTACTTTCTCAATTATCTTTGCCAAACCAGGTCTCATGGCCGACACCTTATTGATTCTAGCATTGCCCCCTTTTTGAAGTCTTTCACTCTTCCCGATGTCTATGCTTTCATTCTCTCCACATTGCTGATAGTGCTCAGGCTTTCCCAAGACTTAGTGCGGGCTTGTACACCGAGACTGCTCATGAATACACCTAAAGCCAGCTGTATGAAGTGGGCCATACATGATATGTGGTTCCTCAATGCAGGCCACTCGATTCCAGAGGCCTGAAGGGTTGATTGCGGCTCGCGGGTCATCAAGTAATTGGAGGAGGCATTATCCGTCATAACACTGAGCAAACGGCCGTCGGTGAGCTCAAGACGATTGAGCACATTCTTCAAATGTACACCTAGCCTTGCTCCAGTATGTTGGCCGTAAACCTATCATCCATAATTAGCTTTTGAAACAGGAAAAGATCAGGCGATCAACCTCCTCGACAGCCAGTTAAACTTTACGCAATGCCCAATTCCGATCCATAAAGTCAGCAATGACCGACGTGATTGCCAATTTGTTCATTGATGTCCATCCGTCCAAAGCAAAACTAACTTTGTTTTGAGACAGCAATTGCTTCTTAATTGCATCCACTGTCAGTACATATTCCCTACGGCAAATATTGCTCAGGGTTGTAACGGATGGCAGCACTAGATCATCGCGTAACAGCTAATATTACCGCCGTAGCTCGACATGTGATATAGCGTTGCTCGCAATATGAGTCGAAAAAATTCCTAAAATGAGGTATCGATTCCACGTGTTTTGGTGAAATTCGCAAGTTTCAAAGTCTTTATCTGCCAATTTGGAACGATTTATCTTGCAGTTTTGGTCCATATGGATCAAGCTGGATGTCAAATCTGAATTTCCTCTGCAGACTTACTATTGTGATTCCTCGACTTCCTTGCCTCTTCATAATGGCTAATGCTGTTCCATCCACTGTCGTACTAGTCAATTCAGTAACTTCTGACTCTGTCAATTCGTTTAACTTTGCAATGTGAGCTTTTGCAAGCAATTGTTTCCCCATTGAGCTGGTCCCATGTTCTGACAGATGGCGAAGAACTTGATATCAAACAATCCATAGGATGCCAGGGCTGCCGGTTGCTTCATTTCCGCAGTGTAATGAGAATCGCCACGACGGCGCATGTCTAGAATTATTCCAAGCAATAGGCTGCTTCGAGCCTTCATTCATTGAGGCCCACCACGCATCCAAAATGAATTGCAATGTAAGGTCGCTCAAATCACGAATAAAGACAGGATCATCTTTGGAAGAAATCATAACCTCGAGTAATGTGGTGTTCAAAGATTTGTAATCTGATATGGCTGTGAGAATTAGAAGGCTGATTGATCCGACTCGAGAGACTGGTGAGAGTGACGATATAGTAAAGCGGACTGCGAGTTCTCATGTATTGACTCTACAACTACAAGGAGAAAATTCAGATCTGTAAGACATTGCATACAGATTTGTGAAGTTCTATACAAGGATAGATTGCAAAGACTGACCGCGTAAAACTCGATTTAGGAACAGCATCGGCAAAAGTGCAAATCGACTATAGGCTGCGCTACGCGCACACGCGCAGCTCATGGCAAGCTGCCCGTGGACCCCTGCGCGACGCACAGCCCATAGTCATCTATAGTCAATTCATAGAGATGTGCGCGTGGGCCTATGGAACTATATACGGCTGCCGGCCAGAGATTGACCTATACTTCTCTTTCCTGCCTGCTGTTATACCGGTACTGTACACACTATTGCTGCGAGTCTGCATCAGAGCCTGCTCTAGAGCCTACTTCAGAACCTGCTTGAGAGCCTGCTTGAGAGCCTGCTTGAGAGCCTGCGTGAGAGAGCCACGCTTCGGGAGGAGTAGAGTTTTCCTCCACTGGAAGCCTTTGGCCGATGGTAAACTCTGAGTTTGTGGAAGCTTTGGCTAATAGAAGGCTCTAAGTCTGTAGAAGCTTTGATGCTAACATTGGCATAGCCAACGTACTTGTCTAAGTGCTTCTGGTACTATGATCACCACCACTGACACCATCACCATCGCCGTCATTACCATCTCCATCATCACCATCACCATCATCACCATCGCCATCATCACCATCAGCCCCGGCCCAAATGCGCACACATACGCCCACAATCCATGGGAAGCAAGCAGCAGATTCCACTGGAAAATCTGAGTCGGAGATCTGCTCTCCCCAAGATCCAATTGTCTACCATTCCTACAGAATCTAAGGCTGCAATTGTCAACACCATGGTCGTGAGGCATCGTGAGATTTCGTCGTGGTGGGCGCGCTAAAGATAAGATTCAGACTATGATATAGACCGACGTCATGATATCGGCCGCCGGCCACCTGCTAACCGCTGCCTGCCACATGCCACACGCCACCTGCCTCACGCCTCCCGGTGCCTGGAGTCTGCAACTCAACAAGTCTCTGGATCGAGCATGTAGGAGCATATTCGGGTGAAGTAGAGTTTTCCACGGGAAGCTTTTGGCCGATGGAAAACTTTGAGTTTGTGGAAGCTTTGGCTAATAGAAGGCTCTAGGTCTGTGGAAGCTTTGGCTAGTAGAAGGTTCTAAGTCTGTGGAAGCTTTGATGCTAATGTTGACGTAGCCAACCTACTTGTCTAAGTGCTTCTGGTACTATAATTACCATCACCAACACCATCACCATCATCACCATCGCCACCATCACCCTCAGCCCCGGACCAAATGTGCACACATACACCCACAATCGGTGGGAAGTGGGCAGCAGATTCCATCAGAAAATCTGAGTTGGAGATCTGCTCTCCCCGAGATCCAATTGCCTACCTTTCCTACAGTATCTCAGGCTACCATTGTCAACACCATGACCGTGAGGCATCGTGGAATCTTGTTGTGGTGGCCGCACTAAAGATAATGTTCAGACTATAATATTAACCGACGTCATGATTGCTGCCAACATATGCCGCATGCCACCTGCCACACGCCACACGCCATACGCTACCCACCACCCACCAAACAATGCCTGCCATACGCCCCCAGCCTCACGCCTCCCGGTGCCTGGCGTCTGCAACTCAGCAAGTCTCTAGATCGAGCATGGAGGAGCATACATGGGAGCATATAGTCAAGTGAGATTGGGAGTGTACCATCGAGTGCAATTGGGAGAGTACTTGAGAGCGACTGGGAGGTGTACTTGGGAGTGTCTTGAGAGCTTACTTGGGAGCGTACAGTCAAGCAGGCTGGGAGTGTGCACTCGAGTGCAATCGGGAGCGTGCTTGAGAGCGTTCTTGGGAGTGTGCTTGAGAGCGTCTTGAGAGCTTACTTGGAAGCGTACAGTCAATCAGGCTGGGAGTGTCATCGAGTGCAATTGGGAGTGTCCTTGAGAGCATGCTCGGGAGTGTGCTTGAGAGCTTCTTGAGAACTTACTTGAGAGCATAAGTCAAGCAGGCTGGGAGTGTGCCATCGAGAGCAATTGGGCGCGTACAGTCAAGCAGGCTGTGAGTGTGCAATCGAGTGCA
>Ga0307515_10003330_pt1 | contig 33945 bp, 32 predicted proteins | sample 17_EM_MG_FD_194513 | JGI IMG/M metagenome (GOLD analysis project Ga0307515, IMG submission 194513) | Populus trichocarpa ectomycorrhiza microbial communities from riparian zone in the Pacific Northwest, United States - 17_EM | ecosystem: Host-associated > Plants > Roots > Unclassified | place...
GGATATTGTTCTTCGACACCTGACATGGTTCAGTTTTAGGGAGTGCGAGGGTCCATCGTCAAGAACCAGGCTGTGAAGGCTGAGCGCCTAGACTGCTGGCAGAAGCAATGTTCGAGTGGGACCCGCATCGATCCTTGGCCCTCACCATCCTGATACAGAGTCTTCGCTTAAAGCTTTAAATAAATGGTAAATAGAGAACTGGAGATGCGACTTTAATGCTACTTTATTGACCCGAGGTCGAGTGGTCTATACTTTCAGTGTTCAAATTTTCAAACTTTGCCAAGCCAGCTTCTGATTGGTTAGAAACAAAACCGTGCGCGGTAAGTTGTGGCAGAATCCACGTGACGAACTTTAAAACATTGCGCTCTACAAAAGCTCCACTAAAAGCTCTACCAAAGGCTCTGCCAAAGGCTTTACAGCACCTCCGCCCACCCAGTGTACTGGCCACGTAGTAACTGGAGCACGCTGTGCGCAGGGGGGTCTAAGGAGGTCTCCCCTTTGAAGCTCTGCTCGAAGCTCTGCTCGAAGCTTTACTCGAAGCCCTATACGGAGCTCCAAAGCTCTACTAACACGCAGCACTAATATACTAGGAAGGTTCTGCAATCGGCCGTATAGCCGCCCATACGGTCAATCGCCGTATAATCGTCTCTACGAACGGCTCTACAAACGTCTACACGATCGCCCGTACGAACGCCCATACGATCGATCAATTAAACGTCTATACGATCAATCGATCAAACGTCTATACAATCAATCAGAGGCCCGTATAAACGTCTCTACGAGCGTCTATAAACGTCCTACAAACGTCTCTACAAACGTCTACAATTGCCCATACAATCGTCCGTACGAACGTCCGTACGATTGTCTCTACAAACGTCTGTACGAACGCCTACACGAACGCCTATACAAAGCTCTGCTCGAAGCTCTACAAAAGCTCTACACGAACCTTCATACGAGGCTCTGCAAAAGCTCTACTAAAAGCTCTACTAAAAGCTCTACCAAAGCCTCTACCAAAGCCCCTGCAAGAGCTCTGCCCACGCAGTAAATGGAGCACACAGTGCGCAGGGGGGTCCAAGGGGGTCTCCCCCTTGAGCTCAAAGTTCTACTCGGAGCTCTACTTGAAGCTTAATACGGAGCTCTAAAGCTCTGCTAACACGCAGTACTAATATACTAGGAAGGTTCTACAATTGGCCGTACAAACGCCCATACGATCAATCAATCAATCAATCAAACACCCATATAATCGATCAATCGAACACCTATACGAACGATCAATTAAACGTCTATATAATTGCCTATACAATCGTCTCTACAAACGTCTGCACGTCTGCAAGCCTGCACGTGGCTCTGCACAAGGCTCTACACAAGGCTCTACACGAAGCTCTGCACGAGGCTCTACCGAAGCTCTGCATGAAGCTCTGCACAAGGCTCTACCAAAGCTCTACACAAGCTACCTAGCAGTAACTAAGGCGCCTTAGCCTTACTACTACTTCTAAATTAAGTAAAAGCTCTATATAGGGGGCGTCCAGGGGGTTCCCCCCTGGAAAACCTCATATCTACATATATATTAACTAAACTCTATATAATAAGGCTCTGAGTTAAAGCTTTAGGTTAATCAATCGGCTTATTAATTATAAACTCGGGTCAAAATTTTCGTTGGGGGGTACCCGACGATCCGCATGTTTTGTAAAATATAAAGCTAGTGCAAAGGCAGACTAGGTAAGTTGCATAAGCATACTCACGAGTAATTGAACTGATTTAGCATTAGATGTCGCCACCACATGTAGGGAGGGCGGCCGACCCGCTCCGGTCACCCCCTTGTTTTTGTGGCGTTTCCCAGATATTAGCGCGGTTAAAGCTATGATTTACTTTGCAAAGGAGACAGGACGTTTACACCAAAGCGAATAACAAGCCGATCTCAATGAGCGAATACACTTAAGGATCCCCTCTTCTACCTACACCTCCTAACCGACTACACTGGCGGCGCGAAGAAATTCCGAAGAGAATACGTTAATTAGCCTAAAGAGGTAAAAAGCTAACTGGTAAGGGGGCGAGAAAATTCGGCGAATAAGAGCGCGAGAAGATTTGGCGGATAAGAGGGCGAGAAGTTTTAACGAATAAGAGCGCGAGAAGTTTTGATAAATAAGAGCGTGAGAAGGTTCGATAAATAAGAGCGTAAGAAGATTTAATAAATAAGAGCGAAGAAGATTTGACAAATAAGAGGGCGAGAAAATTTAATAAATAAAAGGGCGAGAAGATTTAACCGATGAGAGGGCGAGAAGATTTAGCCAATGAGGGCGAAAAGATTTGACCAATGAGAGGGCAAGACGAGCGCAACCCAATTTTTTCTCGGGCGGTATTTAACTCCTTTCGGAACTAACGTTCCTCCAGGCACGACCTTCTCACACGGACCACCTGCTCCGGGGACGCTGGCGGGTTGAGGGATAAGAGTTATATTTTAACAATTTAATTTTCGCAAACAACTTAAATTCACGTAATATTCTAACTTGATCAGGAAGGAACTAAACTCAATCAGTGGGAGGTGTCTGCATATCATTTAGAAGGTGTCCCTCTACGGCTGTCCTTTATCTTCCTACTCTTACATGCTGTCGACCGTCAAGGTCACTGTCAGGTACTACCTTATGACTCACTACCCTGTTTCTTGCCATCTTACCTACCCCTTGACTCGGTCATCGACTCGGTCACCGACCTAGTCTACTACCCCTTCCTTATGTATATAGAGAGCTTCTAGAGCTAGCTTCAATCGACAGAGTTCTTATGAGTGACTTGTCCGTCCGACACATGCCTCCCACCTCACAAGTAGAGTCTGTTTGGTGGCCTTGTTTAAGGGGGAATTGATGTAGTGGTTTACTTTCTTCAGTAAACGGTTTCATTGCGGATAAGAATTCAATGTGCCGAATCAGTCATGCTGTCCGGTAAAATTATATGGCAATGTTATCTTACTTAGTTCTATTTACTAGATCAATCAACTCAGTGGTGGCACAATAGGATATGAATAAGCGTTGGTACATGTCTTTTCTCCCATCAAGACTTCTGAACGTAGTTGAAGGGTCGTTAGAGGTATACTCAACTATTCCCTGGTTTGCTCACCTCTTACCTTTTTTCTTCACCTCTCCTTCCTTTACAAACCCCCCAACTACCAACGCCTCCCGCGCTACGGAATTTATGATTCTAAAACGATCTGGTCCTAGATGTATTCCTCCATACCATCTTGTTACGACGACCATAACGTTCCAAACATCCATCAACTGCATCAAGTGTAGGACTCGGCCACCTGCCGCCGTCTCGCCATCATCATCGCAATCTTGGTATGTTGTATCATTTGCGCCGCGGATACGCCACGCGGTGATGTTGTGGGTTGCCTTTGCAACCTTTCTGTCACTGGTAAGGAGATGCGAGAGGTAAGACTTTGCCTGGATAGGAGAAGAGACTGAAGCGCAGCGGGCGAGGAATACAGATTTTTTTTCTGTTAGCGGTGCTGAAAGGGACCACGGAGGCTCCTCTTCTTCGCTTCCCCCTAGATTGGACACTTGTGGGCCTGCATCACCTATCCCGTCCGTGTTTTCCAGATCGTAGATGCGCTGCGCGGGATCCTCGTCAGAAGCATCATGGGCATTGATATGACCCTGCTCTTCAGCCTGTTCTAGTGCTCCGCGGACCTCTTCCAATAGATCAAAAATGCAAGGTTCACCAGGCCTATATACCTGTGCTAGAACTTCTCTAACCAGCTGCACAACCTGATTTCCAGCACCTTTTTGTACGTCATTGCCTACGGTTTGCGTTCCTAATATAGAGGGAGGGGCATCGGGGTAATCCGCTGGAAATTCGACGCGAATAGAAATGGAGGAGAGAAAAGGCAGGCGCAGTATGCAAATTGCAGGTTCTATAGAGATTGATAAGAGGGTGGAGTCGTCAAAAATGGAGTTAATGGTGGTGAGCTCGTCTGTGAGTGCTGTCATGTTGGAGGTTGGAAGGATGGCGAGTGGAGGGACTTCAAGCGAATGTGAAGACCCACTTTCTGTAAGCTTAACAACACGACAACACTTCAGGTACAGTAGATTGCTAGGTATAAGCAATAGATGTGGCCGCTCTACAAGGCCATATTCAGTGGTGCTGATAATCGTTATCACACAGACATTTTCGTCAAACGGTCATTTCTTATCCACGACGCCCTTACAAGCCCGGGGTCTCGCCAATTCGACACACATATTTAGTATTACCGCCTTTCCTGTCTCTCAATTTCTTTAACGCTCCCTCGACACCTTCTAGCCCATTAGGTACTACCTCAAATGGCTGGCCACCGAATTTGCCGTCCGCCAGAATTGCCTCCAAAATCGTACTTATAACAGCGCCGAACATTTTCCCGCCAGCCGGTTTGTCCTCATGCACGCTGCCGACCCAGATCTGCTCAAACCAGACTCCTTTCTCTTCCAAGAGATCTTGCTGCTCTCCTTTACCATAAATCCCGCCTTTAACGCCCATTGTGCAAGTGTATCGCCCCTCTTTTTCGAGCACTGGCATCAGATACTTGATGCTGGTTACAGAATTACTAGCATCGAAGACGTGATAGCATTTTTCACCTGCAAGGGCTGTTTTGAGCTCTTCGGTGATAGTCTCAGAGCGGTAATCTAACACGATATCGCACCCGCTCTCTTTCGCAAACGCAGCCGACGATCCAGCAATTCCAATAATGGGGCTGATGGCTGGATTAAGACGTGCGAATTTCGTAGCGAAAGCACCAACTGAGGAGCCGGCCCCGTTGATGATAAGAGGAAATTTCGTATCGTTTCCATGTTCGTCTGTGCGCTCGAAGGGGAGCGGAATCCGTAGATTTCTATATAAACCTACAGCTGCAGTGAAAGCTGTTCTTACCCACGGTCAGCACATCTACGGCTGGTGAATTGGTGACATTGAGGAACAGCTCACCAGCCAATGGAATCGTTGCCGCCTCCTCAAAGCTCATAGAGGATGGAATGTGGAAAACCGTGTGTGTTGGGCACACAGTGTATTCTGCATAAGTGCCTCGAGGAGTGTCCATTTCATGAAATCCAGCTACACGGTCACCTTTACGGAAATTCTTCACTTTTGCACCGACGGCTTCGACGATACCACCAACATCGTCCCCTTGATTTAATTTGACATTCTATAAGATAAGACAATGTGAGAGTGGGGTTCTAAAAATGTTTGTGCTAGAGCCTGATCGCTTAATGGGCATATCTATGAAGCGTGCTTACAAAATATTGAGGCATAGGATGTTTCCAGTCCTTTGGATTTGATCCAGCCACAACAACTTTAATGAGGATTTCATCGTCTCCGTACTCACTGCAGGGAGTGTAAGCTATGAAAAGTTCTGTTTTGGATTTGGAACTACGCTTACGGAATTGGGATGTCTTCGAGTTTAGTCGTAAACTCTGGATCGTAATAGACAAGGAGGTTCTTCATCACGATGACTAGTTGATTGAAGGCGTCAATAAGCGGGGCCAGGGGTGGTAGAGAAATAGAGATATAACTCTGCAGGATTCCACGATGAAGGATGATGAAGGGCTGTGATGTCTTCTAAGATAACGGAAGAGCTTTTATAGTTCGTTAATTCTCACAGCCACAATTCTTGCCCTACAAATTGTCCGCTCATGAATGGTGAAGTGATAGTGTAAGCTTCGGGGTGCTCGGGAATCTCTCGGTCCAGATCCTGTCTGCTAGCTGCATGTCAGCAACGCCACAGCTACACCACTTTAAACCAATATAGCCGTACATCATCACGCCCAGCTGATAAAACTCCAATGTTATTTCGAATTTAAGAATTGCAAACCGTACTCTACAGACTGCGAGAGGTAACCCATAGAAGCCCGCACGCGTAGCGCCCAACCGTAAGTCCTAAACCCGCGTGAATTGTTGACTCCCCCAAACAGATACCTGACCCCGTTTGAGACGAAATACTACCAACCACGGCCTCGACCACGTCCCCGTTGATTGTACCCATTCCCACGATGCCAAGAATGCGTGTTATTGCCATACGCAGAACCGCCATAGCCTCCCTGCAATTGATGAGATGGTTGGCTCCATGACCCAGGAGGACCGCTAGGCGTTGAAGGATCACCAAACATCGGGTAGCCTGACGCTTGCTGAGGCGGCGGGTGCCCGAATCCAGGATACGGCTGGTATGGTGGTGCTGGCTGATTCATTGACATGCTCGGTGGGATGGGCGGAGGAGGGGGTGGAGGCCAAGGACCATTATAATTCGGTGGAGGAGTTGGAATAGGCACTCCACCAGGACCTATTGGAAAACCAGGGCCAGGAGAGCCGGAAAACGGATGGGATAGAGGTGGTGGCGGTGGCGGCGGGGGAGGAGGATGGGGTTCGTATTCTCTTTGGGGCTCCTGCGCTTGTGGATAAGATTGGTTAAATGCTTGGTAATTCTGGTGACTCTTTGAGGCTAGCGGTTCATGCCTAGGGGAATGACCGTTATTTCGAGTCTTAGGCGAGGATGATCTTGATTTTCGACCGCCTGGACTCCTTAAGCTTCGATAGGCCCGCGAAGGTGATCGCGATCGTGTAGAGTCACGGGAGCTCCGTGATTGAGACTGCGAGTCTCTGCTGTGATAGCGTGCCCGCCTTGAAACATGCCTCGAGGGTGACCTTGTCCGTGAATGACTACCTCCCCTAGATGGACGCTGCTCGTCATGTGCGCTATCGACGGAAGAGCTATATCGCCTTCTTTTACGAGGACTAGAGCTCCTGCTACGGCTCCTGCTCCTACTGTTGTTTCTGTGCTCAGCTAAGGCTGACTTGCCGCCATTCGGCCTGGCATGTTTGCCTCTAATTCTCTTCATGCTCTCACAAAAAGTTGTTGACCAGCCATAGTAACCATCCACTGTTGCGAGCTCCCCAGTGACCTCATCACGAATTAGAGGTTGGCCGATTTCGTCAATATCCACTACAATACCTTCGTCCTCGTCACCGCTACCAGAGTATATTCTCTCAACGTCCTTCAAAAAGTCTCGCACGACGTTGGCCAAAGCCCCATTCGCCGGGCCTGCAGGAAGTTGAAGAGGCTTCATCTCTCGAACAGGAATAGGACTTGAGGGACTAGGCATAATGTGACGAATCATGTTCGCAGCTGGAAGCCAATACCAAGGCACTGATGGGTCTCCATGCGATGCTGGCATGGTAAACGGAGCATCTTTGCTTCCAAGCGACGACTTTTCAACTTCCGAGTTGACAGATTTTCCTTGCTCGATTCGGTTATCATATGATTGCTGCTCTGTAACCTTTCCAGCTTCCTCTGCAGCTACGCGAAGTTCGTTGATATTGTGTCTGGTGTAGTAATTGTTGGCCTCCCACAAGTCAAGAAGCTCTTCAACCCGTTTGTGAACCTTCCGGTTTTTAGACAGTTCACAAGATGTTGCAAGGCTGACCAATTCTTCTAGATGTGGCTGAAGATTGGTGGTTAAACACGTATAGGCTGTAGGGTCGCGGCTGTGGTGTTTGGTATGATGCAGAAGATCATTCAGAAGATAGAGGACATGAAGTCGTTTTCGTTTGGCCGACGGTTTATCACCGATAACGATCTTACCTAAAGCATTACTTCTCCCAGGCGTGCACGTTTTAGAAACGACCTTCAGGTATTCTCCGAAAGTCGTAGTTCTCGCAGGAGATGGCGTAACATTCCTGAACACCCAAGCCTTGCATTTCTATCCTCACAGTTCATGTTTAGTGATTCCGTCACTTATCCGCAAGAGTAGTTGATCAAACCTGGATATTCATCGGCGAACATTGTACGAGGGCTGCATCCAGCAGCGAGTGGAATTCAGTAATAGCCTCTTTCGGGGCTGACGGCAAAATCGCATCAGGCCGCAGCATTCCAGCAGTAAAGCGAGCTTTCGCAAGGGCGAGAGCGGGAATTGCCATGGCGAAGGTGACGGAGTTGATGGAAGGAGCTGTAGGTCATACGATGCTAAGGTAAAGTCGAAACTCTGAGGAACCCTTGGCATCCAGTGCCACCTCACGTGATATTCTAACTTGAAGCGGAAGGATCTAAGAATTGGGGGGACGGAGCAAAAACGAGATTTCCTCTTCCTTTTTGGGACTAGCGGTTTTTTCCCCATAGGGTGCCAAAAAGGTTGCTGAGGTTCTAGGCCTCTTTGGGGGGCCTTCGGCGGGTGAAGGGGCATGGACCACTAAAATCTCTTTACTTAGGCGACAGAGCCCCTATGACTTTGGCGACCGTATGGGAGATAGCCACTAGTCCCAAAAAGGAAGTGGAAAGTTTTCGTCCATTTAGGGCGGTGCTATTTGGACATCCCCCCAAATCAGGGTTGGCGCCCGCCTCAATAGGTTAGAATATCACGTGCGTTTGACTTATTGCTCTGCATCGTGAAATCCCATCCTCACCATCCTGCCGATAGCCCCTACTACTACCGCCATGGCTCTCAACGCCGCGCCTATAGCAAATTGCGACTCGGCAGAGGCAGGAATCGAAGTCCTTAATGCCCAAGCGAAGTTACAAGGCTTTGCGACAATTATAAAGGGATCCAAAAAGGACAAACAGGCTCCGGCGACTGTGCGCAAGCCATGGCTTATATGCGATCGAGGAAGACACTATATACCAGATCCGCGCAGTCGTCGTACTGCCTCTAAGAAGACCGACTGTCCCTTCAAAGCCACATGCACGGCCTTCCTTGTTGCCACACGTTGTATCGGCAACTACACCGAAGGTCTTGATGTGATCCATGAGCACTGGCTCTTCAACGTCCTCATCGGAACTCCCCCTACATACCGATCGATCCTGTACTACTTATACAAGACCCAGCAGTTGTTCAGCGTCGCCTCGGTCGTCCTAAAGACCCTACTAACCCCCGCAGGCCTAATAAGTCAACCCGTCGAGAGCCATCAAGATTTGAGACAGTTGGCAACAATACTGGTAACGTAGGATGGGCCGTGGACGTCGGCGTGCCCGCGGAGGCCGTTCGCAGACGTCAAACAGAGGAAGCAGCACCTAATCAAGTTCACGCGTAGCCTCGCAGAGTACTATGTAGTCCATTAGTCGGCTTAGGGACAGGGAACAGGTCGAGGTCAATTCGTGGAAGTCAAGATACTTCTACAGATGGCTTGCCACCTATCGGCAGCAATATTTAACAGGTTTTGAGCGGTTAAAGGGCTTTGCCCTTTTAGGGGTCCTTTGGCGCATTCTAGCTTTGATTTAAACTCTACCACATGTACTATAGTTAAAATCAAGGCTTAATTAAGGTATTATAGTTATAAATGTTTCATTTTAAAAGCTTCATTTTCGCGATGCAGATACGAATAAGTCAAACGCATGTGATATTCTAACCTATTGAGGGAGGCGCCAAACCTGATTTGGGGAGGGGGTGTCTATCTATTAAAAAGGGGTGTCTAAACAGCACCGCTGTATGATCACCGTCGACCAAAAAGATCGCCTTATCCTTAGACCAACCCGCGAACTTGAGGATTCGCGGAAGCGAATTCCATTTGCATACCTTAACCAACTCCTTTGGTAAAAGATCAAATTCTAGGGCTTCAAAGAGCACCATGCCGCAAAAGGTTTTTATTCCTTGAATAGCTATAAGGCATCGGGTGTAGAGTGTCGACCAGTATCTAGTAGAGTACGCCGTTGGATTGGGTGAAGTATAATGTAGGAACACAGTAAAATCAGAATACAGGGCGTGTCTTTTATGCATTTGAGGTCGGTCTGTTGTGAAGCCCAATTGTGAACTCACAAGTTCTCTAAGACATAGGCTTACACCGCCGTGATATTTGGACAAAGGCCTCTCTAACCCATTCTACTTTCTCTTACCCCTCAACCCTCTTCTCTCTGCATTTGCAGCTTTCCTAGCTGCAGACTTCTTCCAAGCCCTAAATCGATCACCGGGGACGAATTCCCTAACCTTGACTTTGGCCCTCTCAGCAGCACGTCCAATCTGCCAGTTGGCCTCACGATACGCGTATCTCTTCCCCATTACCAATTGGGATTGTGCTTGTGTACGATTCACAGCCATAGCAGCTGTCTGACTTCCTTTTACCTCTCCAACTTGCATATCGCCTTCCAAAACCTCAAATCTTGGGCTGCTGGGGGCTTCTTGGTCCATCTGCACAGCTAACATCCCAAGTCGTCGTCGACGTGCAGCATTAGGAGGATATGGGAGGGTCTCATGTCGCTGGAACGCCACACCAATATACTGCCGCTTTGGGTGTTTGAGGGGGTCACGGTAGTATTTGACGTAACCAGATTGTGTTGCGAAGATGGTATGATCGCGGCCCATTGCGCAGTTCTCTCCAGGAAACCAGTGCGTCCCACGCTGGCGAAAGATGATGTTACCGGGGATCACGTATTCTTCTGTAGAGACAGTGAGATTATTGACGATTTCTTCGTCTCAACACAGAAAAAGAAATAGGGTAATTGAAGCGGAATAGTCGCCTTAAAGAGCTAGGCAAGAAATAGTGACTGCGTACCTCCAGTCTTTTTTGCGCCTAATCGTTTGCCTGGTCCATCCTTTGCCCCGTTTGCACGTCCTTGGGCTTGATGAGTAGCATGTCGGATAAAAGTGAGTGTAGGCGAGAAAGGAGCATTGGCGGATCGTAGAGTATCGAAGCCGTAGGATGATGAGATACAAGCAGCATAAGATGGCTTTAGTGCGGTAATTGCTGCCCGCGCGGGCGTTAATATTCGTGGTAATAGCATGATGGACGAAATCTGTCTGAATCTGAACCTCCAGACAACTTTGAGTTAGCTATGCTTGGCAGTTTTGTCACGTAGTTTTTGCCCTCGATCCTGTGCTAACTTATCCGGTGGATGCACTACGCGCACGTGCATATTGCTCCTTATCGCCAACGAATTCTCATAAATTAGACCGCTTATGGGACTTTTAAAATCCTTTCGCAATATTCCCTCACTACTATACCTTATATAATTCTCTACGTCTAATTATGTCCAAAATACTATGAGCTAAAAGCTCTTTATCTTCTCTATCGCCTCTACATTGTGACGATATCGTGGCTCTATTCTATAAGCAGTTGGATATGGAGTTGGTCAGTTTTGGTTTAAAATCTATGAAGATGTGTTTTTATGACGATATATCTCGCCCCTCAGTATTCTTAGTAGGGGGTTATAAATCATATAAATAGAGATATAATTATTATTATTATTTCTATTTATTGCCCGATTCGGTCCCTTTTCTAGATCCATGCAGATTTCTACCTTCTATTTACAGGAAAAATCCCTAGCAGGGAAAAACCTGGGTGTAGCCCTTCAGCTAGTCTTGCGCGCTCCGCCTTCGTCTAGCCTATTTCCCTTTATTATATGTCTGCCTTTCGTACCACGCTTCCAAGGTATCTTGGAAGGTCTAGGGGGTAGTGGGAGGGTCTGGTGGTTCGCATGCGTGTCGCCTTCGGCTCGGCGGGGGTGTCCAGTCCCTTAGGGGCTGGAAGGAGGCGTATCCTCCGGTGTCCTCCTGTCGGATCTCATATGCTGTCTGGAACTGCTGGAGGACTCCTTGACTAGAGATATGATTACCTAAAGAACCTATTTACATCAATAAAATATATTATAACTATCGTGGTTGGGACGTAACTCGTAGAAAAGGATAAAACTTGATTTTTAAACCATTCAGTTACTACCAAAGCGATACCCATAAGCTCTCAGACGCGCAGAAGATTTTAGGGGTATAGGGGGCCGTTGCACGTGCTTCCCCTGCCCCATAACCAAATTCTACTACGGAGCGACTGATTTATGAGATAAGTGCTAACCTTGAAGAATCCAAAGCCTCCCTAAAACCTACTGACATAAAATATTTAGAAGTTTTCCTAAGATATGTCGCTAGTATGTTGCGTACTACAGGACGCAAGTAATGTCAACTATACTACAGAGGAGGCCGAATCGGCCTTCCGTTATGGAACATGTAGCTCGCTTCCTGATTGTCAGAAATACATATTTGCAAAAGAGGTGTTTATCATGCTAGATCTTCTACTTCATGGAGGCCTAGATATTTGGAAACAGCAACTATCAACCACTATTCATGCTATTAACTCCGATCCCGCTCATCTTGGGGTGAAAACTAAAACCTTTTAAAAACAACAAAGTAATAAGCAGTCTTGCTGTAAATAAGATCATATCCTTTGAACGCCTTTGTGTTTTCCTTCGATGTTCTCGAATGAGAAACTCGTGCGGATTCCGGCATCAATCGATATGGGGACGATGTTGTACACACGGTGCTGAGTGTTCATGGCCGGTGGGCCAAGCGCAGGGCAGCAGGACGCACAGAGCGGGGAACTCAAATGGCACCCATGGAGTATCCATACAGTCCTTTTTATTGTCCGAAATTTTTTTATATAATAAGGTACTAAATATCATAGTGGACCGATGAACGGTTAGGGTTGCTGAGATGACGCTAGACGAAGTAGTGCATGAACAGAAATGAACTCGAAAGAGCAATGTTGAATAGATAAGATGGCCCAAAAGTGGAAGGACATTCGTAAAGGGGGTACTTTGGGCCAGTTTTCGAGAAAACGTTAGATGTGGCTTTGCTGAAATAGCTCCGCTTCTAGCTCATGATGGTCTTGGAGAAGAGCGCAATCTTGAGCTTTTGATAGGCCTCGATTGCTGAATCTCGTGTTGTTGCTCTGCTTTCCGGTGGGAGCTGGCAGGTAGCCCGTTCTGGTAACGACTCGGTCCAGGACTCAATTGTAGAGACCCGTGTAGAGGTAAGGTATGGATGAGCATTTGGAGGGGTAGCAGCCCGGCGAGATCTCGTTTCGATAGAGGGGGCCGAGGCAGTAGAAGCAGTAGAAACAGTCATTTTAAGCCCGAAAACGAATAGGCTGGAGATGTAACGAGACTGAAGAAACTATTGACAGGGACTTAGGATGAAGAAAGATCTGCGCTAAAGGTCTGCGAAGAGCTTCTCGGGAGGGTAAAGGGAAAGCTGGAGATTCCAAAGAGATATACTTACCTTGTTAGAAAGGGGTGTGCGAGTTTCTAGATTTCAAAAGCATTAGGGCGTGCGGTGAGAAGCAAATGAAAAGAGGCACTAATTAGGTTGCAGGAGGATCACTGAATCATAGGAGCTGGTGAGATGCGCCAACAATGAGAACATAACCTGGCCAATAGGAGGAGATTGGGCGGAGAATGCCTGATAGATTCACGATAATTGCTGGAAGCCACGAAGTTGCAGAGCCGCCAGCGGGTGACAAATACTACAAGCGGGAGGTAAAACAACGTGGACATGGGTTTGAAACGCGAGAAGGAATGGCAGAGGTAGTGAAGAGAGGCCGTTGCTCGGTGGTGTAGGCTGAAAGCAATTCCAAATCACCAGTCGGAGTCCGGCTCGTTACCATTGATTTGAGTTAGCGCACGCACACGGCGCGGCTTTCGTCGAAGCCTGACAAGCTGCTGAGCCGGCCAGCCTTCCATCCTGACTACGATGCTTTCTATGGTGAGCGAATCTTGCAGCTGGTGCAGTTGGTGCAGTTGGTGCAGGATGCGGAAGGATCCGAGTATTGCCAAGTCGCTGTTCGCTTTACAGGGTTCTATTGGCTGCTCACGGCGCCCCCAGCACTGCCAGCAGCAAACCTTCTACCTCGGAAGGCCTCTGTCCTTCGTGACGAGCCGCCAAGTCGTCACCCACAAGGCTTGCCATTATACAGTCATGGTTGCACTGCTACTACTTCTAGATGGCGCAAGCTTCATGTTGTGATCGAGTCTATTCTTGTCACGAGAGCTAGATGGGAGTCGGAGGACGCTAAAGGACAACTGTACTTACTACAGGATTTCAGCCGCTCCGATTCTTTCAGAATAAGGGCCCACCGCGCTTGCAGTCTGCACTACTGTTTCATTGAGTACCATGCTGTAGTGTTCACTCAATCAGGACATATGCAGTCAACTGACCCGCCAGCTGACTTCAATAGTTACGGAACTACACCCTTGTAGATGCTTATTTCATTCCTTCTCTTGCTAAGCCCATATAATGCAAAGCGTTCGAGAAGGATCCAACCTTGACAAGCACCAGAGCTTGGATCGGTGAGTCTTGTGATCAAATATCCCCCCCTCCAAAAAAAAATTACCTCTGCTAAGCTCTTGGTTTTCTGCTTCCACCTTGGAGATTATGAACATGTTATTCGGTCAGAAAAACAGTCTTGATTGATTCTGACGCCTGTCTTGCGCCTGTCTTACGCCCTCCTTTGTGCTGTTCCGCAAAGCCATACAGCTACTACCAGCCTTCTGAAAACTGCGCAAAGGTACTATTGGTCGTTTACAAATTCCATCTGATTCATGTTTTTCTAAAATATCAAGCCTACTCTACTTCTCCCGGAATACTAATACGAGAACTTCTCAGCTCTCAGCCTTTTGTGGAGTAACCATCTAAATGACTAGCCACATGTTTTACGTTAGATCTCTATCAGTGAGAGTCATGCTCGCAAATCCATCTTTGCTATTGGTCTGTATCTCCCTGTCAACTCCTTAAATTGTTTAATTGCTTTGATGATCTAGGAAGAAATCCAAGCAAATCTAGTGCACTGTTGACCAACTTCCATATCTCGAAGATTTTCCTGCGTTCGATATAACTGTACTTTACCTTTTGTTAGTGAATGTGAATATACGCATATAGTCGTCTCGTGAATTGAAAACACTAGTCTTAAACTTAGTTTTAGGGTTATCGTCTACCAAGGCTTCTGCAACAATTTGACATACATTAAACACGAGACGAACCTCGAATCCTGACTAGCTTCATCGTCATCTCGACACAAATGTAGTCTTTTCAGCCGGCCGTCCCGGTCACCATATTGCGGTGGCACATCGCCCTCTCCGGCACAGCTTACTTGATCTCACTGTAACGGACTTAATACATTCCTAGTTCCTTGGTATCATCTATCGGTGTTTTTCGGACAGCAAAGCGAAAGGCGAACAAACTCTCCTTATGCATACGATAACGTTTTCGACTCGCTTCAGAGGTTCCCGAACTTCTTCAACCAGCATTTCTACAGGGTTCTGGAGCATTCTAAGCAATTCGGAACAAGTGGTAATCGTGTATTGAAGTCCAGTACCTTTTGAACTCTCGGATTTGGAAAGTATCGGCGATTAATCAGATATGGCGAGTCCACAATTTGGTTGGTTTGGAAAGCTGAAGCCTTCGTGGCGATTTCTAGTAGTTGCTGCCAAGTCATATTTCTAAGGGTAGTTGTTATATTAAACCGTATTCTAGATTGTATAAGTATCTTTATGAGACCCTAGAAACACCCTTGAATGCTACCAGTGAGTGCATGTTGTCTTTGTCATTCACAGCCCGAATATGGGGAGGATAGAGCATCAATATGTCTGCCTTAGGGCCACCTCCAGCATCTTCAGTCACCGTCGCAGAAGCTCCTTCGGGCATTGGATGGCAAGCCCTTAGACCCGCTATCGCTTGTACAATTCTTGCTGTTATCGTCGTGATGTTGAGATGGTATATTCGATTATCTCTGACAAGGAGAGTGGGACTGGAGGATTACCTCATAACTGTTGCTCTGGTTGCTTTCCTGGATGCTAGCATGATTGTATATTACAAGGTTCGCTGATTATTTGTAGGTATTGTCAATTGCGATGACTTCGGTTATTGGCGCAGGTAAGTCTAGCATAAAATGCCTCCAATGATTTGGGACTAGGATTAGTGCGCTAGTTGGCTATGGATGCTGACCCAGCCTGTCGTTTCAGAGGTTATACTAGGCCATGGAAAATGTAATTGGAGCAAGGAGGCATCTTTACTTCCTACCATGACTATTGTAAACCCCTATAATGATCGAGTCGTATAGTTGATTTAGAGCTGACAAGAATGGCAGCTTGTTCTGACGAGCAACGTGCTTTACCAAATTCTCATCAACATCACCGAAGCTTCCATAATAATCCAGTATCTCCATATCTTTTCAGGAGGGCTGCTTCGCTACGGTTGCGAAATCATACTCATATCGCTTCTAGGTGCGCTTTTTTGGGGAGTGTTTTGGGGAATATTTTTGTCATCTAACTGAAAAATATTGGCATCCAGAAATCCCTGGACACTGTATGAAACCGTAGATATATTGGTTCTCTGCTGTGGAAATCAATATAATGATGGACTCCGTTATTAGGCTACTGCCAATGCCCATAATAGGGCAACTTCGCCTCCCCACACGGCCAAAAATAGGGCTGGTTGCAGTTTTTGCTACGGGAGGGTTGTAAGTGCTCGTCGTTGTTTTTAAACGAATATCTTTCTCTGACGTGCACTACAGCGTCTGTGTCGTTAGTGTTCTTCGCCCACATAGCTGCAATCCACCATGAAACACTCGCATGGGATCGTGGCTTATCAAACGGTTAGGCTCCGGTGTAGCGGCAGTAGTCTGGTCAGCTGTCGAAACTAACGTAGGAATGATGTACGCGTCTATGCTGGCTATGAAACCCCTATTGGTTCAATTCTTTCCAAGCCTTCTGGAACTAAAGAGGCTGCCTCAACATGTATGCGTTTGCCTACTGTGACAGATAACCTTGGGCAGCTTACCACGAGCGACACTACGTGCGTAGCATCAAGGAATGCTACTGCGGAGAGCACCTCGCAGACGCTTGAAATCAAGGTAGTAACCGAGACAGTCCTAAGACATTCGAATTCGAGATTTCTAACCCCGTTTCCCCACGGACTAATGCCTGGACCCAATTCAAGCGTATTGTGAGCGTGTCTCTCGGAGAGCTTCGGTAAGGTTGATAAGTTCGCCGTAGAAGATAAAGCCCGTTCTTCTTTGCCAAGAACATACATTTGGGCTCAAGTTCATAGCCAACTTTTGAAGAGAAGGGACATACTGTCTGATAGATGACAGTCGCAGAATTGGGTTTGTTTTAAGCAATAGTGTGATAAAAGACTTTCAGTCTCAGAAAGGCATGTATAGGAGTATATCCTGGACTGTAAATAGTTTTTAAGATATTGCGTGAAAATTGAAGATGGTGACGGAGATCTGCAGCAAGCAGCAGGGCAGGCAGAGAGCTTGGACCCACTCAAACGAAAAGCAAGGTGACGACTTCTCACCTTAACGCTAAGGTCGCACGGCCAGTTGCATTTACAGTTCTCTCGTACTTAATCTCGCCGATCTTCTTGCATGCTTGGCTTGCGGCCTCGACTCAAAGCTCGGCCTTCACTTTTAGACCTCATCAGGCAAACCAACATCGATTCCCTCTCCAGCTCGCCCCACCGCTCCAGCACTGAGGCAGAAGAGCGGTCTTTCGAAATCCCTCTTCCCGCCTCCCCACAATTCAATCCAACAATCCCGCATATTGTCCTGCCAACATCTCCGTCTCTGGAAGCTCCCGCACCTTCAATTATGGCGCCTGTAAGCTTCGTTGCCTTGAATCGCTCCCGGAGCTGGTATAACTAACGATGGTGGGGCATCATACAGAAAGGTCAACGCAAGACGATGGAGGCTGGCGAAGACAATTATGGTATGATAAAGCATCCGAGCTTGTTGAGTTTCGAAGCGGCATACTTCTAGTTGGTTGGTGCTGACCGAATGTTCGAGCAGGCTCTGTGTTCTCCGTGTCTGGGTATGTGCTGCTTGAACAAGATCAAATTGCTAGCTGATAAGGTCAAGGCCTGTGATCGTTGCCGAGAACATGATAGGATGTGCTATGTATGAGCTTGTATGCTGTTTTCAAAGCTTATGGTTGCGCTCGGAGTTAATCAAGGCAGGTTCATGTCGGCCACGATAGTCTCGTGGGAGAAGTCATTCGACTCGAGGCAGATAAAGCTACTATTCAGGTCTACGAAGAAACTGGTACGCATTGATGAGATTTTAAACACAAGAACGACCTGTTGCTAATCTTCCGACTTTTAGCTGGTGTGACCGTCGGTGATCCAGTTCTCCGTTCTGGAAAACCCCTCTCAGTCGAACTTGGTCCCGGCTTGATGGAAACCATTTATGATGGCATTCAGCGTCCTCTTCGGAGTATTTCCGACGTATCAAAAAGCATCTACATTCCTCGTGGTATCGATATCCCATCTCTAAATCGTGAAATTAAATGGGACTTCACACCTGGGAAGTTAAAGGTTGGAGATCATATTACAGGAGGCGATGTATTTGGAAGTGTTTTTGAGAATAGCCTTCTCAATGACCATAAAATCCTGCTCCCCCCAAGAGCTCGAGGAACAATCACCCGTATTGCAGAGAAAGGTAGTTATACAGTGGATGAAAAGATATTGGAAGTCGAATTCAACGGAACAAAGACCGAGTATAGCATGATGCATACTTGGCCTGTCCGTGTCCCTCGTCCTACTAATGAAAAGCTGTCGTCGGATTCGCCTCTTATTGTTGGCCAACGAGTGCTCGATGCATTGTTCCCTAGTGTGCAAGGGGGCACTGTATGCATTCCAGGTGCTTTCGGCTGTGGTAAGACTGTCATCAGCCAGAGTCTGTCAAAATTCTCCAACAGCGACATAATTGTTTATGTTGGCTGCGGAGAGCGAGGTAATGAGATGGCTGAGGTTTTGATGGACTTCCCTGAGGTAAGAAATGGTGATATACCCCGGAAGGCCGAATTGCTAAATGAAACTTCTAGCTTACTATCAATATCAATGGCCGAAAAGAACCTATCATGAAGCGGACAACCCTTATAGCGAATACCTCAAACATGCCAGTGGCTGCTCGGGAAGCATCTATCTACACTGGTATTACAGTAGCAGAGTATTTCCGTGACCAAGGCAAGGATGTCGCCATGATGGCCGATTCTTCCTCTCGCTGGGCTGAGGCTCTCAGAGAAATCTCTGGTCGTCTCGGTGAGATGCCTGCTGATCAAGGGTTCCCTGCTTATCTTGGTGCCAAGCTAGCCTCTTTCTACGAACGTGCTGGCAGAGTAACAGCCCTGGGAAGCCCTGACAGAAAAGGAAGTGTCAGCATTGTGGGAGCCGTCAGCCCTCCGGGAGGTGACTTTTCGGATCCAGTCACTAGCAGCACGCTTAGTATTGTGCAAGTCTTCTGGGGCCTTGACAAGAAGCTTGCTCAAAGAAAACATTTCCCTTCGGTCAATACATCTATGAGCTACAGCAAGTATACTGGACCGTTGGATAAGTATTATCAGAAGAACAACCCTGAGTTCCCTCGCCTTCGTGATCGTATCAAGGAGTTGCTCACTACCTCGGAAGATTTGGACCAAGTGGTTCAGCTCGTTGGTAAATCTGCGCTTGGAGATCCCGACAAGATTACTTTAGATGTAGCGACGTTAATTAAAGAGGATTTCTTGCAACAAAATGGATATAGCGACTACGATCAGTTCTGCCCTCTGTGGAAGACGGAGTGGATGATGAAAGCTATGATGGGATTTCATGACGAGGCCCAGAAGGCAGTTGCGCAAGGCCAGAGCTGGGGTAAAATTCGAGACGCAACTTTAGATATCCAGAGCCAGCTGAGAAGCATGAAATTTGAGCTACCTAGTGAAGGTGAAGAAGCGATTACAAAGAAGGTGAGTTAATGAGAGACTTCGGGTATATGCAGTGCACTGCTGACTATTCATAGTACGAGGAGCTCATGCAGAAGATGATGGACAAATTTGCTTCAGTGGTAGATGAATAGGTATCCAATTGGACCTTTCTCTAAGTTCAGAGAGACGACTTGTACCGAGTACAGCTTGGCGGACTTGTTTGCATAGCATAGTATTTATTTTTGTAGTTGACGCGGCCAGCCAGCAACCTGGCAGGGCACTGGGGGTAGGATGTGTGTGTACAGCAAATGAGAAACTCTGGCGTGCTTCGAAAAGAAGGATAAGCATGATAGTGACCATGAGGGTCCAGGTATGATGATGCTGCCTGCAGACGCGAACGCTGCGCCACCAGCCACACTTGCGTGGCATTTCCCTTTCCGCACTTGACGAGCGAGACAACTCCCCATGCACCAGAGTAGGACAAAAGTAGTCCGCTCTCCCAACACCCACCACGCCGCGAACAACTATTTTCACTAGACCTTTCTGCTGCAACCAAATCAACTGCACCATCGCAAGTACATCTCTGACTTCTTCTCTACTCCCCGCCAGTGATGGCGACGAATCCAACTGCGTAAGTGGACCTTGCGAAACCTCCTAGCTTTGATAGCGCACGGCTGATAATCCTAGAATCAACGTCAACGACCCGGGGCTTATTACCCTCGTTAATAAGCTGCAAGATGTTTTCACAACAGTCGGGGTGTGTGGGCTTCCGCATGGAGAGCATAATAGCCATTCTTAAGGCGCAAATGCTGATGCCTGGCAATAGGTCCAAAACCCAATAGATCTACCGCAAATTGCGGTCGTAGGATCGCAGTCGAGTGGCAAGAGTTCCGTGCTGGAGAACATCGTAGGAAGAGACTTGTAAGGCCGCCGGAACTTATTGTTCCAATCTCGCCTTTAGAGCTGACCACAACTATCTACTAGCTTACCGCGTGGAACCGGTATTGTAACAAGAAGACCGCTTATCCTTCAGCTTATCAACCGTAGCCCTCAGCCGAAAGCCCAAGTAAATGGCGTTAAAGAAGAGATGAAAACTTCGGACGCAGAATCCAATGTAGACGAATGGGGCGAGTTCCTGCATATCCCGGGCCAGAAATTCCACGATTTTAACAAGATAAGAGATGAGATTGTGCGGGAGACAGAATCCAAGACTGGGAGGAACGCAGGCATTTCACCGGCTCCAATTAACCTACGAATATACTCTCCCAACGTTTTAACGCTCACTCTGGTGGATTTACCTGGCCTAACAAAGGTACCTGTTGGGGATCAGCCGAGGGATATAGAGCGCCAGATAAAGGAAATGGTACTGAAGCAAATTAGCAAGTCAAATGCTATAATTCTGGCGGTCACAGCAGCAAATACCGACTTAGCGAACTCGGATGGGTTGAAACTAGCGCGAGAAGTAGACCCGGAAGGTCAGAGGACAATTGGTGTTTTAACCAAGGTTGATTTGATGGACGAGGGAACCGACGTCGTGGACATTCTTGCTGGACGAATTATCCCGCTCCGACTTGGCTACGTTCCTGTTGTTAACCGAGGACAGAGGGATATCGAGAATAAGAAGGCTATTTCATATGCGCTGGAGCATGAGAGGCAGTTTTTTGAGAATCACAAGGCGTACAGGAATAAGGCTGCATACTGTGGAACTCCATATCTCGCCCGGAAGTTGAACTTGGTAGGATACCCTATTTCTAGGCCTTGTGTACAAACTAATCACATCTATAGATTCTCATGATGCATATCAAGCAAACTTTGCCTGATATCAAAGCGCGTATTGCATCTTCGCTACAAAAATACACCGTGGAACTAGGACAGCTTGGTGACTCTATACTCGGAAACAGCTCAAATGTTGTCCTCAACATGATTACTGAATTCTCTAACGAATACCGATCAGTCCTCGAAGGTAATAACCAGGAACTCTCAAGCATCGAGCTCTCAGGTGGCGCTAGAATTAGCTTCGTCTATCACGAGCTTTACGCCAACGGAGTGAAAGCAGTGGATCCCTTTGACCAGGTCAAGGACATCGATATCCGCACTGTTCTTTATAACTCTTCCGGTTCATCGCCAGCTCTATTCGTTGGCACGACTGCATTTGAGCTCATTGTAAAACAGCAAATTAAGAGGCTAGAGGACCCTAGTTTGAAATGCGTTTCGCTCGTTTATGATGAACTTATCAGAATTCTTGGTCAATTGTTAACGAAACCGATGTTCCGGAGGTACCCTGCGCTTAAGGAGAAGTTCCATGCTGTTGTGGTTGCCTTCTTCAAGAAGGCAATGGATCCAGCAAATAAGCTTGTCAGGGATTTAGTGGCCATGGAAGCTTGCTATATCAACACTGGTCATCCAGACTTTATCAATGGTTCGAGGGTAAGCCTTTTGTTTGTTTTCTTTTTTTTTAAAAAAAATTGCAAGACAGAGATATGAAGAAGCTTCGAGGCTGATAAACGATTTTTAGGCTATGGCTATCATCCATGAGCGACACAATGCTGCGAGGCCTACCCAGGTTGATCCCAAAACTGGCAAGCCATTACCACCCTCAGTACCGCCACGATCCGTTAGTCCCTCGTTAGATGGTAACGACAATTCTGGTTTCTTTGGCAGCTTCTTCGCATCGAAAAATAAGAAGAAGATGGCGGCGATGGAACCCCCACCGCCCACCCTAAAAGCTTCTGGCACACTTTCCGAGAAGGAAACGCAGGAGGTTGAGGTTATCAGTGAGTAATCCAACCATCTTGGTGAAAACTTACTAACAGTAACTCCAGAGCTTCTCATCACGTCATACTTCAATATTGTGCGTCGAACAATGATCGATATGGTACCTAAGGCCATAATGCTGAACCTTGTCTCGTAAGCTGCCCATGGATCACCATCCATTTGATCTCGCATTTCGATATATACTAATGACCGTTTTGCAGCTTTACAAAAGAAGAAATGCAGCGCGAACTCCTCGAAAATATGTATAAAGCCGAAGAACTTGATGAGCTGCTGAAGGAATCCGAATACACGGTCCGCCGGCGGAAGGAATGCCAACAAATGGTGGAGAGCCTAACGCGCGCAAGCGAGATTGTGAACCAGGTGCAGTGAAGCACGCGTTGTCAGCTCCCCTACTTCTCCTTCATGAGCGAGGGTGTCTTCTAGGGTGCTCGGCTGTAATTCACACCCTTGGGGGACATGACGTAGAATCTGGCTAAGTGGGAAAGCAAGATCCAGATTCAGATAGTGGGGGCTTGGGCTAAGTGTTGAAGGGTCGGTGGCAGTTGGGAGGGATTTATAGACTTGGGGTGGAATTGCTTGCAGAGTGGAGTGGCTGTGGGTGATGTCATATTCTTTTCAAGACCAACTTGCTTTTGGGCGGGTACGAGCGTGAGTAATTCGATACGTTCACCCATCAACTTCCCTGAGACAAGCTGAGATTTGTTGGCTTGGAGCTCTGAGTTGTGTTTGCGCGTTCTTTCTGGGTATATCAACTTCAATGAAACCAAAGATGATAGTTAATACCAAATTCGGTTGGCTAAATAACGATGAGGGGCTTTGGGATGTAGCTGTGGGTAGTCCTATGTTGGATCCCTAGTGAAATCATTTTCTTTACATGAAATATTTAAGTTATTTCAACGGGAATGGTTCTATATAATATTGGTTGAAATACGAAAAAATTTAGTGCTGACGTTCGTGTTAATCTTCCACCACGGTGCTATCATCACCGCTATCGTCATTATTATCATGCAGTGTCCCACTCGCCTTAGTGTAGACTCCTATCTTCCGGGTATCTCATTCTGGGAGTAGTATTTCCAATCAAATGACTCGCCTTCCAGTTCTTCGCGTCGGCCTCTTTCGACATCTTACAGTACCGCAATCGCGGCGTTATTCCGCTAAACCTCTCTCTTCCAAGGCAGCGGCCTCCCTAAGGTGCCGCATTGAGCGCCTTAATTCTCGCCGTACGTTCACTCAATTACTCGTTTGTTCTCTTTTTCTACAAATTTTGCTAGATTTTTCCTCCGCGTTACTAACGCTATAGTATATATCCCCAGTCCCCCGTTTCCTCCACCGCTATACCACCCCCCTCCTTACAGCGCCCGTCTCGTACATCACAGCATTTCTGCTGTTACACGAACTCACAGCTGTTGTACCACTATTGGGACTGGCAGCCACATTCCACTATACCAATTGGTTACCACCTTTTTTTTCTGAAGGTGCGTGGGTTAGGGAGGGCGTCGAGAGGTTTGGAAGATATTTTAGGCGAAAGGGCTGGTTGAAGAGTCTAGACGATGAGGGAGCAGGGAAGAGAGACAAGACCTGGAGCTTCGGTGAAGGAGGAGTTAGGATAGTGGTTGAGTAAGTGACTATCACTAACCTACACCTTCACATTTGATATATTAGGCTGTAGCTGATGACGAACAGATTTGCCACGGCATATGCTATTACTAAAGCACTTCTTCCATTCCGCCTTATTCTGAGCGTCTGGGCAACACCATGGTTCGCCCGTATCTCTGTTATCCCGTTTACAAATGTTGTTAGACGTATCTTTTGTCGTGGTAGGGCGAACGCGAATCCTGCGTCTGGCACCGGAGCGGCAGCTGGGGCAGGAGCAATTGGTGCCGGCGCGGTACCGAAAGTTGGGGTAGGTGTCAAAGGCAAGGGTGACCAAGGTTATGGAAGTAAATAAAGGCCATTTTTTTGGGGGGGGGGGGGGTTTGGGCAATATAGGGATTAGAGCATTACACGAGGCTCTGTTTAGCTCGAGGCACGATTTATTTGCACTATTAGCCATGAATTACGGAATTGATTTAACTAGGTCTGCATATGTAGAGGTAGTAGTGGTTATAGCGCCTGCAAAGATTGGCCCAATACGAAAGAGTTGCTAGGAATATGCTGCTTGTAAGGGTTAAACGACACGGGTCTCGCTGCGTACATATAGTAGTATTTTTGGAGGTTGGTAGGTACATTGAACATCAATAGTACGTTTACGGTCCCGGCAAACTATGCTCTTTCGGAGCTCATGAAATCAAACAAGTCAAACTCGTCCTCAGCTTCCCCAGCTCTTGTCTCCACTTGCACCCCCGCGGCTTTCCTTAGCCGTGGGGATCCTCCACCATGTCAAGAATGTATATAGCAACAATGTAGCCTCATTTCCTTCCAACCATCCATTGGACACACCTTACAGCTAACTATTGTTCGCAATGACTTCACCACCTCCATTAACAGGTATCCGCGTGCTGGAGTTTGCCGGCCTAGCTCCAAGTATAGCGCCCTTCCTCCGCCGCTTCTTAAAGCCCTTTCCCTTATATAATCTCGACTCAGTACTAATTAGTTTATTTAGGCCCCTTCGCGGGCATGCTTCTTGCCGACTATGGTGCAACCGTTCTCCGCATTGATCGTGCACCCGCAATCCCCACCAACGACCAGCTCACGCGACGTAAAACCAGCATCTGTGTAAATATGAAATTGCCCTCAGGCCTTGCACTCATCAAAAAACTTATCCCGAAAGTTGACGTCGTCCTTGACCCCTTCCGGCCCGGCGTGCTCGAGAAAGCTGGACTAGGGCCTGAAGAAGTGCTTTTAAAGCTGAACCCAAGGCTAGTTGTGGGCAGGATGACAGGGTTCCGCAGAGACGGGAAATATAGCCGGATGGCAGGGCACGATATCAATTACATCGCGGTGTCCGGCGTGTTATCACTATTTGGGCGCAAGGGCGAGAAGCCGTATCCACCTGGCAATGTGATTGGGGATTTTGCAGGCGGAGGGGCCATGTGTTTCTTGGGGATTTTGTTGGCGCTATTGGAGCGGGAGAGGAATGGAGGTAGAGGACAAGTGGTTGAGGCGAATATAGTGGATGGTAGTGCGATTCTGGCAACGATGCCAAGGCTAGGGATGAATATACCGATTTGGTCGGGCGAGAGGGGAACGAATTTGTTGGATGGAGGAAGTCCATATTATGACACCTACGAGACGAAGGATGGGAAGTATATGGCTGTGTGAGTATTCTCAATCTGCATCGTGGTTTAGCCTCGAGTTTTCATTGCGCAGAAGCTGGAGATATCTGAGAATAAAGTTGAGCTAACACCTAATTTCTAGTGGCGCAATTGAACCCCAATTCTTTGCTGCACTTCTCAAAGGCCTCTCTATTCCCGCTTCCTGCCTCACTGGCCCCCGCGAAGACAAGAAAACCTGGCCGGCTCTTCGCACGGTTTTCACATCAACATTCAAAACTAAACCCCGCGCCGAGTGGGAGAAAATCTTCGATGGCACAGATGCCTGTTGCACGCCAGTATTCACGCAAGCCGAGCTAGAAGCCGCAGGTTTTGACCAACGGCCTGCGGTAACGCTGAAGTCAAGCCCAGCGTATGCGATTCACGAGGGCGATGATGGGCGACCAGCAGCTGTGGGCCAGGGCATTGGCGTGCAGGGTGGTGGGTGGAGCCAGAAGCTTCTAGAACCAGGAACAGGAGGAGAGGAAGTTCTCGGACAGTGGCTGGGGTGGAAGAGGGGAAGGCAATACAACATTGAAGGAGACGGGTTGGCTTTAAATGAGGGTTCGAAGCTTTAAGAGTAGGTTAGGTTCAAAGGACTAGTGTACGAATTGAAAATACGTTTAGCGTTTCTAATTTTGAGAATTTATAGTAGCACCCTGAGCGTTTGGCTTGAGAGGGCGGTTCCTCATAATTTCATCTAAGGGTATGTTCGGCTGCAACTCCAGAATTAATCTGGAGGTCAAATCTGAATCTGACGCGATCGTTCGGTGATTCTGACGACTTTCCAATCTGGAGCTCCTCTAGATCGGTAGTCGCGTCAAATTTGCACGCTTTCCTATATACCTTAGCGTGGCTTATTACGGACCTTATATCGGCAGTAGTACAACTACTAAGAAGAGACATGAACGGGTTGGTTGAGACAGCACGGGAGGCGCTGGAACCGATTGAGCCATGGGACGAGGGGTAGCCAAGTCACATGGCTAGTTACGTTATAAGTTGGGAACGTGGGAACGTAGGAACGTGGGACGTACTAATATACTAAGTATATTTCTTAGGCGTAGTATTATATATTTAAAGGACCACAGTCCCTATCTAAATAGTTGTGACGGCTCGTATAAATGCCTCTGAACCGAAGCTTGTAGAATGCTGTATTACGAAGATACTAAGTTAAGGGGAAGAGAGGAGGTATATATAGGAGGTAGAGACGTAATATATGCGCGTTAGGACGCCAAGTCCTTGCCGAACCCCTGACTAGGCTCCCTATCCAGGTTACGCGTTACAGTGCTGTAATATTACCCCCCCCTTTAAAAGAAAGCCTGCCCTTAGGCTTTATTAGAAACGAAGTAGAACTAGAAAAAAGGAGACATAAGTACGTTTAGACTAAGTATAAGGCAACTATAGGTTATATAAAAGCGCTAGAGTAGAAAGGGTAACCGCTAAAACTCCTAGCAAGGATCTAGCTAATTAGAGAACTTTAACCGGCGGTTAAAGTTCCTGGATATCTAAAGGCCTTACGTAATATACAAATCTATATAGCCTTATATTATAGTAAGCTTTATTTCTTGCTTATATTAGGGCCTTAGGGTATTCTTATATCTATACTCTTTCGGTAACTTATTATCTTTATTATACTAATATTTTATTTACTTATCTAGATACTTTAGGGGTTTAGGTAAATTAGGGTATTAATTATAGAACTTTTTAAGCTTCTAGGGGCAGCCTATAAAGTTCTAAGTAAGGTACTAGGTTAGGTCTAAGTTATAGCCCTTCTATTAGATATAGTATTTTAGCGTTTTTTATACTAGCTTATAAGCTAGTATTTCTTTAACTTCCTATTTATTATTACTATTAACTTAAATTAGTAGGGGAGGCTTATTCTTCTACCCGGGTAATAAATTATTTATAGCTTTCTATAACTTATCTAGTAAGAAAATAGGGTAAACTTTAATTAAATCTGGGAGCTTTACCTTATATAAGTTGCCTATTTTCTTAAAAACCTTATATAGTTCTACTATTTAGTAGTCTAGCTTATAGCTAGGCCGTTCTATCCTCTAATTCTTTATTATAACCTAGACTATATTACTTAGGGTAAAGTTAGGTTCTTAACAGTGCTTATTTACCTACTATTTTATTAACCTTTAGGCTTTTTTTAAGTTCTTATAGGCTACTATCTAGGCTTCTTCTAAGTGTTTAGCGTACTACTAGGCCTTACTATAGAATAGTTTCTTGTATATAGTCTAGGGTTCTTTTAGTCTTTTCTAGTTAAAGCTTATATAGGGTAAGTAGCCTATTTTTAGCTAAATAGGGGCAAACTTTATAGAGTTATGGGGTAGGGTTATTTAGGTATAGTCTATTAGGGGGAGTAGCTTAGACTAGTTATCCTAGAAGTAGTTAATAAAGGGCCGAAGTCTCTAGTCTAAATAGTAGTAAATCTTTAATTAACGTCTGATACGGATCCTATCTAGGCCCACGCAGACTACTCCGTCACAGGGGGAAAACTTGTAATTTACAGGAAGAAAACCCTGCAGTTGGGGGAGGAAAAACCCTATGAGCCACCTCAGTAGGATGAAAAACCCCGGTTTGCCATGTCCGTCCATAGCGGCGGCCCTGCGGGCCTACGGCTACGTCCTGTCCTCCTTAGATGTTCGAACTCCTTGGGAACCACTGCTTCCTTTACCAGGACATACAGTCCTTGCTGGTTGATTGATTGCTGTACTACTGTTTCCCATATCTTAGCCATCCCCTGTGTGCTATCTCTTGTTTGACCATTGCTATATACGCTATGCCTCCCCCCCCCTAAGGCCTATCGAAGGCGTAAGGGGGATTCATCCATAAACTACCACCACACTATACCATGAGGCGAGCGGGACGTGTATACCTGGGTATCTTTTGTGCCTAGGCCCCAGTCACTAGGCCCTCGCCAAGGGTTACCACTCCTTAAGAGGAGACAGGAAAACCGTACGGTGTCGTCCAGGCTGCCAGGTCTTTTTGGTATTCGATAGTTGATAGCGAGTGACCGCATGCTCTGCGGGCGATCGCCCTAGGGGCTAGGAGGGGCCGTATATTTGCTCGTTGCTCGTCCGTTCGCAATAGCTCGTTCGTCAATAGGAGGTCGTCGATGCTTTCTACTGGGGGTTGGGGGATGCTATCGAGTGCCATGCATCCATGTTGGATCGTACAGGTGCCTTGATAGGAGAATAGTGTTGCTGTTATCGTAAGGGGCACTCAGTGGTGGTTTTCGAGATCTCACCATCCTATGTGAAAAATTTTCACCACCGCCCATAATACTCATAACCACCACCACTAGGTCGTATCGCACGCTGTGCGACGTCTCTGCGTTGGCTCTGAGTCTAAAAGACTTAGGTTCGTAGCCGTCACCACGTATAGGTGCAGAGTCCGTTTTCGACGGCCTCTAGTCTAAATACTAATTTATAATCTCTATCTAACCGTTTATTTAAAGGTAGTACGCTATAGAGAGCTTTAGCTTAATACCTAGGATTTAGGTAAACTTATTCTAGAAAACCGATATAAACTATAGCCTGTAATTGGATATAATAATATTTAGCGGTCTATAAATTCGGTAGACGTAGTAGATATATAGCTAGGCCGCCTCTTTAGTATTAATATTTTTATAGTAGGGGATTAAGAATAGGCGCTTACTAAAGCGGTCTACTAGGATTATAACTATATTATAACTATTACGGTCTATAGGTAGTTTATAGAAGTCTATAGAGATATATTACTAGGGGGGCTCTAGTATTAGGAGCGGTTTTAGTAGTCCTAGGGTCCTATCTCGTAGGATTATAGCTCTTTAGTAGTTATTGCAGTTCCGTATATATTAATTAATATCTATAGCTATCTTAGGCTAGTAATAGCGTCCGCTAATAATTTTATAGGTCTTATTTTTACTAGGGTATACTATAAAGACCTAGTAATAGGCTTCGCGAATTAGTTTAGTCCGTAAATTATTAATATTAGGGACTATAAGCTGCTCCTAATATAGGAGCAATCCTTTCTCTATTTTAAAATTAGGGGTTCTTTTTATAGCTTAATTATAGAGGGCCTTTAGGGCGTTAGCCATATGGTTTATAGTTAAGAGGCGGTTAATTAGCCCTATTGGTTCGTCTAAGGACTCCTCTATTAGTGCTAGCTTATTCTACTAGGAGTTTAGCTCCTTAAAAATCCGTAGGTTAAGCTATTTAGAATAAAGGAGCGCGCGCGTCCGGTATTAGGTCTTTAGCTTATTCTAAAGTCCTATATTTTATTCTCTTTAGGTTAAGGTATTAGCCTTAAAGTTTTACTTACTAGAGTAATATATAATTATAAAAAAGAATTAGGAGAGTATTTTAGCCTACTAGGCTTATTATTTAGTAAGCTACTTTATAGTTATAAAGTACTCTAAAGATTTATAATCCGTATATATTTTAATCTAGGAGTTTATACCTTTAAGCTCTACACGCTATTAGGATAATAATTAGATAATAGCTAGTATTTTTTATTATATATTTTATAGTTATACTTAGCTAGGTCTATTATTTTTAAGAAAAAGGTAATAGGGTACTATTTACCGTCCGGATATAGCTGTAATAGAATTTCCGCTATAACTTTATTAGAAGCGTCCGTTTCTAGCATTAATTTAAGGTCTAAGTTATAGTAATAAAGAATTAGAGAAGAGATAAGCCGCTCTTTTAACTCTTTAAAGGCTTCTATATAGTTACTATTAAAGATAAAAGGCGTATCTTTCCGGGTAAGTTATATAAGAGGCTTAGCTATAACTCTATAGTTATAAATAAATTAGTAGTAGAAGTTATAAAAACTAAGGAAGGACTAGATCCCTTTTATAGTATAAGGGGGTTTTTAGTTACAGATTACTTCTACCTTCTTAGGATTAACCTTAATTTCTTTTATAGTAATAATAAACCTAAGGTACTTTATATATTTTACCCTAAACTTATATTTCTTAATATTAACTTATAAGCCTATATTCCGTAGTCTCTCTAGGACCTTCTTAATATAAACTTTATACTTAAGTTTATTATCTAAGTATATAAGGATATTATCTAGGTATACCGTGTAGAATTTATTAAGGTAGTTAAAAAGGATATTATTTATATACCTTTGGTATATAGCCGGCCCATTTATTAATCTAAAAGGAAGGACTTTATATTTATAGGACCTATAACGGGTATAGAATGTTATTAAAATTTTAGATATAGGGTCTATTCTAATTTGGTGGAAAGCTTAGCGGATATTAAGTTTAGTAAAGATCTTTGCCTAGCTTAGATGTGTAAGGGTCTTATTAATTAAAGGAATAGAATACTAACCTTTTTAAGTAATAGCGTTTAGCTTTTAATAGTTAATATAAAAATAAAGGCCTTTATTAGGCTTTTTTATAAATAAAATAGGGGAAGTAAAAGGGGCTTAGCTTGGCTTAATAAACCCTTTATTAAGGTTATTAATTAAGTACTACTTTATTACCTTTAGCTTGTCTATTAATTATTAGTAAAGGGGGCTATATTCTAGTAAGTTATTAGCTTCTAATTAAATCATATAATTATATATCTGGTAAGAAGGTAACTTATCTAAAGCCGCTTTTAAGAATATATTCTTATATCCTATAAAGCTAGTAGGGAGGAGGCGTTTAACTAGCTCCTTATTAGTTTTCTTAGCTAGCTTTTCTTCCCTCTTATTAATAATCTGGTTAATTTTATATAAGCTAGTTATAAAGACCTTATTATCCTTTTTATATATATTAAAGTGAAATACTATAGCGTTAATTGCAGCAATATCTACTATAGGGAGGTTATATAATAATGGGGGTATATAGGACTTTTGTAAGAGTACATATATTAGATCCCACCGCGCTTGCGAACAAGTTCGCAAGCACTCCGTGTCTTTTTGGCCGAATGGCGACGTTGGGGCGGGAAACGTTACAACTTTAGGGGCTTTTAGGGTAAAGGTGTTGCTATTACTCCTTTTAGCTCCTATTATATCTTTTAGAGGTCGTCCCTTATATCCTATTAGTATATTTTCTTTTATATTAGTTAAATCTATATAATTTAGACGTTATTTACGTTACTATCTATCCCGCTACTATAAGTAGAGTTTTTATTAACTATAGCGCTCTAGGGGAGTATCTTTATTAGTATAAAAGAGTTCCTTCCAGCCTTACGGCGGGTATCTTCTTAGGCGAAGGCTAGGTTGTGGTCCCTAATATTCTACTAGTAGATAGGGTTAGTCTCCGCAGCTAATGTCTTATAGTTAGTTTAAATTTCCCTAATAAAGGAGGGTAATTTTAGTCTATCCTCTAGCCAGATAAATTATCTTTATTATATATTTAGCCAAATATTAAAATAGAATATCTATTTTTGGCTAAGGATTATATTATAGGAACCTAGGTCTAAGATATAAAAGTGAATACTATACTAGCGTTGTCTATTAAGAGCGATATATAACTTTAAAACGTAGGTAACTGGCTTACTAGCTTAACCGTTATAACCTCTTACTTAGATAAGCGTCTTTAGCCTAGTAGCTTTTATATTTAGAAACTTAGTAACGTTATTTATATAGGCAGTATTTATAAAGGTAAAGCTATTTACTCTGTATTAATAAGGGCGGTTATAATAACTCTATATCTATTTTAAGATACTATATATAGAACTATAAAGTGTTTTCCACCTATTAACTAATTTAAATTAATCTCTTTAAGATCGATAGGGTACTCTAGGGAGGAGTCTTTCCCTAGGGTTCTTCTTTTTTTTTTTTAACTTATTAGACATTTCTCCTTCCTTTATCTCCTTAATATTGCCTATATCCTTTAACTTTAGGCAAGATAAGGTAGGGTAACCCTCTTTGTTGCAGTTGTAGTATATAGCCAAAGTAGGGTTAATTAGGGTATTATAACGAGTACTAGTTAAGGGCGTAGTATATAGCTAGTTAGGCAAAGCTTACCGGTATATAGTTATAACTTGTCTTCTTACCCTAGCTCCTATAGGTATAGCTAATAAGTTCTAATTACTATGTAATTGCTTCTACTAATTAGGGTAGGCGTTAATCTATTTTAGTTCTAAGTCTAATAATAGGTAATAAGCTATAAGTCTCTTATAGGTTAGTAGGTTATTTAAGATTACAGCGATCTTTTCTTATAGCTGGATTATTAGCTTATTATATAGGTCCAAGCAGTAGTTCTTAAGGGGAACCTAGCCTTCTCCTATAAGGTATAGAAATTAAATCTAAAATTTAGTAAAGGGTTTATTTTATTTTATTATTAGGCGATTATAGTTATACCGGGCATTATATACTTTATTTAGGTTAATATAAATAACAGCTAGGTGCCGTATTATCTTATTAATAGATATAAATTAGATAGGGGACTTGTCCTTAAACTTGGCTTAAAGGTGCCACTAGGTGTCCCCTATAGTTTAACTAAAGAGGTAGAGTATTTTAGCTTCTTTAGAAAGAAAATAGTTATAGTTAATATAGAGTTTTCCTTATACTTAAATCCTCTATGTCACGGAACGAGGTCAGGAGGCTCTGTGAACGTCGTAGCATTGACTATGGTACACGACAGGATATTGCACGAAGGTGCAAAGAGGTGCGAAGGGACCAGCACTCTATATACTGTGGGGTGCCAAGGCTCGCTAAGGGCCGCCAGGCCGGAATCCGTGACATCTAATTCTTAAAGGTAGGGTCTATCCTATTAGATAGTGGTTAGGGGTTAGGGAGCTTAACGGACTTTAATTGTTTTATTATTATATCCGTACTCCCTAGTATATTATATTTAGTTAAGTAAATAAAACAACTAGAACTTCTAAAAGGGGGAGTTAAGCTACTATATAGGGCCGCGAGGCTATCTAGGATCTCTTATAGGGTCTTCTATATACTTTAAGCTTAGAAACGGTTAGCTTTCTAATTGGCTATTAGGGCACAAATCTGTTTATATATATCTATAATATTATTATTATCTTTAACCTCGGATCCCAATTAAATCTTATATTCTTCTTAAGTTAGGGCAGCTCTTTTAGATAAGCTTGCTTTAGGTGCCATTGTTAGATTTCTAAGGTTTATTAGAATTATACAATTCGGTTTTAATTCTAGGGGTATAGGTCTAATCCTGTCTAGCTCGTAGGGTGGGATATTATTAAGGCCTTCCTAGGTAGTATAGGGTTGTTTTGGTGTCTAAGTATAGCGTATTAACGCGTCATTGCAGATAAAGTTTTTTTTTGGGGGAGGATATTATTAAGGCCTTCCTAGGCAGTATAGGGTAAGCTTAGTATAATATAACGGCTCGTATAAATGCCTCTAAACTAAAGCTTATAGAATGCTATATTATAAAGATACCAAGCTAATGTCACGGGACACCCCCGTGACACCTTATACACGTCCACCTGTTTCCACCGACTCAGCAACTAGAGACTGACCACGAGACGGCAATTTGCGGCAATCTGACGGCAATCTGCCATATTCTGCCATATT
>Ga0307515_10003331_pt1 | contig 33943 bp, 28 predicted proteins | sample 17_EM_MG_FD_194513 | JGI IMG/M metagenome (GOLD analysis project Ga0307515, IMG submission 194513) | Populus trichocarpa ectomycorrhiza microbial communities from riparian zone in the Pacific Northwest, United States - 17_EM | ecosystem: Host-associated > Plants > Roots > Unclassified | place...
GATTGTTTCCTTTGCAGGTAGAGAAGAAGTCAGGGTGGTAGTGGAGAAGGTATGAAAACCAGCATAAAGTGTGAGGACTGCAATGAGGCTTTGTGTTTCACACCCAAACGAAATTGTTTTTATGAATTTTACCATATGTAGAGTATTTTTATTTATTCTGGGGGCATTTGGCTGGATTGTGGTTGTGTGATGTGTATTTTAAAAGCAGGCCCATCTATGGGCCCAAACCCGGTTACCGGCAAAGGGATAGTACTCTATGTACTATACTACTTGAAAAATTTGGGTATTTTATAACGCGGATTGTAGTAATTTGAAGTTACTAACTATCAGGAAACCGTTCTCCAACCGCTCCTCAAATTTTCCAAATGCTTCTCAGACAATTTGACAACCATTCCATAGGATAAATGAAATACTCACAGTCAACAAAACACCCCACTTTTCTGGTAGTAGCCCTTCTCCGAGTACAAGAACTGATAACTCAGCTTGGCCAGCCGGACATAGTGCTGTAACCACCGAGGGTTCGAAGTCTCACGACGCTACAAACACCAGTCCACGGGTTCAAAATCTGTGGTTCCTTTGCTCCTTTGCCCCCTGTCCATAATATATTGCTCAAAATGAGATTTCTGTTGTGACAGATCTCTTTAATATGGGTGGGCGGGGATTGCAGCAAGGTCTCTTCGGACGGTGACTCTGTGACACGTGACGTCGGAAGTGGAGTGCTCGGTGATGTCGGAGGCCGATAAGGACCGACGCCGTTAGAGTCCGGCGTCTGCAGGGCTAAGAGTGTCAAGCCACTATAATTTCTCTTCATCGCAAAAAGTGCTAAGTTGAAATTTCGGACGGAAGCTAGCTTAAGACCGAAAAGACGCCAAAAGGCAAGTAAAGACAAAATAAAGTTCGGATTTAATATTTCGTGACGTGACGCCTTACGCAGATCTAGATTGCATGGATGCTGTAGTCTAAAGTCCGCCGAGTGTTTGGGAACATTCTAGATATCTACGCTCTGAACTTCAGTTACTTCTCCTCGTCCTTGCTTATGCTCTCTGTCCCTGCTCTAGCCTTTACCTCCAACTCTTGAACTCCTCCCATTAGCTTTGACTCCCCTGGAACCTTTTCTCGCGCTTTGTTTTAAAAATAAGAGTTATCTTGCTAATATGTTTCCCCGAGGGGTTAAATATCCTGAATAAAACCGTATTTTTGTACCCTCGTCTTCATTGCGTAGCGGTAGTGGGTAGAGAAGCCACAACTTGGACTCGAAGGGGGTTTTCTCAGGGTGGTGGCCACTAACGGCCAATATAATTACAATAACTCCGGACCATCACTTCCTGGCCATCCGAATATCGACCCCTTATTTGCAGTGACCACTCAACCTGCCATTTTCTGTACTTATTTGGGTCCCAGTTCGGACCGGAGACCAAAGTTGTGGTCAGTGTAGCTCCCTTAAGAAAAGTACTGCTTATGACAGGGTGGCTAAAAGTATCGAGCAAATGAACATTAAACGGCTTGTATTTTCAAGGGCACAAACTTAGCCTTTGTGAATAATTATGAACTCTCTGGGGAGTGATCAGAAAGGCTTTTAACTGAGAATTAGCTAGTATGATGCTCAGTAGGTGAATTTACAGCGTGCTATGTAGGTGCCGGCGCTTACTATGGGATTGCCAATGTTAACTGATCGATCGAACGTGGCAAGAATGGAACACAATGGGGTCTAGTCTCGGTCAGACACTTTTTCAGCTAGCTAGTTAGTAGTAGTACTGCCATGGTAATTAGGATGTTGGGTGAGATCTAACGAAAGAAGTTGTTATGTACGTACGTGATGATTGATGTGATATTTCGAGAGGAATAAACTTGCATCATGCTCCGGGGATACAACAGGTACTAACCAGTGTGTACGGCTGACTGAGAAGAGACTGAGAAGAGACTATTCACGATTTTGGGGATAAGGCGTTGTGAGGGGGAAACTTCGCGCCGAGTTAGTAGCACTATGACTTCTTCCGGCAACCACCAGTCTAGAATCACCCCAAGTCTTCGGGATTTCCGGTAGTCATTGTCTCCAAGCTTGCTGTAGGCGACCGCTATCACAGGCCGCCAAGCAGCGGATATATGTTTCACTGAGATTTCCTCTCGTCACTACTCTAGTTACCTGCCCTCTAAATCTGAGGCCAGATTTTTCAACCAATCCGAGATCCGAAATTGAGTTGTAGCCCTACGACATGTTTCTCTCGTGCCCAGATTTCTAGCCTAGCTCGCAAGCTCGCTCGGCTAGATTTATTTTCGCAATCTGGGTACGAGATAAACGACATGTACGTCAGTCTTTTACGTCTAGTGCAGGCGTGTCAATGCTATTTTCTTCCCTATTTCATGAGTATAATAATTGGTAGTATAAGTTCAGTATTCTTGTACCGGATTTAGACGACATTGTGCAAATGTAAAGGACATGTTCAAGAAGCTAGGCCTTGCCGTCCGTACGTATAAGACTGCCTTGATAAGTACATCATATACACTTCATCAATTGCAACCCCCCCAATTGCTGCGAAAATATAATAATACAATCCCATGCGCCTCCCACCAAACCCACAAAAACTCCAAAACACAAATCAAAGGTGTCTATCTTCCACCACTCTTTCTCCTCGTCACCCTTCCCGCAGCCCCACCCGCCACCACAACACCGAAATTCTGGCCCTTCGTGATCCCAACATGTCTTCTTCTCGGTCGTATATCTTCCTCCTCGTCCGACTCTGGTATAAATTCGTGGTCGTTTGGGTCGGGACGGGGTTTCTTTTGCAGATTACTTTTCCGTCTCTGCGCGTAGTTATTGGGGTCTTCTGGATCTTCGCCTTCGGTGGACTGTGAGTTGGGCACGACTGAGCGCTGAGTTTCTGGGGGCGAGGTACGTTTTTGTGGGGGGTCATGTGTAAGGGGTTCTGAGTCGCCGAGTTTGCGTTTGTGGCATTTGTTGTTGTCGCAGGGGAGCATAGGGGTTGGAGGGTTTGGGGACGATATTGATTCAGGGATAGAGACGATGACGGTGCTATCTGCTCTTGGTGATAGGAGGTGGAGATCGGTTTCCAGGTTGCTGAGCTTCGTCTCCAATGTGTCGATGTGATTGACCTTCGCTTCCAACTGCGCCAGCCCATCCAGCTTTGCCCGCAGATGCTCTACACTCCTTGCAATCTCCTCCACTTCGTCATCGGCCATCCGCTCCTCCAGCTTTGACCGAAGCTGCTCCACTCTCCGAGCAATCTCCTCCATTCCATCGCCTGCTACTCCCCCCTCCCCAATCTTCATCCGTAGCTCCTCTAGCCTTGTCACCCGCTCCAGTAGCCCTCCCCCCCGCCCATCCTCCGCCAGCCCCCCGCCCGTCGCTTCAATCCGCACCCCCACTACATCTGCAATCCTCTCAACACTCTTCGCAATCTCCCCAATCCCCTCACTCAGCGCCACACATATCCCCTGCAACTTACAAATCGCCTCCACAACCTCGTCCTGGTCCGGGTTAAGTAACCTCGCCACATCCGGGTTCTCGACAACCTTTGCCGCCGGCTCCGTGTCGCCATGTGTATACACGGCAAGGTTTTCGATATCGACCGTGAACCGCCCCTGGAGATGGACGAGCTCTGCCGGCGTGCCGAGGTAGGTGCGGCCTAGCGGGGTACTGCATTTGGAACAGTGGATGGCGCAGTAGGTGGAATTTTCATCCCAGTCGCTGTATGAGGTTTTACGCTCGGGTGAGACGGTGCAGATTATGTGGGTGAAGGTTAGGGTGCGTTGATGATTTTGGAATAGGAGATGGGAAGAGTCCGCGAGGATGCGCTCGCAGAAAGCACAGGAGAAGGTTCGGGTGGAAGTGGAGTCGAGGTATTCGGTGGGGGTGCCGGGGGAGGGAATGGTGGAGAGGATTGAGGGGGTGAGGGCGGAGGGAGGCATTGTGGGTGTTAGGTGAGATATGGTGATGGTGGCATATGTTTGTGGTGGTGGAGAGGGATTGAGTGTTTGCGCGTGTTATGGTGGAATCCCGGGGTTTCGCGTTTGGAGTTCGTGATGCGATTACCCGGCTTCCATAAAGTATGAAGCTCGTGAGGTTCATACAAATCTGTGTCCTGTTGAAATATACATAGAGGAGAGGGAATTAGGAAGCTTCTATATTCTAACTCATGAAAACGGAGATTCAATCATGGCGTTGTCGTCACTTGAGCCGCCATACCACCAACTATACCCCATATCGATTCTCCAACACAGTGGATCTAGCCAGCAAGCTGACGATTGCATTGTTCTAATCTCAAATGACGCGGTATTCGTATGATACACCGTACCCAATCTCCATCCCTTCCCCACCAATTGCACCGTCCGTCTACTTCTGCGGTGGCAGGGTGTGTTGCGCGAACAAGTATCCCTTGATCTTCGTATGCTTCAACAGTTCCAAGTACTTCTCTTTAACCAGAGGTCTTGTCAGCACATGCTCCACTTCCCTCCCCTCCCTCCTCCTCCACTCCCTTGAATCAGCACTCTCCACTCACCCCGCAAATCTGTACACTTCTCCAAATGGTTGACGCCCTCGCGGTAGTAGCACTTTCCGAGCTCCTCACGGACAAGCCGTACCATCATGCTCTTGATCCATTGCTCGCGGAGGATGGCATCCTGGGCCGCCTTGAGCGCTTTTGTGTCGTCGTAGTCGACACCGTCGAAGGTTGGTGGAACGGTCGGCTTCTTGGCGAGGAAGGCGGCAGATTCAGGGATTGGCATTGTGAGGTTTGTGATTGTAGTGCAGCGAGGATGGGCGGTGGTGTATGAGAATCTGACGGTGGTGGAGGGCGGGCGTGCCGGAGTTGTGATGCGATCGGAGGTTGAGTTAGAGTGCGATGAATCAGCAAGCGCTAAACGGACTGTGTGTGTTAGCTCCCCCGCCTCGGCTCCAAGCGACACCACATGCGTCAGTGTTGATGCAGACGATATTGCGCAGAAATGCCTTACCCGTACACTCTTCCCACCACCTCTCTCTCTCTGTTCAACCCCCACTATACATCTCCAGTTTACCCCTCTCTCCCACTCCTTGCAACCCAGCACCGGGGCACCGTCCGCAACCTCCTAAAGAACTTCAAACGCTTCTCGCCCGCGCAACAATCCACTCACCTTCCGCAGCTCTTCAGTGCGCTCTCAACCTACCTCCCATACCTCCTCTTCCTCCACTCATCACTCCACTCTGGCGACGTCCTCCCTTCGGACTCTCCGACGTCCTTCACCCCCTCCTGGCGCACCACTCTCACCGCCCCAGCCTTCCCCGGTGCACCCCCAAAACGTGTCGAACATGAAGGCCTCGAATACGAAATCGCCTTCACCATTTCCACGCTCGCCTACACGCACACACTTCTCGCACGCTCGCAACTCCACGACGCCCTCTCTCCCCTCCTCCCCACCGACAAAAAGCAGCAGCTCCTAAACACGGCAATCCAGCACCTCCTCACCTCAACCTCAATCTTCACGCACTCCCTCTCCCTCCCCCTCCCGCCCAATTCCACCTTCCCCCCCGACCTCTCCTCCGCCACCCTTTCCGCCCTCACTTCCCTCTCCCTCGCCGACGCAACCCTCCTCGCAGTAACAAAGCAAGACCCCTACCCCAGCTACCTCGCCCTCTCCTCCGGCAAAAAATCTAGCTCAGAATATATGTACACTCCCCCCACGGCGCCCACCGGCGTCAAGGCCCTTCTCCTAGCACGCATTTGTATCGCCGCCTCTAAACACGCCGAAAAGGCACTCGGCATCCTCCCATCCGACATCGCGCCCGAGCTCGGAAAGTACTTGGACTCGCTCCACCACGTCGCGCGGGCGAAGGCGTGTCGGTTTCTTGCGATTGACGCAGAAGCGTCGGGCCGTGTAGGCGAGGGGATCGGCTGGATTGTGCTCGCGCGATCGATCCTCACGCCCGCTACTTCGAAGTTGAAGCGCGGGTTTTTAGAGCGGCGGGAAACGAGGGGGATAGAGAAGGGGGATGGGACGTGGGGGATGGACGCGGGGCGGTTGGAGGAGGGGCGGGTGTTAGAGGGACTGGAGGAAAAGTGGAGGCGGAGTAATGATGCGGTCTTTTTTCAACAGATTGAGGGGGAGGCTGTGTTGGCGGCTAGGATCCCGACGGGGAGGGAGGTACATAGTGTTAAGAGCTGGGATGTGCCGACGCTGGATGCGGCGGAGAAGAAGAGCATGCTTGGACGGAGTGTTGAGGAGCTTGCGGAGGGGGTGGAGGCGCTGGGGTGGGGGGATAGTGACGAGGAGGAGGAGAAGGGGGTGCCGGGTGCATATAAGAGGAATACGACCGAGGGGGGGTATTATTAATCTTGGGCGGGAATGGCGTTTGAATTAAGTTGTGGGTTTTTGTTTGTTGTGGTTTGGTATAATTCATGATTAGGAGATACATCTTGTTAGGAGAAGTGAAATTAAGAACACGAGCTGTAATGTAACGCCTCCACTATATATCTCCTCGCTTGCATCCGGTTAACGAAATCCCTTTGTTAAGTAGTCTCTGCTAGACAAAACCGCACATGGCAAGTGATAGGCATATTCCTAAAGTTACAATTGCCTGGTGGTACACTAATAGAAGCTTCTTCACGTGCACAAGAGGCATAGACTAGAAGTTGGAGTGAATGTTATGATTCCAAGAGCAATTGAATGATCTAAGAAGATGGCGGTAGATAAAACCTCTGCCCTTCACGACGAGTGACAAAGCAGGACACTCAGTAGTATCTCCTACACGCTCGGAAATGGGAATACGAGCATCGCTGATTAGTCAACCCAACTTCACACAACGATCTGTGGCAAACCAGAGCTTGCTTCATTTGTCACTTCAGCTGCCCGCATGGGCAACGATGACAAGTTCAATTGCCATGCCTGACCGTTACCCACATCTCCCCTATCTTCATAATCTTCATGTAACTGCAATCTGAAGAAAATTTTCGAAGATTTTGGTAGAAAGTCACCACCTGGCATGATTTGTGAACGCCGAACCGTTTCCAGCTGTGATAAGTAGTTTCTATAGTCACAAAGAAGTCATCCATTTTCAGCCATGTTCTGTAGTGTGCAAATCAAAGAGCTTAGCAATAACAACTTGATGTTTCTAGTTACTTTTGGCTACCATTGCTCTACTATACAAACTTTTTACATTCAGAATACATAAGTAAGTTGTTGTTCCACGTGCGCTGAACTGGAAGGAGTGAATGAGATATACGGGGGGAGGACTGTGTAGAGCAAGCTGTATAGTAACAGATTTACTGGAGTAGCACATGACTGTAAGTTAGTGATGTAAACAATTCGGACAATCTTCAAGGCCAGGGAAACTCGTCAGCTTCACTATTCCTTAGAACGATATGGTAGAGTATGAAAGTTCTTTGCAATCACAATCAATCACTCAAGTCCCTCAGACTCGTGCACATCCACCTTTCCTTCTCCACCCGCGATAACCACTAGCCCTAGCTCAATAGAAATATTGTTGTTTCTACTCTTTTCTTCTTCCTTTCCCTCCATCCGACAACCCTTACAATCATGCTCTCTTCTTTGTTCGATAACTGCGTCTGGCCTGCCCTGGGCTTTATACAGGAGCACTTCTCTCTTTCTTCCTTTCTCCGCAAAGATCGTGAGACCACAGCTGCTGAGACCACAGCTGACGAGATCACAGCGGATGAGACCACGGCGGCCGCTCCTATTGTCGTTACCGACACATGTACACCAGTCATTTTCCACCCCCGCCTCAAGCCTGTCCTCTCACGTTCCTCGCACGACGTCCTGATCGCTGCATTAAAGATTCGTCGCAGAACTGCCAGCCCCAAAGCCAGCAATGCTTTGATCACCTGCGCCCGCGCTCGCACCCATCTTGAGGTGTCGGTTTGTAGCTTTTCAAAAATGGTGGTGCTGAAGGAACGGCGTCGCTTCCAGGAAAGGAAGAGGCTCAATGCAAGGATTTTTGCGTTCCGGAGGGAGCGGGAGAGGAAGGAGGAAGAGGAGAGGAAGGAGGAAGAGGAGAGGGAGAGGGAGGAGGAGGAGAGGAAGAGGAAGGAAGAAGAAGAGAAAACCGCTGCAGAGATGCGGCAGAGGCTTATCACTTCTCGAAAGGCGCTCAAAGCGCGCAAGGAAAAGGAGAAGAAGGATGTGAATGAGGACCCCAAGGAAAAGAGGAAGAAGATGCTAGCCTCACTCCTCACATCAGGAGCGTTCTAGGGGGAGGGGGGCTAGGGGAGGGGGGCGAGGTGGTGTATTTAGTGGTTTAACAATGTGTGTTGTTTTTTTGGTTCTTTTCTTTTTAACCAAGTTATTTGTTAGAGCATTATGTTTATTGGGTATATTACTCTGGTCGACCGCATAAGTATTCTGGCACAATAACACAACTGTGATGGCAGAAGAATAATCTGAAGGTGAAACTACAACAATAATGCTTCCCTTGTCTCTATTATACCGTCTCTTTCTCTCTTGTGTGGTAGTGGAAATGTTTATGGAGGACTGAAGGGGAGCTGAATTAGCAAGATATGAAGGTATCTGATATTTTAACGGTACAATCGCCACTGCCTTATCCCCGTAATCCACCATAACCCAGACACATCGTCAATTCATTGTACGCGCTATCGATGCTCTTGGCAATCATCACCGCATTGGTGGTACTTCCATCGAGGTCGTACCAAAATACTAGTTTGTTAGAATGTTAATTATTACGTTGGAATAGAGATTAGAGTATACACTGAGATGACTTATTTTGCAGTAACGGCTGCCTTGGCGATCTTGATGCACAAAGCCCTTAGGGCTAGTGTTGCACATGAGCCAAGCTGTCTCGGGACTGACAAGACCAGAGATACTTAGGTAAATACACTCTACGAAATAAGATGTCTTGAGTATCCCCACCCATCTCGTCTCAAGAAGGCACGAGTTTGAATTAATGATGGCCTATGATCCAACTAATCAAGTAGACAGCGATCCCATCGGTGTTCCATCACCACTTTCACTCTCCTCACCCCCACCCTCTCCACTATAGTATTATGTAATAGTTGGAAGATCTCGAGTCCTCGAACGAAACCTATCCCATATTCCGAGACTTCAAGACCGAGCTCGAGATGGCCAACGAGACGAGACGTCTCGAGTCCCCCTGCCGGTCTCGTCCCGAATTAGCCGTGCAACACTACATAGGGCGGCAGTGGTCTCGATAGTGGTGGCGGTTTCGTCCAAGTAATCGACTTCGTGGCTCCCAGAACGGCTGTGGTCTCGGTCGTGATGTTGTCCAAAGGAATCAAAGTCGCAGCCCTCAGAGCCAGTGAGTCAAACTGGCCTCCCTCATGCGAAGGAAACCCTCAAAACGGGCAAGTCAAGCTGGTCTCCCTTGTCCTGGTCTTCATCTTTCTCTTCTCCAGCTTGCCTTTTCCAGCTTGCTTCCACATCCGCTAGATTGTAACTCCCGTCCAATGGTACAAATAAATGCAGAGAAACGCTCCCTTACCTATTATTTCATGGGATAGTGAAGTTGACGAGTTGACAAGGCATCTGTAAGATCGGGTTGTTTACATCACTAACTTTCAGCTCATTTCGAGGAAATGAGCTACCCCAGCAGCATGACTTACTCATACTCATAGACTCATACACAAAGTGTCACTCGCCACTCGCCACCCACCAATTGTTGCATGTGTACTTGATCGTGAGTCTCAGCATCGTCTGATATCTTGTATGAGAATGAAGACTTGTATGAAGATGGTGGCTGTATGAGGATATGCATCAGGACCAGGGTGATGCGTCTCATGTCAGATAGAGCATACGCGTACGCATATGGGAGATTGTACATATACGGGCCTTTGGCCCTCGAGATAGAGAGTATCAATCAAGTCAATCAACAAGTCATTCTAGCATCCAAAGTAACACCAACTACCCGCTAACAGCCACTTGCCACTGCGAGTGCCACTTTAAGCATGCCTGTGACTATAGTGACAATACCACTAACCCTATCAACAATACCACTAACTCCTTTTTACCAACATCTATTATCCTGCCAAACCACTTTATCACAGCTAGAAAAAACGGCTCGGTGTTGTCAACCGATCACAAATCATGGTACGTGGTGACTTTCAACCGAAACTTCGAAAAGTTCTCTTCAAGTTTCATGGAGATCACGAAGATAGAGGTGTGGGTAGAGGGCGGGTACGACTGGAGACAAGTCCTGTGAGCAACCTTATGATATCTTTACGGCCGAAGTTAGCCGCCAAGCTCAGTGCAGTCTCGCCGTCGGTATCCTTAGCATCCTTATCGACGTCGTGCTCGAGTAGTAGCCGGACAACTCCTTCATGGCCGTTAATAACCGCCCAGTGCAGCGCCGTCTCCCCGTCCGCGTCCTTGGCGTTCTTGTCGACGCCGTGTTCGAGAAGCAGTCGGACAATCGCTTCGCGGCCACTGCGCACCGCCAAGCTCAGTGCCGTCTCTCCGTCAGTGTCTTTGGTGTCCTTATCGACGTTGTGTTCGAGTAGCAGTCGGACGATCGCTTCGCAGCCGCTGCGAACCGCCATGCTCAGTGCGGTCTCGCCGTTGGTGTCCTTTGCATCCTTGTCAGCGTCGTAATCGAGTAACAGTCGGACAATCGCTTCGTGGCTGCGGCTAGTTGCAAGGTGCAGCGCTGTCTTCTCATTGGCCCCCTTAGCGTTCTTGTCAGCGCCGTGCTCGAGTAGAAGCCGAACGATTGCTTGGTGGCTGTTGCGACTGGCAAAGTGAAGCGCCGTAGACCCGCTGGTGCTCCTAGCGTTCTTGTTGAAACCATGCTCGAGCAACAACCGGACAACCATCTTGTGGCCGTTGTGAGCAGCCCGGTGCAGTGCTGTCTCCCCATCAGCGTCCTTGGCTTCCTTATTGGCCGCATGCTCAAGTAGTAGCCGGACGATTGCTTCGTGGCCGTTGTGAGCGGCTCGGTGTAGTGGGGTCTCCTCTTCGTTGGTGTCCTTGGTGTCCTTGTCGATGTCATCGTGTTCAAGTAGCAGCCGAACGACTGCTTCGTGGCCGTTTCCAACCGCAAGGTACAGCACCGTTGACACGCTGATCTCCCCTTCGTCATCGGACTTAGTGATTTTGGACTCGGGCGGCGGCTGGGCGGCAATTTTGCATCCATTTATAGCCGCCATCGGCAAGCCGAAGACTTTATCGTCTTCATCGATATCATGCCCCAGTAATAGCTGGGCGACCTTTTCGTAGCCGTTGCGAGCGGCCTGATGAAGTGCTGTCTCCCCATTGGTGTCCTTGGCCTCCTTGTCGGCGTCATACTTCAATAGTACTCGAATGACCGCTTCATGGCCTTTGCGAGCGGCCCGGTGCAGTGCCGTCCCCTCGTCAGCGTCCTTGGTATCCTTATCGACCTCATGTTCGAGTAACAACTGGACAACTTCATCGTGGCCGTTAGATGCTGCTGAGGACAGTGGCGTCTTTCCCGTCTTATCCTTGGCTTCCGGGTCTGATCCACTCACTAACAGTCTAACTATATCCAAACTTCCGCCCATCACTGCAAGGTGCATAGGAGTCCGATCATAGTCGTCGCGCACCGCTGTGGATGCTCCCTTTTCAAGCAGATAACGAACAATAGGTTCATGTTGATAATATGAAGCCAAGTGCAGTGGTGTCCGTTGAGAATTATCCTGGACATCTACTTTAGCCCTCGCATTGACCAACGCCTTGACGACGTAACCATTGCCGTGCATCGCTGCACAATGCAGCGGCGTCATTCTATCTCTTCCTCGAGCTGCCACATTTGCCCCGCATCTCAAAAGTAAATCCAATCCTGCATCCGTTCTCGAGGCATAATAATGCAAAGGGGTCCATAGCATAATATCGTTTGCATTCAGATCCGCACCATTTCCCAAACATTCGCTAAGAAATCAGCAGATGTCAGCGAGCGTGTATGGAGCTATTTTTGGTGTACATACCCAACATCTTTTTGATCTCTTCTAGCTACTGCGTAGTGCAAAGGTGTCCAGCCAAGAAGGTCTTTCTTATTAATATATTTCTTGATAGGATCTGTGATCTGACACTGCCCGGAGATAACTTCCTTGTGCAATGGTGTATATCCTAGATATTCCGGAAATTTTGTACTAGGTGGTAGGTTTTCTGGCATCAAATCTAGCAATCCGTTGGACCGTTTTTGTCTATCATACATCAACTGGAGGCCGTCCAGGATGTCCCTTTCAACGGAAGCTTTTAGTTTTCCCAGTAGCGCCTGCTTTGACGTTTCCAGTAGTTCAACATCGCGTTCCTGTCGAGACCAGAGTTCTATGGTGAGTGCAATCGATCTAGAAAATTCCACCACAGCGGCCACAGCTTTCACTTTGAACGGACACAAGGCCGAGTCGGATGTTGTACCAAATTCAAGCAATTTCAAGTAAATTTGTGTAGCCTCTTCCCAGTTACCGTTAGCTTCGTGACCTTTGACATGGCCAAGCACCGTGTTTACCGCTGCGTCGACTGGAAGTTTATCGGCCAAACTCAACGGCGGAAGTAAAAGTTGATACGCTTCTTCTAAGCTTCCAAGCCCGGCTTTTTGTACTGCTAGCGCCATCCTCGAAAGCGTAGTATTATTGAGCTTGAACGATTCCCATGCAGTGGCATTTAGCGCATCCATTTGCTGGGCTGTTGTTTGACCATCGATCTGGTCAGCCCTTTTTGCAACAGCCCACATAAACGCTGAAAATATATGCTGCGCAAATAATAACTCGAGGCGAGTGTCTGCAACTACCGCAAGCGAATGCCCAGGTGACTGTTTATCGTATGCGCCTATGCTGGAGGCATCAAGAGACAGCTCTTGACACTCGTATTTCATGACAACAGAATTGGTTGATTTGGCAGAGTTGTGGAAGTGGGAGTGATCACTAGCGTTGGCGGATTTCTCAGAGTTAGGAAAACCCAACCGCAAACCGGCGAACCCGGTGATTCTATGGTATTCGAAGGGGTGGTGGTTGAATTCGACGCAAACCGGGTCCGAATCGACTTGAGAACCCTCCACTTTCAACAGTGTGTTACTAACTGCCCCAGGGGTCCACCATCTCAAATCCCTACGAAGAGGCGCTATATCAGGGCCTAGAAATCGTATGTTCTGCTTCCGCGATGCAGGATCTCCAGCTCGTAGCCAATCGTCATCTAGCGTTCCACTATTCATCTTTCCGAGTTTATGATGTGATGATCGTTCCAAGTCGCGAACATGGAAGAGCCAAAGAGATAAAACAGCTTCAATTTCGGCCGCATTGGCAGTCCAAGAATTCTCCATGTCTTTCTTAATAGTAAGATGGAGTATTTCCGCATCTTTGTTGTCCACTTGGGAAGTCAATGACCAAGTAAAATCTTGATCATCCTTTAGGCTAGGGAGAGCTAGAGAATTCATTACTTCCTCGATCGCGGTCGCAACAGATACTGATGGGCCTGAAGCTGGCCCCTTCCATTTGCTTAATTGCCCTAGGCGTTGCCGTATTTTCACCATCTTCTGGTTTCCTCGGTCTTGGCTCCAGCACGCACTAGCGTCCCCTCCGGTCACGATCTTCCATCTCGGGAGATCAATTCTCGTATCTTGCGACCAAAGTATTTCCGGGTCAGTGGCAATGCTTGTAGCAAGCCAGTCCATCTCGTGTTCTTCGGGCACCCGTTCTGCATGTGGTCTTTTAGCAAGTCCGCGGCGTACAAACGCTCTCACAATTGTCATTAAGAAAGTTGCAGCTAGTTGTGCAATCGAGGCTGACCAGTGCATTCCTCGCAAACCAATAAACTGAGCAACAAACCCGCAGATGCTGATAATTGTCCCGAATACCGTGGCTGCTTCGAAGAGAGCGGTAGGGTTAGCCGGGAGCGTATCTGGGGAGGTGCCGGATGACGTCATTAACGAGTCTTCACGCGCGCTCGGACGGTTTTCGGGTCCAGAGTTACCGCGCCGATAACGGCGAGATGTCAGAATACCTTGGCAACTATCCTTATTGATGACCGCATAGGAATCAAAGAACTGGTCATTGACAGTACGGCTTCGTTGTAGCCATAGAATACGAGCATCTAGTTTCTTACCGGGCATTGATATCACCCACTCATCTTCATCGGTGGTCTGCTCCACAACTGAGGCGCAAGTGAACATTCCAGTCACTAAGACCAAGGTCCCCACTATTGTTAAAGGATACGCGTAGCATTTGGCTGGGGGTTCCCCTTTTGTGACCTTCCAATGAGGGGAATATGTTCCCAATCCTGTTACTACTAGAACAGCAAGTTGTACCAATATGCCAAGTGACGCAGCTAAATAAAGCTCCCAAGTACTCCTCTTGGAATTGAGATTTAGCGATATGTTCGGTGCATCTTTCTTCCTCTTGGGTGAGATTTCTGGTTGGGACGAATCAGATGAATATGGCTCAGTCCTTTTCTCGTCGTGATTGAGCAGCGGCTTAAGAAAAACCATATGTAGGAACCTGGAAAACACCGATTCCTCTGCACTAGATTAGCAAAATCCCGTCACTAGAAGCAGCAGGGTTGATCTGCTTACCCTTCTTTCGGAGGTATTCGCCAGCAATTGCGTCGTCCAGTGTGAATATCCCAAAAACTTTATCCAATACCTCCATTTTTTCCGAGTCATCCAGTGCTTCCACATAAAATAGTTCTTGAATCAAAGGTGACCCCATAACTCGGACAATTGCTTCACCGTTCCACGACTCGCAAACCTCGTGCGACGTAGATGACATCAACTCAAGCTCGGCGGATGCTTGAGTCTCCCTTGCCCGTCCGATAACTGTCTTCAACCATGAAGGCCCACCCACTCTTATAGCGCCAATGATTGCGGTAAGAATACCCAATGGAGCCATTGCGAAAATAATATTGTCCGCCCAACTCATCGACTGGCTCATGAATTGTTTTGCGAATTGTTCCCCAAAGAGCGCAAGGAGCCTGGTATAGTCAGTAGAAGACCTTGAAATTTAAAAGGTGTTAAGATAAGCGTACGGTGCTAAGTCTGACAACAAGTTATTTGAGATCTCATTCCCGCTGTTAGAGTTGGGCGCGGCGGCGGCTCCGATGCAGACAAATCCAATCACAACGACCGGGCTAATCACCACAACTTTCCTGTCTGCAATCATGGTGGGTTGAAATGGTCGAGATCAGATCTAGGTAGGTATGTCGCCGTTCGAAAGTGTTGCGAAAGGAGTAGTTTTTGCCTTTGGCCCACAATACACATAGTACTACGAGTCGCTTAGGAGTAGAAAAGAGTAGCGACCGTACTCATCACTTATGATTGAATGGCTGGCTAGCAAAAGTAATCAATTGATTTTTTGGTGCACTCAGCATTTACTGGGGCATACAATTGGTTGAAATTAACTCAAACAGGTAATTCTGAGTGGATAATCGCCGTATCAAGCAAGTAGCAGTAGGCATCTAGAGTGGCCCGTTTTTGTTTTTCTCATTTGCAGACTATTCGCAAGCTTCCCCGTTCGCATAAGGCTGACGGGATGACGTTCTTGTATGGTCGGGGGCTTTGCTTTTTCTAATTTTAAGTAAGGCACGTCATGAAATGTGCAGGATCCGAAGGTGAAGTGTAAGGTTGATACTATGTATGAGGTGTATCTGGAACTGGATTTTGGAGCTGTGGTATTTTTAGGCTCGAAACTAAGAGCTCCACAACGGATACCAAGCCTCCACCTTCAGAGGTTTGTGGAGCAGAAGCGGGAGATGCGAATGCGCCTGTTTCTAAGGTAGATCAGTAGGTATATTGGAAGAATTATCAAAGCCAAAAAACGGGGGCCAAAGCCTCGAGGCATTCTTGAGTAGCTTAGCCAGCGTGCTTGTCTCGCACCAGACGTTTTACCCGGCCTTGACTAAACCCTCAACCCTAAATCGCTGCGCTGGGTTGAGAGTTTAGCCGACCTGCAACGAGTTGAGCGCGCGATTTAGGAGATGAGGTACGAGGCTCAAAATTACGTGCGACCCGTCTGGTGCGAGACAACCAGCGTGCGCTTTGCGTATTATACTCATTAAATTTTCAAATATGGAACCACATGGCCCCCAAACCCGCTCCAAGCGTTTAGAATGTAGCAGGGTCCCCATACTTGAAAATTTGATAAGTAAACACCAGCCGGAACTATCCCCTTCACGCTCGGTTTTTGTAGAGTAGATTGGCTGCAGAACTCAGGTGGCGGATAAGAGTATCATTGATTGGTTCAGACGCCGATCTATGGTAAACTAGCACTTTAGCTAGTTGATAAGTTTAATTGCTAGAACGAAGTTCTGTAATTATCTTCAAAAATCGAGCATGTAGGGGATAAACACTATACTTCGAAACCTATAGGCTATAGCACTTGGTCTTTTTCTCTCTTCTCGCCGAAGGTGCATTTTCTCCCCTGCCGCAAGTTGCTTGAGTGTCTCATAGTCCTACGTACTCTATCTCGTCCAGGTGTAACATAGTACCGTACAATTGTATGGTGGAAGTCTTGTTTTCTATGAGCAGGATCCGAATCATCCCAGTTCAAGAACTAATTCATAGCATAACTGGTGCTATAAACATCAAGGGTTCCAAACCCAACGCTGATGCTGTATACGTAAACATTCACTCTTTTACTCTGTCCGTTTTTTTAGATATGTGGCGGTACGTTTTCCTTCATCATCACTGCCGCCAGGTTAATGGCGCGGGCACAACTGATTGTTGCCATAGAACTGACGAGTCGGAGTCAATAAACAGGAATTGATGCCTAGCTTAGGGGGTAGAGTGTGATGCTATAAATGCCAGGTGTTATAAACACCGCTCCAGATACTGTACCGAGCATAATGGTCCGGACGGGCTGTCGGCCTTGCGCTTTTTGTTTTAGATCCGCCCCTCTGTGACATCTTTCATTGTTAATTAGAGGTAGTGTGACATGTAATTTTTGGTTGTATGGATAAGATTAGATGAGTACGATTTGGGATTACTTAAGGAACCATAGTTAAACACTAGTTTCAAAGTGCAGAAAATAGGACAGAGATTTCCTGTGTAGTGAAAGATTCACATAACATTATGACCTATGAGAGGGCTCATTTACACTTTGATAATGCAGCAATCAGCCGCAGCTCTTCAACCCCAGACTACTCACACATTTATAACAACCATTTAATATACCCTAGCAACTACGGGCAGAATCGCTGCGATACGTGACGAAATAGGTGTTTCTACGTACCGGACAGCCCTTTGTGACGTGTGACGTACGAACCTTTATGCTCGGTATAGTACTGTAAATACTCAAGGTTCGAAACCTCGAGTACTCATTCTTTGCTTCTATTTGCTACAAATGTATAGAAATCACTCACGCCCAATTTAGTTGGTGACTACAAAGGAGCAAGTCGATAGAAATCCAATGAAAATCCAAACCTCAAGCATCCCTCACTGGAAACCGATGATTCCAACCGTCCAGCCATGCACCAGTCCGGAATGGGAATCGTCCTAGTACATTCCAGTCCAGTGCTCCAGTCCAGTCCAGTGCTCCAGTCCAGTGCGAAGAAATTTTAGACTGGGAGCGGGCCAGTCTGAGGTTCTGCCGGACTAGGTGGTCTGCGCTTGGTCTAGGCTGGTGCCTACATGTGATTTCACTGAGACTTGACTTTGCCCAGAGCTACCATGTGGCGGGTCCTCGGTTGGCCACTGAAATTGCGGAAATATTCATGTGCTGGCGAGTGTGCCACTACCGAGGTAGAAAAGTTGACGTGGCAAGTTCAGAGTGAAAATGTTCATGAGATGTGTGGCGCATCCACAGATTGCCGCAGAAAAAGTGGAAATATTCATGTGATTAAAAAATGCCGTGGACAAGCTCGGTACAGTAGCAGTAGCAGCACATTGGGAGAGTGAGCAGCTGAATGAAGAGATAATGAGCGTGAAGAAGATGAAGAGGATGAAGAGGATATGAACCTCAATGTTATGTAGTGGAGCATTCATGTAACTAGACTTCAGCTTAAATTGAACTCGCCTCTCAATATATCTGATCCTGGCACTAGCCCGCACCAGGATCGTCCAGTGCAGGACTGGCAGTCTGTGGCTTGGTCCAGTCTGCCCTCCCCGCTGGACCGGATCGTACTGAGCCCTACCTCAGACAGGGATCGTCCAGACCATTAGAATCATTGCTGGAAACCTAAAACAAGTACGACCCAACACCAGCTACTAGAGTCCGGACCCGAGTAAAAGGATGATCAGCGCAAGGTTTGAGCCCACGACGTGTGGTGTTTAAAGCACCCGGCCTGCGTGTTTTCAGCACGAGCTAGGATCTGGTCTTGTTTATAATACTCTGTTTAGAGCTATAGTACTTGAACATAGGGGCAGTGTTCCTAAGCGGCCCGGCCCGGCCTGAACCAAAAGCCGCCCGGCCTGCACGTGATTTAATGAGCCTGAGCCGAAGGAATAGGTGAGGACTGGAGAGGTGGATATTTGGAGTCTTGGACTACAGCGATGGGCGGATGGCAGGGTTATGAACTTATGATGGACGATGGCTGAGTTTACTTTGGTGGCTTTCTGAGTTTAAGACTTTAGGCAGCAGCAATGGGTGTCATTTAAACAAAATATGTTGTTTATGTTTGTTCGATTGAACTTATAAGTTGGCAAATAAAGCCTGCAGGTCGGCCGCCCGGCCGCCAAGAAAAAGCCTGCAGGCCCGGCCTATGCAAAGCCGGGCCAGCCTGGCCGCTTAGGAACACTGCATAGGGGCGAGGGCAAGATCGTAGTTATACAAGTTTGGTTTCCAGCGAATGGTAGCTTGTGGGAACGAGTTGCTTGGATTCATCGTGTTTCTTTCCTACTGCCTCTATGCTCTCTTGTTTGCGTCCAGTTTATTTTACATACAGCATCAATTATGGTCGCCGCCTAGGGGAATGATTAATTATACCAAGTCATAAAAAGAGTAAAAAAAGGGCGGAAATACAGGGTTTAAATCTCAATATTTACAGCACCTGAACCTTGTGTTTTTTGCACTTGGCGTTTATAGTGCCAGTTAAACTAGCCATTAATTCTTGTTTATTGACTCTAGTCACCGCTTCAATATTAGGACTCCGACTATACCCCACCCAGATAGAATAAACTGCTGGCAATGATGTCTAAGACCCGGGGGAAGACAGACAATGAGAGTGCACGTTACGGGGCGAAACCGAGCTTTCAATGGAGTGAAGGGTCAAAAGTGAGAGTCAGTACTCAACAGTGGTATCTAACCACTGCGCCCCAAGGTACTACAGACTTGACGAGCGAAGATTATTGTTTAATATAATCATAAACACAATGCAACACGTGTGCGCCAATCACTGTTCAAGAGCACCTAGGGGTCAGAAAGAGGTTATTAGAACCCTTTAGACTTACTTTGAGAAGTTGAAGTAGTCAAAACTCGTGGTTGGTGAGTTGTGTTGACTTGAAGCTGTTTCCCGGCCATGTTGCGCAATTGTCCCATATGATAACCTCGCCACAAGTTTATCCAACCAGCAGACGGTCTGTTGGCGTGCGCTCACAGCTGTGATGCCCATTGCGTAAGACATTGAGGTAATTGAGATTTTCGGTCCTATACTCGGCTTCAGGTTAACTTTCGCTGGCAGAAACATTGATCTTGCTCAGTCAGCAAACCTCTCAGCTACTACACGCGGAGAGTAGATATCCAACGCTCGTATACTGCAATTGGCGCCACCAATGACTTTGGCATTATCTAACAGTGATATGGAAGACTATTGCACATCAAAGTGTACCGACGACATTATTGCTCACGCGCAACAAAACGCCTTGGATCTAGCAGTACAATTAACATCACTAGTTGGAGGCTCCATCCTTACTATTGATGTTAAGGACATGCTTCCACAGCGCATCGCTCACTAGTCTCATAGTGTTTGCACTTCGTCAACGCCTTAGGATTCGAAGAGTAGCAGGGATGGAACTTCGACGAGGGATCCCGATTGCAAAACTGACGTAGTCAGATGTAGAAATCTAGGCGATCTACGTCCAGATGAGGAATAAAGGGCTACATTTGGCCCAACCGCGGGCAAAACAGTCCGCGCGTACCTAGGTAACTGGCCGTTGCATCAACACGTGGACGAATTGACGACGCAACCGACGTAGCACAACACATTTGCTTCAAGAAAATTGATGTTGGTTCCCGGTTCAGGCGTTTATATACCTCTTCACCTCCCACCCACCTGTTTGTTCTGCACAGTGCTCGTCTCCGATCTCGACTTCACACCTGGGACCATGGCTTCCACACGCTCATCGCAGACTCTTAACCATCCTTCTGTACTCACCCATTTCCCATTGAGTCCCCTTGGAGGTTGCTTGCTTTGATATATGGGAGATGTAATTAACCATAATTTTTACCGATAGCCTCCCAGAACCCCGAAACGACGTCGTGTTTCACCATCCTGTTTTTCTCCGTCCCCGATTCCTCCTCGCGTACAAAAGAATCCTCTACATAGGCATAACTATGTCAATAAGTGCATCAGGGAAGCCCGAGAAGAGATGAAAAATGCGACCGATCCTGAGCAGTTTATGAAAATGTTGGATAAATGGATGCGACATGTCAGAAACTTTCACGAGTTCAAATCGAGCGAGATGATTGTTTTTCGTCGGGAGGAGCTTCGGAATTCCTGGGAGAGGTATCAGGATACAATGAATACATGCGCTGCGTTGGAGGTACTAGGGCAGGAAGAACAGAAAAAGGGCCCGCCTCTGACGGCGGAAATTTGTAATAGTCGCGCTCAGATTTGGGACAGTCAGGCTAGGCTCTGTGCCAATCATGCGAGGGTGTTCGAAAGTGTTGGTGAATGTTTGAAGGGTGTGGATAATTGGTATGAGGACAACAGGGCGGTGTTTGAATATAAACCTCAGGGGTGAGGTGGACGATATTGCAATGGTACGAGGGTAGTGAGGGCTTATTTGTACGTAGGGATCAGATGACACGGGTATGATGTGAAATGTAACGTTAATGATTGAGTCCAGGTGGTGGCTGTTTGAGTATTAATGACTTATGAACTTATTGGAAGTACCTTGGGTGAAAATAACAAGAAATGCATCCCAAGATAGCCGTTGAGATCTTCAATCGAGTTCCTGTCACTCGCTGATCACACAAATTTAGTACTAAACGAACATCGACCTTTATCCCTATCTTAGTCTTCTCGCGCATCTGGGAACTGCAATTCTGGGGCAGTTGACGCCACTCGAGCTCCCTATAAGGGACGGGTAAATAGTCCTCGAAGCATGGTGTAAAATACGTTATTAAATTGAGACGGGCCATTGGATCATGCGGAATGAAGCTCTAGCCAGTATGTAAAATTTATCCCCAGGGAGCATTGAGTTGCTCGAAGTCAAACCCAGGAGGCTGGAGGAGGTGAGGTTCCTCCTTCAAGTCCCTACCCAAACATGCGTTAGAAGTAATCCATTGGTGTGAAGAATTCGGAGACAATGCTAAATTGAAAGTTAGTTAGAGAAAAAAGCTAAGGTAAGTGCTAGCGAAGATATTAAGTTACGGTTCGTAATTCTACTTCTTCCCCAAAAAATGGACTAGGATAGAAGTTGGTAATAGTGTGAGGTCTCCTCATTCACCGTCGTGGGAAGTCGAAGTTTACAGCGGGCCCGCCGACAATGAAAAGTACTTAGTATCTACCTAAGGCGGCCCGGCCTCCGACTGCACCGATTCTCCGGAGGGCGACCTTTACCTTGAGCTTTATCATAATTACATGCCTCGAAAGGGCATCTTGGTCATGTGACACGTGTATAGCATCGAGCCATTTTACAGCTCGCGGAGACGAGGATGTGGCTAGTGTGGTTAGGAATAAATTGGTCGAAAATAACTAGAGCTTCTACTTTGAGCCTAGGAACGCCGTTCCAATGATACTAAGGATGGTCTATGTATTGAATAAACACTGTGTCAAACGTCACGAATAGTTTCAGGCCTTTGTAATACAGTACTTTGGGGAACATAATTTATTACTTCTATAACTTTGGAAGCGCTTCTCATAAGCCGCTTTATCCAGATTAGAAGATCCCGGTCAGGCTTCGTTTCGGTGGGATGATCCATTACAAACTACTTAAATATCTAAATGTAAATCATGAAAATTGACTCTCCCTTTTTTCATATATGATATACACTTTGTGGTTTTCAATGGTGAAACAGAGGCCTGTTCACCGTTGCAAATGCTGTTCTTTTACCCCCTTCTGTGCGGTGTGGTTGCAATTGTCTAGATTCTTCCTCTTCCTCCTTGCTTCAATCCGACGCGGCTCCCAGGAGCATGGGGGCTAAGCTTCGTATTAAGTTGTTGTTGTTGTTTATTCATACTGTATGCACTCTTATTAGAGTATGACAGGACCTGATATACCCTCCGCCTCCGGGCTAGCCGGCTAGATGGCGGAGCTCCCCTCCGCTACCCTTCATCCCCGCTGACAAATGAAAGCTAAAAGAAAGACAGACCAGAACAGAAAAGAAAAGAAAAGATATAAGCCCGCTGTCGCCGCTCCCCGCACCTGAGTCAGCCTCTGTGCCCGCTCCATCCCTCCATTCATTTGGGCGGGAACTTCCCGACTTCAGTAGCCGCCAGGAAGTCCACCACCGCTTGATCACACTCTTCCATGGAAAACAGCTCAGAGACCTGCACGTGTCGGCATCTGCCTGCTTTCCAGCCCTTCGTATTAAGTAGGCACCGGTACCATTATCTGTGCGACCAGGGAATCTGGAAGCTGAGAACTAGTGGTCTGTGCATTCACACAATATCAATCCCTAACCTTCCATCTCCAGAAATCCAACGTCATCTCTCACCTTTCTGCTACAAAATGTGCATTTGAAAGCACACAACCGCTGACTGTGTATTCAATTCGGGTTTCCCAACTCCATACACATCCCTTTTCTTGATTCTGTAAGATACTTTTGCGTTCACTACTTTAGATCCACGTGCACAAGAACATGGCTGCTATAGATTTGACTACTTCTGGCGAGCCAGCCTAGTCCAGCAGATATATTTGGTTTTGCCAATACTCTCATACGGTCCAGCCGTAATCTATTACATGGTATACACACATAGCGGGAGTGCACAAGCTTATATCTCATACCTGAGCATATACATAGCCGAGCGGCACATTCCGGATTCCGGGGCCTACCAACATCCTTTGTCCCCGTCACACCTGCAACGTCCCCGCCAATTTATAATATTCCGGCAGCCCTGACAGCGTCATAATACGAATTGGCAAACATCATGCAAATGTCCTAATTAATGCATCTGTCAGAAAACACCCACTCCCTTCCTCCCGTTCGTGCAATAATAAACATACCCTTTTAAACACACCATAAGGTCTACATTTGTTATGCATATCCTTCTTGAAATCGTCATCAACCATGAGCCTATTATCGTCCGTGAACCGTCCCTGCTTCTTGTAATTCCTGTACCCGAAATCGTGGCGCTGGCAGCTCGGCAAGAAGTCGAACCCGCCTGGGTTGTCGGGTGAGTCGGTGCAGCCATCCGACGACCAGTCTAGCGTGTTCGGATTCTGGGCGGCCCTGTCGTTTAAGAATGTGTCGATATCGGTCTGAAATAGTAGACGGTCGGTGGCTTCGCGGTCGGTTTCGCGCTTGGTGAGAAGGGAGATAACTCGGGTGAAGAGCGATTCGGGTTTTTCGCGGGGGAGAATGTCGCGGGCGAGGTCGGTCGTGTCCCGACTCTCGAAGTCGATGGGGAGCGCGGCTGTGAGCACGCTCAGGACGAGGATCACCAGGATCGAGGCGAAGAACTTCATGTTGGGGAAGAGGGATTGAGAAGTGGGCTGACTGGATAGACTGGTTGACACATTTGCCGAGTGGAGGACTGGATACTTTTATACTCCATGCATGCCGCTGTCTGAGCTGTGTATGATCGTAACACACATTCCTCTGTGTATGGAGCCCTCTAAAAGAAGGTAAATGCTTGAACCCTTCACGTGTGCGTGGATCTTCGACTAATGCGTTACCCCTGCATATTGATGAGAGAATAGTTAATGCTGCCGCAGATTCTAGTCTCGGTCAGAGGCTTCTCCCGCTGCGCAGAAGCGTGAGCGTCTAATGGAGACCGCGCCGACCATTATCAGTAAGTACTGAACAGTTTTAGAGCGAGAGCCCGCGTGAAAATCCTTGTTATCAGGGGGAAGGACGGACGAGCATTCATATCCAAAACAACTTTAGTAGTATACACATCTATTTCCTGCTACGCTCTAGTTTGTCAGCAGCGTGGATATAAAATATAGGCGGCTACCAAGCTAGCTGCGCCCCCAAGATGTAATCTCTTGTCAAACATGGTGCACTTTATTCCAACACAACTCCGTACCCATCACCACCATCACTAAGCCCATCTGTTGAAGCTACCTAAGGTTGGGGGTCAAGAATGTATGTGGAGAAGAGAAGAGGGAAATGAGAGATGGGAGTTTATATGTGGAGCTGTGAAGGTGTGAAGGTACGGGGGAAAGACGAGTGTCGGCGGAAATATGGGATTGAGAAAGAGCGAGGGAAAGATGTTCGTGTTGTTTGGTGGGGATCTCTAAAACCAGACTTTAACGCGTGACTCTCTGAGCGAGCAATCTTAACGAAGCAAGAGTGATAGGAGTTAAGAGAGTCTGAGTACAAGAGCAGTTTAGTGGAGTTTGCCGTGTTCAATACTACATAATTCCCCGCTGGTTCCTACACGGGGCGGCTCAAGCCATAGAATTTCTGTCCTATGCAAGATCAAGGAGACAGTGGAGCTGTCCAACTACCCTAATGTCATGTACGGTGGTTCCAGGTGAAAAATGCCGATCCTATCTACAGCGTACATCTTGACGCCCTCCAGCACATACCTAAAGATTAACAGCCTGAATGGTACGACCGAGATACCCCGGATTTCCTAGCGATTTCTCTTTGGCATGTAACTAGGTGTATACACTTGATGTATATAGCAATATCATTTAGGCTTTATTTCCATAGTTGCCCCGGCGTACATCCCCAGTAGCCGCACATAGCGATGGTCCTTAATATTTACGCCATGAGAAGAGGAAACTGTTCAACAATCTGACTTTGAGAGACAATCACCTAGGCCAAACTAAGTCCTCCCTAGTTCTGGAAACAGATATCACGCGTGACTAAGTTAAGCGGTATTTCGTGACTAAGCACTGAAACTCGAAACAGAAACGAGTGAGAGCCGAGTGTTTTAGGGTGTTGCTTAGATGCTGAGAGAGGATAAAGGAATGATGCTAAGGTGGATGGTTAATTAGGGGAAAGAAAGTCTTTGACCTTTTAGTCAGAGGACAATCCCATTCACGATTGCGGCCAATTCAAAAACCAAGTCACCATATACTCCTACCGATACGGCCACCAATCAGTCACGGTATGACTATTCCTATGTATTTCTTTTGTAACCATGATATACCCCTTTGTACATGATATCCCCTAAAAATCAAAACTTTTTCCATCCAATCCGTAGCCTTTAACTATTCACATATCAAGGCGAGCACCCTTTCCACTCTTCCTCCTCATCCCACTTCCCCTCATCACTTTCGCTTCCCTCTTCCGCACCTCTCTCACCCCCCACCTCTCCCCCACTCTCACTCTCACTCCTATCTAGCTCCTCAACCCCAAACTCACCCACCAAATCCCACCGATCCCCCTTCGCCTTAGCACCAACATACTTAACAAACTTTAGCACCCCCTCATCCCTCAACGCAACATTCAGCGTATTCCACGCCGGGTAATTCATAAACAGCACGCCATCATCGCCGTCCTCTCTGGCCTTATAAACCGCCGGATCGTTCGTGGGATCGTCGTCTTCCGCCGACATGTACATTTCGTAACCCCCTAGGGTGCGCGTAGAGTCATCGAAGCGCTGTTTCTGTTCTGGGACGTGGTCAGGGTTGAGGCGGCTTTTCTTGGATTTTTTCGACTTTGTTACGGGAGATGGTGGGGAGGGTTCCCATCCCGATGACGGGGTGAGGGAGAGCGTGATTTCGAGTTGCATGTTTGCGTCTTCGTTTGCTGCGGGAGATGAGGAGTGTAGGCCTGTTGCGAGGGTGTAGTCCATTCCTTTCCGGAACCGACGGGCGAGGACGTTGCGGGAAGTTAGTTTCAGCCCTGTGGCGTGCTGGAGGAGCTTTTGGAACTCGCGCGAGGGGAAGAGGATGTTTAGTAGCTCCTCCATTGGCGACATTTCTCCCGAATCCTTGGTATGATCGTGGGATTGCAAGTAGAGGTATTTCTGTTTGTGAGGAGGGACCGCGACGGGCCAGGTGCTTGGCTGAGTGTCGTTTGCTTCGATGTACTGTCGGAGTGCGGTCTCGAAGGTATTACGCAGAAAACTTGAGATCTGGATGGACGAGTCTTCTGCGAACTGCTCTGATAACTCCTCGAGGGTGTCGGGGGTTAGGAAGGTGGGGTGGATGTATTTCAGCAAGAAGTCGATTTCCTGCGGTGTGAATCCGTCGTCTTCCTCCTCGTCTACTACTTTCTCCTTCTCTTTTCCCTTCCATTCATGGTAAGGAACCACCTGCGGTTGCGGGCGATCGTACTTCTCGCTCTTGCTCTGCAAGCTCGCCAGCGAGCTCTTCTTTCCTAGCTCCTCCTCCAGACCCTCCACAAATCCGTCCTCGCCGCGCTGCGGAATATGGAACCACCCGCTGATCGCCATTCGTGTCCGATCCCCGTCCGCACCATCATATACCTCTTCAACATCGTGAAAACTCTCTCCCGGAACAACCTCAAAGAACGCCAACTGGTTCCACGCGGGCGGACAAACGCGGCTCCACTCCGCCTTTGGAACCTTCGTACCATCCTCCGCAGTCTCTGTTGGATACAGCCTCAGCGATCCCCCCCACTCTTCTTTCCACGGCTTCTCTTCACTCCCGCAGAGGTAGAGAATATACGAAACCCGACGACTCCCGATCACATCATCGTGTGTCAGCAGGTGGCATCCGGGGGTGTAGACGTTTATCGCCATATCCGTTTTTGTGCCGCTGAGCGCGCCGCAGCCAGTGACAGCACAGACATAATCGCGGAAGGTCTGGGAGTAGAGCGCGTCGCGGAGGCGGCGGAGGGATGGGAGCTTTGCGGCGAGCTCCGGAGGAAGCCCGGAGAGGTTTGCGAGGTCACCGGTTTGGTGGAGACGGTAGATGTCGGTTTCTTTAGGGGTGAAGGAAAGGTGCGAAAGGATCTCGGATTTGACGGCGTGCAGGAGCGGCGGCGAGATTAGTGTGGGTATTATGGCGTGGCGGTAGCTTTGCGGGACGTTTAGTGGAATAGCACAAGGCGGTGGTGGTGAGTGTGTGGAACAACTTACGGGCCGGATGTATGGTATTGCTCGTTGTATTCTTTGAGCACGGCTTCATCAAAGAGACCGGGGCGGAAGGCAGACTTAATGTCTTCCGGTGGTGTCGGCGCTGCCGTGGGGGAAGCGGAGGATTTGCCTTTCTTGGAGGAAGAAGCGGTGGGCGATGCGTGGGAGCTGGAAGACTTTCGCTTCCCCATTGCACTGGTGGAATTGATACGACCGGGTGGAAAGGAGCTGCGGGAGAGTTCCCGAATGGCTTATCGCATGTATATCAGGCGTTGCATGTCGTTCGAGAAGAGGCTAAAGTTTTTTTGAGGCTCTGCGGGTTATTCTGGGCAACTTGTAACTATCCCTAACCCTCGGGAGCCAGGATTACTTCGATCACATGTGATTACTTCGGCCTTGGACTCTTGGTTTCAATTGATTAACTAGTAAGCACACGGCAGAATTGAAACTAGAATCAATGAAACCTCGAAGACCTCTCATAGTTTTGTAGTTAGCAATTATTTAAGTCCTAGCACGGATGAAAACCCTCTCATGTGATCATAGTTATCAAATTTAAAATACTGTACCGAATACGATGCTTCGGACGCCACGCTTCACAAAAGCTCCGCTCGAAGAGGTTTTATAGAGGATTCCGCTCACTCTTGGCCATTTGGTATTGAAAGACCTGTTACAACAAAAACCTCCCCAGAACCGTCATGCTCGGTACATTAGGACTACCTGGAGAGTTAGAAAGTCTCCGGCCAGGAGGTACTGCCGTAGCAGACGGTTGTATATGTTCGTTTGAGTATTTGGGGGCGGTATTCATCTTTAGAGGAAAAGGAAATGGGTATGGAGGTAATAGTAGCGAAGGTTGAGGAGTTGAAAATGGCAACTTTAGATATCGAACCGAGGAAGGAATGACGCTTTCATCACCGCTCGATGCATCAGGAGGATCCGATATTGCTACAACCACCAAAATATGGTAATTAATCGAGTGTTGGCATATAGGGTCTATTGGAAAAATAACACTGACTAAACAGGATAACCTTATGAATCAGTATGGCTTCGACTTAATTCAGGGGGAATCCAAACACATATACATCGAAGATTACTGTCAGCGATGCAGGAGCTGAGCATGAGACCGAAGATTCAATACCGCAACTTCTTGTTGATATGTCCTAGATGCCACAGCTGAAGGCACAACTCTACAGACCGTAGATATTAGAAACGAACGTGTGTTTTAAGGTAGATTTTTGCTATGGCCAGCCAGCAGGGAGTAAAAAACAACGATACTAAAGTAGACGATTTGAATTAGGGAGAGAAAGTCTTGTAAACACAAATAATCATCTAGAAGCAAACGCGAATTGCTTTCGCTCCTTCCCAAACTACCGGTGGTCACGTTGGCCCTGGTTCCGGTTGCTTAACCTGTAACCTCGGAAGTGCACGGAAATATTAAAAGTAGTTGTTGAAGGAGACCTCAAAGAGTGATTCGAAGTGCTCAACCTCACGCCGAGGACAGAAGAGAGAGACCACCAACAGGTTACCTATAGCTATCACCAGACCTTCAATTCGCTTTCTTTTGCGTATCTTCAGAACCACTGTTTATATACAAGGAGGTCGTGCTTGAAAGTTAAAACAGAATTCTATCTCACTATAAACCCCCTCTTGCTTCTTCCTACCTCCCCGCTGTTCCCATCGTCGTCTTAGACCTCACCAGCGCTCCTCATCTTCCTAGGTGCACCAACAGGATCCAAGTGTTGGATTCCACCAGATTGCAAACGACAGAACACACGAATGCACACTAGTAGCCCCCCTTCTATCCCGTCGTCATACAAAAGGATTGTGGACTTGGAGCTCTCTCACGAGGATGAAAAGAAGCGAACGGGATGAGTGAGATCGGATTCGAACAGGTGGTGACGTTGAGATAAGGATTCTCTTATCTCCTCCGAGAGAGCAGACTAACCCACTCTAGCTAATCCCAGAAACACCTAGCATCCCACGATGGTATATAGCAGCTATAGTAGCTGACAGACAGCGCTGGTAAAACTAAGTCTTTCTCGATGTCAAGAACGGATGCCCTTGAAGATGAGATAGATTCAAAGGCGTAATTGTAGCTTTCTGCGAGGATGCGGAGACCATCACGATTTTGATGATCCGACTCGTCAACATCGTTATTAAATGCAATGAGAATAAAGTATTGACTGTCCAATGGTGAACACTATCTAGTGACGGGCCTAGCTTTTTGCGCGACTACAGTCGTGACAACGAGTTCGCCCCAACTTTAGTTTTGTATGAGATTCGTCACTGCAAACAAGTTACGCGTTGAAAAGGCGATGGGCGAGATTCAGTGCAATCTAATGAATTTTAGGCAGTGGAGCATGATATTTCTTTTACTGGAACTATAGCACACTGCTCGGGGCTCAACTTATTAACTTTAAAACGGTGCACTCGACTTAAATAAATTTGAACAGAATTTTCAATTAATTTTTAAACACTCCTATACTTATAAACATGGGAATATATCATACCTGCTGGTTCATTAGCTTGGTTAAGGTTCCTTCTGTTTTGTCTAGCATGCGTATGATATCTAGTTGAGCCTCAATATGACCGTTGAAAATTCTTGTCGCGAGCACTTTAGAGTCTAGTTGAGAAGCCCCCATATTGTGACATCCTTATCTGGCTCCAAGCTAGTAGGGACCTTCGAGGAACAAGTATATTCGGGGTGATCTTTTACATTTTGGACCTCAAATGGTGATGTGGAGGTCCGTGCGGGAGTGCGGCACCAACAACATTACACCGGTACTGGCTGTCTAATTATAATAGCTTGATAACAGAAACTGGTTGCAGAAATGTGTACCACACTCCGAGACTATACAGAAATGGAAAATAGTGCATCTAAAGCGGGGTAAGAGTTTGATATCTCCTTGCATTGATTCGGTAGAAAGTGCACTCTATATTATGCCAGCTACGTACCTTGCTCCTATGGGAATTCTTAGCATTAACCCTAGTTACCCCGCAGTGCGAAAACAGAGTCCACGCGCCTAATATCACACCACAAGGCCATCACTTAATACAAACAACTACCACCCCTACCTGACCAAGAGCACACAGAAGTGCTATCACCCTAACACTTTGCATTCGTACGTTGGCATCATAGAGGATGGCTCCGTATAGAATTGTATACTCTTACCCTACTCCTCCGAAGCATCGACCCGAACGGTTTATAGTAGGGGTTGATTTTGGGACATCGTAGGCTCTGCGCCTGGTCTCGACCGATCGTTTTTTCTAACGACATAGGTTTACCTCGGCAGCATTTGCTCATACTACCTGTCCGGAGGTAATAAAGCTCGTAGATACTTGGAATAACCGCCCGGGAAACTCTGACGCATGCCGTGTTCCTTCCGAGATTCACTATACCAATCCTGTGAAAAGAGAATACACCTGGGGTTATGAGATTCCCCCATCGGCTGCAGAACCCTTACGATGGTTTAAGCTATTGTTACAGGAGCAAGCAGTTTCACCGGCGATACGTCAACAGCCTGCTGCACCACCCCTACGTGAAAGCGATGCAAATCGAAGAGGAATGGATCCCAGTAGTGCACTGGATTCATCCCTTACACCAGCCATGACTCCGGCTGGGAGAGCTGCACAAAAGCTTCGGGATATGAAAATTCTACCTGTTACAGCCGTCACCAATTTTCTTTCGGCTACTAGAAGAACCACAGTGGCTAACATTGAGAGATCATACCCAGCCGAGTATGTCAGGGTGACCAAAATCGAGTATGTACTGGCCGTCCCGGCTATGTGGTCCAATTCCGCAAAGGACCTTATGGTGGAGGCGGTAGAAAGAGCTGGTTTTGGAAAACATCGCGTCGACTTCAACCTTATCAGCGAGCCAGAAGCAGCTGCACTCTACGCCTTCGAGGTCATACAACCAAATACGTTCAAAGTAGGCTAGATTCATTAGTACCAATTATGCTTCGAGGTAGAATTGACGAAACTAGCTCGGAGACTCATTCGTCCTCTGCGATGCAGGAGAAGCCACCGTGTGAGTACAGGTTCATCAAAAAGTATTGCTGAATCCTTACATGGTAACTAGGGATCTGATTTCATATACGATCACCAATTTACATCCGCTCCGACTCGATGAGACCGCTCTAGGCTCAGGTAACAAATTCCAACAACTATGTCATTTTCTTATTCTAATTGTGTCTTGGAGACATGTGTGGGTCGGTCTGTTTGGACCAGCGTTTCGAGAAATACATTCGGTATGCTTGTCTTTTCACATCTCCTCTGGCGTTCCTACTGACAATGAATAGAGGGGTACTAGGTGACAAGGTTATTGATGGTCTGAAGGTATATTTTGCACAATTCATCACCGAACTACTACTTACCTTTATGTGTAGCCACGTGCCCGGAACGAAATGATGCGGACCTGGAAGGAAAATATTAAGCCCAGATTTGGGAATAATGGTTATGAATATTACGAGGTTATAATTTCCGGGGTTCCAGACGACCCGAAAAAGTGTATCGAAGATGGTTTCCATACCATGGAACCGTAAGTACATACAAGCCCCTCAGATTGACCTCCCAAAGTTCTACTATTAAGCATAACCTTGGTCGAGTCCCGCATCCAAGGTCCCCTAACCATCTTTATGCAGAGACACAATCCAAGCGATTTTCGACCCCATTGTAGATCGCATAATCAACTTGGTGAACGAGCAATTGACCGCTGTGAGGGGACAAGGCAAGCAAGTTACTGTAAGTCAACACCATTGGTGTTTCGCATTGGACAGCTACCCATCGTGGATTGAGGCGAGAATGGCCTGTCATTCTGAATTCTCCGGTCTCAGTGTTTGTCACTTCCGCGGTTCAAGACCGAACAGATTTCTCCTCAAACCTTCTATGGACGTACTAGTCACCGAATTTGATGGCTCATATAAACTCTTAGGCTATTATTCTTACCGGCGAGTTTGGTTCATCTCCATATCTTTTTAACAGGTTGAAAAGTGCGAACTATGGGGCTGGGAAATCCATCGAAGTACTTCAACCACCAAATGGGTAAATAACGCTGATTGTCCACTTCCGCCAATCTAACTAATATTAAACGGATTTAGACGCAGTGCTATTGTAATACCCAATCCAACCGGTCATAGATGAACGCGACACCTACTAAACTGCGCAGGCTCGCGGTGCCCTCTTACAAGAATTGCAAAGAAGCCCCATGGTACGATACGCACGCCAAAGCTATGGGTGTAGCGCCTTAATTCCATACGAGGAAGGGAAAGGTGCGGAAGATCGGAAGTACTGGCAGAATGGTGAATGTAAATTTATGGTTAGTGACCATATAGATTGGTTTATTCGTCGGGTAAGAGCAAACTATCCAGTCGCCTCCTAAATACGGCTGAAGATCGCGCAGAACATGGCTTTTGAAGGCGAAGTTTTGGCTACGATATCTTTGTACCGCTTAGTCCCGTTTCCATTCTATACCTTGGAGTTTAATGACGAAATCTTTGCGAGCGATCTCGATGATCCCCCGGATTACTCATGCTCAGATGGTGCGTATCCTGGGAGTCGGCGGTTTCGGTATGTTACTAGCTAACACTCTTTTATATAGATGTTTATCGCGTTTGCACTATCCACTCGGATATGTCGGATATCCCGTACGAAAAGTTTGCTAAAATAACCGATGAGCACGGGCTGCAATTCTGCCAGGTTAAGTACGAACTACGGGTAGCGATGGTGTCGGAGGTAATGTTACTCCCCCTGTTACCTTGCTATATTGTATTAAAATGTACCATCATTTAGGTCCTTAAGTATGAACTGATGTTTGATGGCAAATCGCGTGGTGAGGTGACAGCAAATTATGATTGTTGAGATCTGAAAGGGGGGAGGATATTTGGCAATATGGAGTTGAAACTTACTCGGACGTTTGGGGAGGACGGATGCTGTCGTTTATGCGGTTAGTGGTCATCATGATTGTAGTTCGCTTGCTTCATTTTACTCTTCCAGTTATGCTCTTTCTCCGCGCACTGATACTGTACCGGGCTTAATGGTTCGACCGGTAATCAGTAGTCACGGTTCGTTCGGTTCGTTATTTTTCAGAATTGCTATCATAATCAAGCCCATTTCGAGAATAATTCCCCGGAACCAGTGGGATAGACGCCGATGGGGGAACTGCTCGTTAGTGATCAGGATTCAATACTGCGTGAAAGATCAAACGCCGCTATACAGTCGTCAACTTCAATGAAGAAATTACTAGCACACTATTGCAGCCTTTAATGCTCATGCTTGCGCCTGGGATATCTACGGTTGTACAGCCTGATCTCAAGCAACTCCACCTGGTGCTGTATCCAGTTCAATGCGCGTTGATACATTTAGAAATGAACAGTTATGGACCGAATTCAGTCCAAAAGTCGCCGACTGTCGGGGATTGTGGACGAAAGTATCTGTTTGTTTAATCATACTGTATTCACTCTAACTAGAGTATGACAGTGCCCTTGTCCCTTTCCCCTCCGGATGGCCCCGCTAAGTGGGGGAGATCCCCTTCCTCTACCCTTCTCCCCTTCAGACGAAAGAAGTGAACAGGGTGAGTGGTATTTCCGTAACTAGCCATCTAATATATATACACATGCTTTGTCGGCTCGAAGCATTCTCATTGGCTGACTTGTGGTACGTACCTCTAAGAAGGATTTTTATTGGCTGACAACCCACAGCT
>Ga0307515_10003332_pt1 | contig 33939 bp, 45 predicted proteins | sample 17_EM_MG_FD_194513 | JGI IMG/M metagenome (GOLD analysis project Ga0307515, IMG submission 194513) | Populus trichocarpa ectomycorrhiza microbial communities from riparian zone in the Pacific Northwest, United States - 17_EM | ecosystem: Host-associated > Plants > Roots > Unclassified | place...
AAGACCCCGGCTCAATCTTTACTCTCCCTCACTTTCGAGACGGTCGACGGGGTTTCCCAAACTGGTCACGGACAGGCAGCAGCTCGTGAATCCTTCGGGTAACACCACCCACCCCAGTTTTATGACCGTATTTTTAGCCCGGAAGCAGCTGACGACGATTTCCCTTCCATCGATCAGGCCACTGGACCAGGCGTCTGGACATCGGACCTCCATCGGCCGCACCTCCGCCTACCACGAACGTCCAGACCACCTAGCGCAATGTCCAGTGAACTACCGTGTGACCGGTCCGCCTGTCTGCAAAAGTAATTATCTGACTTTCCCCCGCCTTGGATCAGGCCCGTTCGTTCGTTCGTCCCCGAGCCATCAACGAGTTTTCTGATTTTACACCCAGCCATATCGGATTCGCCACTGCCGGATCGTGTATAGATCCGGGTCGTCTCCCTGAAACTCAAATACTGAATACCGGCCCCGTCCGCACTGGCAAAGCAGTCCGGCCCAACCATGCTCATCAGGGTCAACACATAGCAGCTCGTGACCACTCCATTCTCCCATCTACCCATGCACGGCGAGCCCTCTGTGTTGGGAGGAATGCTGGCGACGTTGATTTGGCGACAATTCCATTCGATCAGCGCTTAGGGGTTCCGTAAGTATTGAATTGTTGGGCGCTGACCTAGGTCGACCGACGAGCGAACGGCGGGCTCTCAGCGTGGTGCCACCAGAGAACAACAGGTCGTTTGGGACGGAATTCGTGTTGCGTGAGTGCTATATTTCATCGACGCGTGTCGTGGCTAGAGATCTACATATCGGTGCGATTCATTCCAGAAATGAATCTAATCTATTTGACCTCACAAACGAAGAGTGTGTTGTCTGTGATAAATTCAAGGCAAAATTTGAGTCAATGAATGAATTGGATCATGATATTGTATGCGAGAAGCAATAACCAAAAGGACCGGGAGAGACCAAGAACCGTAAAATCTGTCATGAATAAGCAACAGGGGGATAAACACTTCGAAAAAAGAAAATTGGACATGAAGAGAGCGTTCGTTGGATGGGATGGGATGCTGAATATGACACTTGTACCCGATTAACCTGCAGAAGTGGTCAAAGAGAAACTACGGTGCCCACGAGATACAGAAATCAACACCCTAGGATGGATCACCCGTATCCCCGGCTGTGGGAGATTGTTCTTTCCGCTTCCCTTCTTTAACGGACATCGAAACGGATGATGCCAACGCGCCAGGGTTCAAAAAAGTGTAGCTCCAAAAGTCCGATTGATACGAATCGAGGAACTTCTCGGCATCCTCGCCCAAGTCGTCTTGGATCTCGCGGAGAACGGTGATGAATTGAGCTCGGGAGTCGGGGTAAACGAAGGTTTGGAGAATTTCCTCCATCTGTGAAGGTCTCGGGGTTGGGAACAAACGGGCTACTTCACAGAGAAATGCTTACATGCTCACGGATCGCAACGACAATCCACTCCCTCGGCGGTATTGCGCTCACGTCAACAACCTTCGGAGCCTTTGCGATCGCTTGAGAAGGCAGTAATCCCTCGTCCTCCGACCATTGTTTCTTGTTAATATTTGCGCCATGCACGTTTTTCTTCACCTCTTCGCTTTCGACCACGCCACTCAGACCCAACCACATTTTCCATACCTCCAGCTTCCTTCCGTCTCCTGTCAGACTTCGGAGGTAATCGTGGCACCTTTCCCAGTCATCCACTCCATCACCTTGCCAGATGAAACCAGGAGCAACGGAGTTGTCAACCGAGAGGGGAGACGAAACCGATGGAGGGAGGGATGGCATCCCACTTCTCCACGAATATCGAAAACGTCCTCCGTTACTCAGGGCTGGACTCTGGCTCTGGCCAGCTGGAATTCCGATGCTTGGGCTTGAGGAAGTACTCGGTGATACTTGTCCTCTTGCGCTGGGGCATAAGTGTTGTTTAGATGGGCGCATCATTAACCTTATCCACCGCCGCCTGCGTACCCAGGCGGCACTGGTCGCACTCCATCTATGTTTCCGGAAGAACCAGTTATATTCGAACCCATCGTATTGGACTTGGCCGTCGCCTCGCATATCGATCATCCAGCTCTTACTAACCCATTTCCAGTCTCCGTTTGGAAGTGGGTAAGAGGAGAGCGTGATGGTTGGTTTATGGGATTTCATTAGGTGGAACTTTCCGTGCGACGGCTCAGAGGAGTCAGGAAGAGTAAAGGCGGGAGGATCCCACGGCAGGAGGGAAAGGTGAGAGTAGTAGGGAATCGAAAACATGGTTATCCTAGAAACAAGATGGGATTGAGGAGTGAGATGGGAGCGGATCGGTATGACGTGATACTGGGTGGAGTGGAAGTAGCGCGGAGGATGCCCCAAGTAGGGGAGAAGGCAGAACTCACCCGCGTTGGTTCTCATAAACGACAGCCCAACGGTAGTCATCTTTCGAGTCATCTTCGAGGGGTGTCGACAAACCTTCGAGCTCAATTTGCGTGTTTGGTTCGGGGACAATGGGAATATCGGGGTCTACGCTGGACACCAAGAGCAACTCATCGGCCGCTGGCAGATTCGTTGGCGGAGCCTTGGTTGGGGTCGAGGCGACGCTGGGTGCGTCCTCGGCGCTCGAGTCTCGCCTAAGTTTCTTTGCAGATTGCTTCCTCGTGCGGGAGAGGAAGGGGAGGAAAGATGTCTTGGGGGTGTTGGCCTTTCGACGAGCTGGCTCAGAGGCGGTGGGCTCATCGTCGTGTTCCATAAACTGGGGCAAGAGAGCCTTTGAAGAGGATGATGCAGAGGATTCCGCCATGGTGAGATGAACAAAAGAATGGCAAACGAGTGGGAATGGATCAGGTGGACATTGGGACAAGTGATTAGAATAGAAGAGGTCGATGTCGATCACACCGCTTAATGTCTCCAAAATCCCACCAGCTGCCCATACTACTCCGGCGCGCAGCACTCCAGTCCACGACCCACAGAAGACTGTTGTCGACTGTGTCGGCGACGAGACGAGCTCAATGTCCTAAATGTCACTCCACTCTCCCAACGCCGCTTCCAGCGTGTCCCAAATGCTCATATATCTCAAGAGTGCCGTCAAACATCAGATACCACGACATGTTTGACCTGCCGTCGGTCGACAACCCATTCAAGATAGATGACAAGTGGCTGACACGGCAGTTTCGGAAACTGCAGCAGACCATACATCCCGACGCATGGTCCGCTAAGGGTGAGGTACGTGTTCGTCGGACCCAGTCCCGTACGTTCCGTTCTGACTAAGGACCTCGGACTCGGGACAGACGGAATTATCTGCTGCTGCAGACCTGTCTTCGTTGGTGAACCATGCGTTCAAGACTCTGCAGAATCCAGTGCTGCGGGCGGAATACATCCTCCAGGAGCAAGGTATTGATCTCGCTGAATCAGAACAGACACTGGAAGACCCCGAGCTGCTGATGGAGATCATGGAGAGCCGAGAGGCATTAGATGAGGCCACCTCGCAGGAGCAAGTCAATCTCATCGTCTCACAAACTCAAGGTCCGTTAAGCCTAGACTTGTGCACGCCGAGACTTAACATACCTGCTTACAGACGCGATGAACGAGACCATGCGGGAGGTGGAAGAACAGTGCGAGAAACATCGATGGGAACAGTTGCAGACTTCTGCCATCAGACTCCGGTACCTGCAGAATATCCTACACGCCGCAAAAGCATGGCCTCCTTTGTAGTTGTACGGTAGAAGTTAGAATTAATATTTACCTCCTCTCCGACGGGCGTCGGCATTTTCCGTCCGCCCGCTCCGTCACCAACTCAAGTCCGAACGTGCATCTGCTCTGTACTGTACGCCAAAGAAGGACCGCGTCGCGTCACAAGGGGAGCCCTTGTTCTCAACCAATCGTACAAGCGTAGAGTTCGACAAGGGACGAAGAGCGAAAGGTTATTAGGATTTTCTGTGGTTGTTGGAAAGGAGCCTGGCTTGTTTTCTTGTTTGGAATGCTCCATTGCCTTCGTACGACCGCCAGGCGAAGGCTATTGATGCAAATTGACAACCCAACCCCGTCCTCGCTCAAACGCTCCTTCGCCCAGACCGCCTCCACGCCCCATCACCCCTCGGATTCTCCCTCTGCCTCATCCCAGCCTCCCACTTCCAAGTCTCAGTGCAGGCGGCGGTCCGCATCTCCTCACCAACCCATGTCATCACCCAGGTCCCATTCTGGACACAGTACACCGAGCTCTCCGCGCACCGGTTCTCCCTCTGGCCGCGGCTCTTACAAAAGCAGTCCCTTCCGCGGATACAGAGACAACCATTCTCGTAACAACTCAAGATCCCGCCATGTCGACAGAGAAAAGGACAGGAACACCCTGGAACTTCCCCTCAGAGACGAGAATCTCGTCAAGGAAACTTATCAGGATGTCCAAATCTCCGCCCCGATCGCAGATAATCCGAAGAACTCTCTCGCAAACTTTGTAAATCAAGTCTTGAACACGTCTTTGGATTTCAAGTGTAAAGAGGGTATGCTAAACAGGCAGAAGCTTTGGAGGTGTGTTTTGTGTTTTATTGTTCCCCTCCCATTCGCCTTCTCTTTGTGATGCTATGATCTGGGTGGCTGATACCTCTGTAATAGATCCACTATTATCCTTGAATTAGACCCACCGATAGTGGCCGAAGGAGACGCTCTCATAAAGAAGGATTCCGAGAGGCTAGCGGCCCTCTCAGCCGTCTATCAACTTGTCCAACGTGGTTTGGTGAGCATATTGACCAATCCATCATGGCTGGGATCGTTTATTTTGTTCGTTCCGGACCCCAGTTGGATGACCAAGGGAAGATCACCAAATCTCTCCTTTCCCAACCCATTGTACAGGATGTCGAAGGGACCCTTTCCGACAAACAGACCAAGGTCGACTACGATCGTGCCCGCCAATTCATCGATTACTATACCCGCAAATTTGGGTTCGGTAGAGAAGACATCGAATACAACACAGTCAGTGGGTCCAACAAGCGACATGGGAGCGTTTGGGAGGCCGTCATGACCATTGGCGGAAGTCGAATCGGTTTTGGACGCGGATCTACGAAGAAACTGGCCCAGAAGACCTGTTACGTTGACGTCGCTGTCTACCTTGAAACTTACGATCCTGATCTCTGGAAGACGTTCATGGAAGCAGCAAAGACAGGACGAGATCTCGGCATGGCTCCCCCCGTCTACTGTGCAATGAGCGAGACCTTGGAGGACGAAATTTACGAGCTGTGCATGGACATGAAGAAGAGCACGCTATATAAGAACGCTCTCAAGTTACGACCTTCTCTTCCCAATCCTAACGCTTCGCGTGGCAATCCTGGTACCCACCCACCTCCCCGCCGTCAACGAGAACTCCGGTCGTTTGAAGAGAAAGAGATGATCCTCAAAGAGCGGCGAGAGAAGTACTTAACAGACCCCGCCATGGAAGCTATGCGCAACAGCCGCGGCGCTCTCCCTATTACTACTCGGACTCAGGAACTATTGGACCACATCCGAGATAACGACGTGACTATATGCATGGCCGCCACTGGATCCGGAAAAACCACGCAAATCCCTCAACTTATTTTGGACAGCTGTATCGACCGGGGAGAAGGATCCAGGTGCAATATCATCTGTACCCAGCCCCGTCGCCTTGCCGCAATCAGTGTCGCTCAACGAGTGGCTAAGGAGAGGGGGGAGCAGCTGGGTTCCTCGGTCGGATACCACGTCCGGTTCGAAAGCCAACTGCCGGAGGAACGAGGATCTGTCACGTTCTGCACGACAGGTATCTTCCTCAAGAGAATGCAATCTGCCTTGGACACCTCCAGCATCTCTGCGCAGGGACATTCCTTAGACGACGTGACACATATTGTGGTCGACGAGGTGCACGAACGGGATGTTGACACGGACCTGTTACTCGTGGTTCTGAAACGACTCCTCGCTGATCGGAAGGCCAAGGGAAAACCGATCAAGGTCATCCTGATGAGCGCCACTATCGACCCCACCCTCTTCCAACGATATTTCCCAGACGATCATGGTCTACCTTCGAAGGTCATCGAGATTCCCGGTCGGGCCTTCCCCGTCAAGAAGCATTTCTTAGACGAATTCGTCTCTGGACTCGCCTTAACACCTGGTGCTGCTGAGGCATTCGCCCAGAATTCTGTCACGAAGTATGTACATAACGAGCTCGGTCCTGCCGCTCTACAACTCTACCAGACACTTCCCCCTCGCTCGATCACAACCCCCGCCACAAGCCGCTCTGGTAGCGGACGCTCAACACCCACTCAGGATGGACGTGATAGGGGAGATGAGCTAGAGCTGCCCGCCCCTCTCGTTGCCCTCACCATCGCTCATGTCCTGAGGAACTCCGACGACGGTCACGTCCTAACGTTTCTCCCTGGATGGGACGAAATTCAAAGCGTCCATCGGTATCTCACAAACCGTGCATCGAACCTCGGAATAGACTTTGGCGATCAAAGAAAATGGAGCATTCACCTCCTGCATTCGACTATCCCCGTCGCTGAACAACAGGTCATCTTTGAACCTCCTCCTGAAGGCGTGCGAAGGATAATCCTCGCCACAAACATCGCCGAAACCTCCGTAACGATCCCAGACGTTGTATATGTCGTCGACACGGCCAAGATCAAGGAACAGCGGTTTGACCCCGAGCGGCATATCTCATCGCTCGTTTCTGCCTGGGTTGGCTCTTCCAATCTGAACCAAAGGGCCGGACGTGCGGGAAGGCATAGACCGGGGGAGTATTTCGGCATCATCAGCCAGAAGCGTGCCTCGGAGCTGAATCCCTACCAGACCGTGGAGATGAAAAGGGTGGACTTGTCGAACATCGTGATGCACGTAAAGGCGTTGAACTTTCCTGGGATTTCCGTTGAGGATGTGCTCTCCGAGGCGATTGAGCCTCCGGCTGCGGAACGCGTCGAGGCGGCGATGAAGGATCTTACGATGGTCAGAGCTCTGGATGAGCAGAAGAACCTGACTCCGCTCGGAAAGGTCTTGTTACAACTGCCAGTGGAGGTACAAGTCGGTCGGCTGGTGCTTATGGGAGCATTCTTCAAATGTCTCGACAACGCCCTCACCCTTGCCGCAATCCTGGCCAACCGAGACCCGTTCGTGTCTCCGATGCACCTCAAACAAGAAGCTGCGGTTGTCAAGAACTCCTGGACTTCTTCCGATTTCCGTTCTGACGCCCTGGCAGTCCTCAAGGCGTACAATGCGTGGTGGGAAATGCAAGGGCGAGGGGATTATGTTGCCGCGAACCGGTTCTGCTCGGACAACTTCTTGTCGAAACCGACGTTGTTGATGATTCAGAAGATCAAGGTCCACCTCTTGCAGAGCTTGTACCATGCGGGTGTGATCGACGTTTCGATGGGGATGGCAGAGCAGGCGTGGATGGGCAGGAGGAGGGAGGTAACTGTCCCTCCCGAGTTGGACATCAACCGCAAATCGACCTCGCTGCTCGTTGCGCTCATCGCCGTGGCGAGCCAACCCAACTTTGCGGTCCGGACGGGCGAAAAGTCATACAGAACCTCCCAGGACAAGGTATTATAGTCCCTTCTCTTCTGTTTTCCAGATTCACTGACGCAACCACGCCTACAGCAAGTCTTCATTCATCCATCGAGCGTAAACCACCGGAAGAAAGAAATGCCCCCACCCGATAACACCCCCCTACGGGAAAAACAGATTATCGCGTTTGCGGAGAAGCGGCAGAACATCTCGGTCGTAGCAAACAACCCGCAGAAGTTCATCGTCACTACCACACGATTGGACCCAATGTCGTATATGCTGTTTGGAGCGTACAACATCCAGGTTGCTAGACGCGGACTGGAGTGCGACGAATGGCTACCAGTTATCGGGAACCAAGAAGCGTTGGATCAGATCTCGCGGTTAAAGGAGGCTATGGACCTCTGCTTCCTCCGCGTTTACGAGGGCATCGTTATGGCGAAGCGTAACCGGCACGGGCGGGTCATCATGCCTCGCCCAGAGGAAAAGGAGGAAGAATCCGACGACGACGAAGATGACGAGACCGGGCAGGACCGTGCACGAGACCTTTCCTTGTCGAGCACGGAAATCGGAGAATTCGAAGACCTTACGAGGAATCTGGTCTATATCCTGAACCAGTACAGCGACGAGCGGATCGCGTCGCAATCGGCGACGAACTCGAGACCGGCCACTCCAGTAGATTCGCCTCACTTTGTTGGACTGTCGAGGCTTCCGAGTATGAGGAGTGGAACATCAACACCGTATAATATCGGTTCAGCGTTTAATTCAAGACCTGGGACTCCGAGTCGTCTCAGGCCGTGATTTTTCAATTGTTTCTTCGGAATTCTCTTTCTCATCCTTTGGGTCCATATCCGCTCTCTTCGTTACCTTTGTTTCCCCGCTCGCAGCCACCGGTATAGTACCAAAAGAAGGCCACCAATGTTGGCGTTGTAATATTGCAGACTAGAGTACGCTCAGTAATGATCAGGAAAACATCCTCTCTCAGCCTAGCTACATGATCGTGGTCAGACTGATCGGTCGAGTGGGAGATCGGCACCACTTGCAAAGCCCGAACCCCGGTTGACCCTCAGGCCTCAAACCGCTCGTACCTCCTCAGCTGAACCCATCCGCATCGCGGGGTCTACACTGACAAAGATGGCTGCCAACATGCGTGGCCTCACACAGGTGAGCTGGCCTTTGCTTTTCCCATTTCCCATGCGGCGGTGTCTTACCACCTGCCTCCCCGATTTTCGCGTGATCTGTGCTTTGTATTCGCAATGTGTGTCGTGTCCAGTTCATCGCGGATATCCGCGGTGCGCGTGTGAGGGAGTTGGAGGAGAAGAGGATTAACAAGGAGATGGCAAACATCCGAAAGAAGTTCAAAGGTCAGCACGGCTCTCTACGTCCTGGTCGGTGGGGTGACTTATAAGGTGCCGTGTAGATGGAAACTTGGATGGCTATCAGAAGAAAAAGTACGACACGAATGCTCCCGCAATTGAGATACCGTGCTCAGGTTTCATAAAACAGATATGTAGCCAAGATCATCTTCACGTACATCCTGGGTTACAAAGTCGACGTTGGACACATGGAAGCCGTAAACCTCATTTCGAGCCCGAAATACAGCGAAAAGCAGATCGTACGTACGCTCCCTCCCGACCGGTTACCTCCAATCACTTTCCCATATATCCGAGAACTGTCATCCCAACACACTATTGCACGAGGCACTCGACTGACATGTGCAACTTTTTGTATTCAAGGGGTACCTGGCGGTGACGTTGTTGATGCACGAGAACTCAGATCTGCTCAGATTGGTCGTCAACTCGATTCGGAAGGACTTGGATGAGAACAACGAAGTCAGCAACTGTTTAGCCCTCCACGCTATCGCAAATGTTGGCAGCAACGAGATGGCCGAAGCCTTGGCGGAAGATGTACATCGGCTACTCATATCACCGTAGGTCCATCAGTAAGCCCGCTCGTGGGTCGGACTAACGCCTATCCTTAGGACGTCCCAGAGCTTCGTGCGGAAGAAAGCTGCTCTCACTCTCCTTCGGATGTACCGGAAGCACCCGGACGTTATCCCAGCTGCGGAGTGGGCGTTGCGAATAGTGGCGATCATGGATGACCTTGACTTGGTACCCTTTGACTGTAATGGATTATAGATTCTGACATGCTGACACGGGTCTTAGGGTGTGGTTGTATCCGTGACAAGTTTGATCATGGCGTTGGCACAAGATCATCCAGAAGCATATGCGGTCTGCTACCAGAAAGCGGTCGACCGGCTGCACCGGGTATGACCATAAGCCCTGACCTTCATCCCACGTGCTCACTAAATCCCATTCAGCTGGTAGTGGATCATGAATACTCCGCACAATACGCGTACTACAGGGTTCCAACACCGTGGTTACAAGTCAAGCTCTTCAGGCTGCTACAATACTATCCCCCGACAGGTGCGCTCTCACAGTCTCCGTTCCCTGACCGTATGCTCAATACTGCTGGGTAGAGGATCCTACGCTCCACTCCGTTATTTATAACGTCGTTCAGACTGTGATGAACAACAGCGCAGAGGCCTCACGGAACGTCCAACATAACAACGCCCAGAATGCGGTTCTGTTCGAGGCGATAGCGCTCGCAATTCACCTGGATACGAACTCGACACTCGTTACCAATGCTACTGTTCTTCTCGCTCGGTTTATCAGCTCCAAAGAAACAAATGTTCGGTATCTAGGATTGGACACGATGGCGCACCTTGCGGGCAGAACAGACACGTTGGATCCTATCAAGAAACATCAAAGCACGATCATCCTGTCATTACGTGACAAGGACATCTCTGTGCGAAGGCGTGCTCTTGACCTACTATTCAGCATGTGCGATGTGGACAATTCGGAGCCCATAGTTGGGGAATTACTGCGATATCTCAAGGTCGCCGACTACGCACTTCGAGAGGAAATGGTACTCAAGATCGCTATTCTGACGGAGAAGTACGCATCTTCGTACAAGTGGTATGTCGATACAATTTTGGAGTTGATCGCTGCAGCCGGAGACCACGTTGGAGAGGAAGTTTGGTATCGAGTGATCCAAATTGTGACAAATACGGAAGATTTACAAGCTTACGCTGCGAGGGTTACACTGGAGTATCTGAAAACTCCAACGGCACACGAGAGTTTGGTAAAGATTGGAGGTGGGCTTTTTCGGCGGATCTTCCGATGCACTATGCTGATTTTTCCTCTCAGGCTACGTTCTTGGGGAATACGGTCATCTCATCGCGAATGAGCGAGGTTCCAGCCCCATCGAACAATTCCAAGTTCTCCACACCAAATCCCAATTCTGCTTAGCTGCTACCCGGGCACTCCTCCTGTCGACGTATATAAAATGGGTCAATGTCTTCCCGGAGATCAAGCATCACCTCATCAACGTGTTCGACCGGTACAGATACGTTCTAGACGTCGATCTCCAACAGCGTGCCTGCGAGTACTACGCGCTCGCTTCTCGACCCGAGGAGGACGAACTCCTGCAGAATGTCTGCGAGGAGATTCCGCCCTTCCCTTCCCGAGAGAGTGCGTTGATCGGCAGGCTGAACAAGAAACTGGGGGATACGGAAAGCAAGAGGACTTGGGTCCACGGCGGCAAGGAGGTCAATTTGGAACGGGACTTGACACAACGGATTAACAAGAAGGCCCTTCCCGCAGAACCAGCCCCTGGGGGTACCACTGGGGGGGACGGCACCAGCAAAAATATCATGGACTCCCTCGCTGGATTGGACTTAACGTCCCCTTCCAACGACACACCCACACCAACGGACCCGTCCTCGATATTCGCTCAGTTATCGAAACCTATAAATCCGACTGTCCCTCGGCTCACAGCAGGACCGAATATCGATCGTTGGTTTGAGAAGCTCACGTATTCTGCGGATGGTGTTTTATACGAGGACGTTCAAATACAGGTCGGCATCAAGTCGAGGTACCAAGGTCATCTTGGCCAGATTGCGATATATATGGGTAACAAAGTGTCCGTTCCATTGACGTCGTTCACGGCCACGGTCCATGTCTCAGACCCAGACGCTCTATCGGCATCTTTCGCCAAACTGCCCCCAAGCACCATCGCTCCGCGGACACAGACGCAACTCCTGCTTCAAGTCGAGTGCAAAAAATTCTTCTCCACACCGCCCAGCATCGGCGTATCCTTCTTGGCGGGTGTCCAACAGTCTGTGACGCTGCAGTTGCCGATATTGATCACCAAGTTCTTCGAGCATGTTAGCCTTGGGGCGGCGGATTTCTTCGAACGATGGAAACTCATCGGGGGGCCTCCTAGGGAGTCGCAGCACGTTTTCCCGATAGCGTTGACTGAGGGAGGAGGGTTGGATCTGCAAAGGTACCGTCAAGTCATCGGTGGCCACCGACTAAACCTCCTCGACGGGGTCGATCCTAACCCGAATAACCTCGTCGGCGCCGGGATCCTGCATACATCCGTAGATGGGAAGGTCGGGTGTTTATTGAGGTTCGAGCCAAACCAGGAAGCGAAGGTACGGCACCTTCACCCATCGAGAAAGAAAGTATAAAGATTAAACCGTGGATTTCTTCACAACAACAGCTATGCAGGATTACAATCAGAAGCACATCAGAAGACGTCGCGGGGGAGGTTCAAAAATTAATCTCAAAGACGTTGACAAGACCCCCTTCACTACAATAACATGCTCTCCACCGATCGTCGGCGTGCTTGTATATCTTATCGGTTCGGGAAGTGGAGGGTGAAGGAGGTGTGGTTGCCCGGAGAATGTTCCGTTCTGTGCTTGGGATCATCGATCAAGCGCTGTTGACGTGGGAGTGGCGTTATCTGTTCTATACGTTTGGATTTTTTTTTCTGCGGCGCTCGACGAGGCACGTTCGTTGATGTACGAGGAGGCGGAAGGGCACTCTTCGAACGCCACCTACTACTGACATGGACACTTTACACGGATATATAGTTATTCTGTATAACTGGACATAACTTATGTGCACGGAAAGCTGTGTACTCCGCCATATGAAGTGGGGGAATGGTGCAAGAACAACATGCGACTGATATAAATAGCTGCACGAGAAACAAAAACACTAGGACCCCTTAAATAAAAACAAAGTCGAAAACAAAAAAGATGGAAGGGGAGAGTAAGTGAATGGTGAACGAGGGAATTGATCGGGGGGGGGGGGATAAGATCTCGAAGTGAGGGTAATTTAGGGGGTCAGAAAAACCCATCGGATGGAGCTAAACTGTGCTGCGGTGTGAGCAGAGAGCGGAAGGTTATTTCATTTCCGCGACAACAACCCTCGGAGAGAAAAGACCTTTCGTCTCTCCCCCGGACTATCGGAGTTCTCCGGACTCGAAGGGTACCTCCGTGTCGAATCGTCGGCAGAGAACCTAGGCAACCACTTCCTAGTCTCCCTATCCTTCTTCGGTGTACTGAGGATGGAGGAGATCACGCCCCAACCCGTATGTTGGGACGCGGAATGCGGATGCAAGGGAGGCATTCGAGGAAGCTCTGGTGAAGGCGTGAGCATTGGCAACAGTGACGGGGATGGAGCGGTAGATGGGCGCTTGAGGATGGGACGGGGGAGGTTCGGCAATGTTTTGTTACTTTGCGCCTTGTCGGGCGTCCTGGTTACACCCTGACGAGAGGACACGTCTCTATCAAACGTCCCTTTGACCGGTGTTATTGAAGGGGAGCTAATTGCTCGGCCGGCTGACCGTGGTCGTAGTGGGGTAATTTCGTGCATGTTCCCGTTCCCTTGTGTCGTCGATGGCCGCTTTCTACTCGCCACAGATCCAAAGGTCGGTGCCGAATTGCTATGAATTGTCGCGGTAGATGGCCGCGGCTCGTACCTCGGGTTCTTCCCGTTCTTCTGGGCCGTTGCATTCGTCGCTGTCGATGACCGTTGACTTGTGGTAGTGGAGTACGAATCGCCAGACGTCGAAGACCGCACGATTCCACTCGTTTGTGAAGACGGAGTCGTATTGCCCGCACCAGCACTCATAGCCACCTTCCGCTTCCTTAGTTCCCTCGTGTGAGTCGCGAGCCTGCTGACGCGCTTCAAAGCCTGTTGTTCAATCTCCAGACACCTGTTTACAAATTCGTCAAGGTCCGGATCCACCGGGGTACCGTTGGCCTGGTGCTTGACGAACAGCTCGTTCGACCTCCGAACAATCGCAGAGGATATCACCGCCAGATGCCTAGGCACGTCCAAAAGATGGGGCAAAAGCGGTATAGCCTCCCGATTCAGTAACGGCATATTTGCACCCCGGAACCTGAGGGATTCGATTGCCTGCGATCGTTCCTTTCGATCAGAGTTAGCCATGTCTGGGGAACCAGGGATAGGAAACTTGTCAGGTGCCGAGGTGGAGACGACCAAAATATAGTCAATCATCGCCTGCCGACTGTTGATCAAGAAGTCCCGGACGCCCTGCATGAACTGTTCCTTCTGCGTCGTTTGCTGTATGGTGGGAGTTACATGTCGGAACGCCACCGGAAACGGAAGATCAGCAGAACGCGCGGAAAGTCAGAGTGTCAGCGTACATTTGATAAAGAAGTCACTGGATGAGTATTGACGCACCGAATTAAGGTTAGCAGAACTCTGGAGGACCTTGGCAATTAACGTGAGGCTTCGTTTTACTGACGCTTCCGGTAGACCTAAGATCACCGGGGATAATTAAGGTCATCACGGTCAGGGACGAAAGATGGAAGAATAGCTTACCCGGGACTAGCCCGAACGAGTGGGGGTGCAAAATTGCGGGGACAATGAACCGGAGGAAAACGAAGGCCGAGACCGCCTGCCAAGGTAAGTCGCTTTGGCTTCCGTCTTCGGCAGGCGTCTTGGTCGCCCGGCATCTCTTTTCGACAAGTTTCCGGACGTGCTCGAATAGCCTCCTCATCTCTGGCGGACACTCTGACCTGGCTCTGTAGATCGAATCCCACATTTCCTGGCACCAATTTACCAATATGTCGACGTTTTTATCGAGGTCTTGGGTTGGCTTGGAGGTTTTCGACGGGTCCACTTCGATTGACACACGTTCGACACAGATTCGACGAATCACGCTACCAACGGAGGATTCGAGGAAGGGTTTGCCGTACCAGGCCATAAAGAGTTCGATGGTCTGGATTGCGTTGACGGTAAGAAACCCTGAGATGAGGCTAACCCCATCAGTCATACCTTGGTTAGGACCGTGTTGCCTCGGAATAGTGTGTTGTGCACTACTAGACAACCGAACCGGAACCACAATGAGAAACAGATTTTCCAATGTCGTGGGAAGGCCAAGCAAAAACATACTTGTGGATGTTTCGGAAACCTCTTTGTTGGCCATTTCACAAATGCTTTCCACCAACGCGTCCATTGCGACAGCGACAGAGATGAACTGGGTCGAGATGTCTTTGAGGTTCAACCTCACCCCCAAGTCGTTCATCCAATCAAGATAATTCCTCGATTTGAGCATCTACGTCATAACGAGCAGAGGAGGCAGTTAGAACCTAATGACCAAACCTCTCTTCCTCCGGTTCCCATGGCACCGCCGGATAAAGAGAGGGAAGACGGGAGGGAGAAAGTTACCTGAAGAACCCCGGAGTATATATAGTGAGGCAGAACGATCTCTCTGCGGCGAGGAACATCAATCACCGCCGTAATGGTCGGAAAAATAGACGGGGCACTCACTCGTCGACTTTCAATTTCAATCGTAATTCTCCGATCTGGCTATAAAACCCCGAACCTGCCGAGACGTTGGTGTTCGTGCCCACAATAGGGTTCCAGCCTTCCATGTACTCTCCCCTCTGGAAGGACCCCAGAGGGATGACAACCGAACCGACGGGTACGCTTCTTGCACTTCCTCTCCTTTCCTTGTACATGGTTATCTGAAGGTTTTCAAAGGGAGGAAGGTCGCCGATGAGGAAGCTCTCGTGCCATTCGGGGTTGGCAGTACTCCTCTTAACGGTGGTCCGCGCACACAACATCGAATTGACCCAAATTTCACACCACACGTCGTAGTCCACACCTCCGTCCGACATCCCTGGTGCCCAGCTTCCACCGGAATCGCTTCCGTTTGGAGAGATGGAAGGCTCGGATGCAAGAGGTAGAGGAGGTTTCGTTTCTGGGGATCTCGGGTCCGCGAGGCGTTTCGTTTGGCCCAAGTCCCGTGCGGACATACAGTGGACTTCAACCTGACGCCACATGCGATATAGACCGCCCTCCGAGGGGATTATTGTGGTGCCGTAAACTTCTGGAACCGCGTATGATCGCAGAAGGGTAAGCCAGGTATACATGCTTTCTGAATTTGAGAAGGCGAGGTAGACGGGTTCATTGGTTGACACGGCTGCATGTTGTCGCCCACTGGTGGTCGAACCGTCAGTCATGGGTACCGCTGGGAAGTGATTGGAGACGCACGGAACGGTATGTATGGCCAATATGTCTTTCCTATCGAATAACGAGGGATCTACTGGCCGGATGTCTGTGGCTTTTAACAGGTATATGTACACGGTCTGGTACAGAAACGTCTCCTGGACAGGAACAAAGGCGGGGCGGGACGCCTTAGATTTCAGGCCACCTAATCTTGACAAACCAGATGAAACGGCATACCTCGATGTAGATGTTGAGTTGGCAGCCATCCTCCTCCTCTGCTAGCCTACACGTAGCCGTTCTCCATTGCGCACCTCCGGTGGAGCGGTTGGTGAGAGAAAGCCAACTACTCTGACCTACAAAAATTGTCAGTTGGTCGGAACGGCGCAAGAGGGGAGTTCGAACGCACCTTTTAGACGCTGGCCATCCGCGCTCCTCTTACGAGTAGGCTGTATGCGCAAGTCAGTACCGACAGAGACAGACGGGCGGGGGAAGAGAGGAGGAGGAAAGTGTCAGAGTAAGTAATAATGGTGATTATGAAATGGTTGGCAAAAGGTAAATGGAATAGGCGAGGAGGGGGAGTGGGGGAAGCGAGGAACAAACCTTGCAGAGACCGACAGAGGCTTTTGGCGGTAAATGGAGGTCGACAGATATATAGAAATCCGTTGGTATGTCCGATCTCCTGGCCGCCGGTACACCATGGCCGCTTGCTACAGCCGAGGCTGTCATCGAAGTGGTCCTCGAGCGGGAGTTGTTACTATGCTTTTTGGGACGGCGGGAAGGGATAGGGGAAGTGGTGGTCGCGGTCGGGGGAGGGGAGATGCGAAGTTTTCTGGTCGCATTGTTCCTATAGTCGTTATATTCAGGCGGTGGGTCGAATGTTTCGGGGGGAGGGAAAGTCATATGTAGAAGAGAACGGTCGAGCGGCTTTCAAATGTCAAGCCAAACGTCTGATGGATTGGGTGTGAACCGCGACGCGTGATCTTCCACGCGCCAACCTCGAGGGTAAGGTGCCGATTTTGCACCCGACGAGAGGAGAGAGGGAGAGAGGGACACAGACAGGGGAAAAGAGGGAGAGGGAGTGGAGTAGATAGATATATCCCGCCTGTATATGTTGTTGGTGGCGTTGTTGGCGCACTCGGAAACGCGTGTGGTACAGCCCGCAAGGGAAGGCAAGATAACGAGTCGTCTAATCCTTCCGAAAAGAAGAAAGGACGTCACCGGTGACCCTCCAAGCCCCTATCCCCTCCCCCACTGCACCCTTCTACGCCAATGTCTGGCTCACAAGGGGGCATGTACAGTGTCAACCAAGGCCGGCCTGATCAGCCATTGTCGGAATCAAAGACACCCTCGAGATCAGATTCGCGGACTCTATGACCTCCTAAAACCCGTCGGTACATTATTAAACGTATTGGAAACGTATCGAGTGCTCAGAACCAGCGCGGTCCTCGGTGTTGTTTTGATCGTTTGGTCGGAAATGAATGTGCAAGAGTAAAGGAAAGAAAGAAAAATAGGGATATACTCTACCATCAGCCACCACAAACCCGGACGCGCATCCAAAGTCGTAAACAGAAAAAAGGAACAACAATAGGTGGCTGCGATGGCGGAAGGTGGACACGATAGAACGATGTGTAAACTAATAAAACTCGTCGAAAAGGAAAAAGCAAATTACAGGTTTGGTATCCTCCATCCCAAAAGTATTGTACGATGTCAAGGGCTACTTACGTCTTTCATCTTCCATGTTTTCCCCATGATGAGCGAAGCGTGAACAGACAAACGCAATGTCGTTCAACCACCCCTCTAGTGGTCTGTATCGTCTATCTTTCCCCATCTACTGTGACCTTTTACTGTAAGAACCGACCGCCTCGATCAATGCAAACCTTCAAAGGTACGACGAGAGCACTTACGCGTGTCCGTTGGCGACGCCGTTACCGTTGGCGATGCCATTAGCAACACCGTTGGCAGAACTCTGGAGGCGTTGGACGGTCGGCTTCTTCTTGTACGTGTCAATGTAGAACTTGATGAACAGGAACAGGTAACTGGTCAAAACACCACATCCGAACAAGGCAGCAGCCTCAGTCCCAGCGCAGTCACCCATGTTCGGCAACTTCCAGTGCTGGAAGGCGAAGCGAGAATAGGCTACAAATCGCAATGAGAGACTTTCCGAGCTGAGACTGGCGGTACTTACTGCCGAAGTAGACCGCGAAGAGATCAACGACGAATTGGGTGATTTGCATGGTGGTCAAGTACTTCTTCCACTATATCACCTTGGGCGTCAGCGACAAAACAATTCATTGATGGCACAAGACCGAGACGTACCCAAATCTTCTTTCCTCCAGCGGTTGCGTAGTAGTAGTAATCTATCACAACCAGACGCCGATCAGAGACTAGCATAAAGCAGGTGAAAATGATCACTCACACATCAGGACGTGAACCGCGAGGTTGAGGCCGATGACGACCCAGGACTGTCACAAGAATTTGAAATATAAAACGTCCACGTGCGTTCTAAAATGGCCAAGGAGAAAAGTGAACGTACGATGCTAGTACGACCGTTGAGCTGGGTAAAGCACAAGAAAGCAGTGACAGCATGATGATATACGTGAAGGAAAGCTGTAGACCAATGAGAACGCGCGCGTGCAGTTAGCCGATTTGTTGTGAGATGGACGCGAAGAGTGAAAAAAAAAGGACGAACCAAGGGGTTTCTTCTTCAGGACGAGGAAAACGGTATCAAGGAGTTCGAGGTACTTGAAATAGTAGTTGACAATATAATAGAATTCTAGCCTCTGCGTGTGCCACGAGCCAAAAAGTAAAAAATATCATGAGCACGTAAATTCATTTCGGGATTTACGGACGCCATAGCCGAACTCGGGAGGAGGGCAAACGGTACGTACCGGAGTCCATGATGCCGGTGAGCAAGCGGCACCGAACACCCCCGTCCTCCAAAGGAGCGGAACGACCTCCTCAGCCATACACACCAACAACAGCCCGGAGCCCAGGGTAAGGACCACGTTATGAAGCTGGAAGAGCCCGTTGAGCTTGAGAGGCTGGCGCGTCTTCATGAGCTCCTGGAGGCCGAAAATGATCGCCAGATACGAAACCAACGCCGTTCCGACCTCCTTGTTAGTCGAAATTGGCGTTTGGCCCACTACGTAGTGAGTGAGGTAGTGGGGCAACGTGAACGGAACATTCTTTTCGATGAGATCGGCCAACGACATCTTGGGAGGGGGAGAGGGTGTGTGAGACAACACCGGGGGAAGAGAAAGGGTGGGTTAGAGAGATGAGGGTGGAGGACGAAGGTGGAGGACGAAGGTTAAGAGCGGACGAAGCGAGCAGAGGGCTGATCGGGGACCCGCGGCGGACAGCTCACAAGGAAACACAAGGAAAGCGGTCGCCACATCACATGTGATGCCAGCGCAACAGGACAAAAACACCCGAGGCCGAATGCAAGGAAAATATACCCATGTGGTCTCTCTGCCCGTGGTGGGTTTAAAACCGCCGGTATGAGGCCGGACGGAACTTGGACGTGCACAGAAACGACCGCGCGGCGGATCCAGGATAGAAAACCCGGCGAAAATCAGAAGAAAACCGGTGAGGTAGTGTATTGGCATAAGAGATATCTACACAGATGCTAGGCTTCGCCGTTTACAGTCTAGGCGTGTCCAGCGACCAGAATTGAGATCGCAGGAAAGCGAGAGGGATAGCAGAGCGAGAAAAGAAAGCAAGGAACTGTCCGTTTGCACAGCGAACCAGCAAAAAAATAACCAGCAAAAAGAGTTATGTGATAATAAGAGCAGGACCATTCTCGAGAGATGCGATGAGCACCTTCTCCCTGCGAGCGAAGTATGTGAGAACGGGGAAGAGCTCAAGAACGGCTAAGAGGAACGAACCTAGGGAAGGTGTTCGCAGACCTGACAGCATCACAAACAGTCATTTTGACTTTCAAAGGGTCGCTGCCAGGGGGGATCGCAAACACAAGACACGTAGAAAGTGGGGTCACCGAAGGCGACAGTTTATAGGATGTGGGGATCTGAGGGAGGGGAGGAAAGTACCGTAATGAGCTTCATCAAGTTCCGAGCCAGTATAGAAAGCGAGGGTGGCTTTGGTAACACCTGGTACGTACCCCTGCGGCTCGAAGTGCCTCGACCAGACTGTGGAGGTAGAAGAGGGAACGGGATTGGATGTCATGTACATCATGCAGATCGTAATCTAAAACACATCACGCGCAAAGTGTAAGTTCCGCATCGGACCTCGAGCAGCAGAGCATACATACAGGCGTCACGAGGGTAGCATGTAGGGAAGATGCAGTTGAACCTCACAGACTGTCCAGTGCGGCGGTAAAGGCTGGGGATGTGGTCGCACGATCAACCTCTGTATGGAGAGATGCATGCGGATCATGAAAAAACCGACCTAGCGAAAGGTTCGATGGCGTCCTGGATGTTAGTCAACTGTCGCACAGAGGATGGTCAGCCGACGGTCTGCAACGAGAGGTGGACAACCGACCTCGGACAGGTTGGCGACCTGAGGGGAAGCAGGCTGGGGGAACGGTGTGGGGGTAGAAGAAGAGGACTGGGTGAGGACAGAAATCATTGTACAGGAATTCGTGGGTGAGAGGAATGGGGGGAGAGAAAGGGGCGAGTGCTCGAGTGCTTATATAGAGATTCTGGGGAACGGGATGTCGACAGGGCGAACTCGGAACCCGTGATCGGCCACGAGCATGTCTAGGCATCCGTTCGGCCCTCTCTCTCCCTCCCTCGGCCGGGGTAGAGGGTGAGATCAAAGCGTAGTGACTGTGTGGGACAGCCTACGCACGATGGAGAAAAAAAACATTTGGAACGAGACCAAACCAGTTCCGACGGGGGACCGTGACCTGGGCTAGGCTATTTCGTAAATGTTACTACATACCCGACGCTTCGCACATTCCCCCAGCCCCTTCCTGCCTGTTTGTTTTTCCCCTTGACCCAATTCCAATCCGCACACCGGACCTAGATTTGATCTCGAAGTCGACTCGGTTAAACTCAGTCAACTGCCAATTCCCCCCGGGCCTCTCTCTCGCCCTTGAGTCCAACTGCCCAGCACGACGTCACCGCCGCGCGCGATCAGCCCGGCGTCTACTGACCCCAACCGACCCTTGCGTGATCACCACGACCATCCACCAGCGTCCCCCAAAAAGTTGACGGCCACAGACAACCATGTGGTGGCTAGACCCTGGCAAGGAGGTCTTGAACGTTGTACGCACAAATACCCCCGAACGCAAAGCTTAATTCAAATGCGATCACACAGCTGTTCAACCGCATTCTCGCACCCTATGTCGTAAATCTAGACATGAATCAAGTGAACTACGGTATTGGCCAAGGTGAAATTTCGAGCCTCTCGTTCCGGATCGGATACCACAGTTTGAGATTCACGCCGCACCATACCAGGCCAACTGACGCTGCACAAACTCCGGCTAAAGAAAGGCGCTCTGGACAAGTTCAGGCTCCCGGTAGATGTCATCGAAGGTATGCATACCCACTCCAGTCGTCCAGCCCCGAGATATCTGTATACATCCCCTTTCGACCCTAGGTCATCTCGGAAAATTCACGCTGTCACTTCACTGGATGAACCTGGGCAATCAGCCGGTGGAAATCCTGATCGAAGATGTCTACCTCCTCGTAACCCCTTCCCCGCAAGGCGAGGAAGATCCAGAAGACGAAGCCAATCGTGCACATGCCGCAAAGATGGAACGGCTCGAAAATGCCGAACTGCTCCACATGCGTAGTCAATCCGAAGTCGTTACAGGTTCGTCTCCCATTCTTTCTCTCTGTCCGATCGTGAGTTCTTTCCGCCGGTGGCTCCATCACCCAGAGGGTCCTCTTACCACGAACCCCGGCCTCTCCGTTATCTGTCCCATCTCTTTTCTCCCCCACTCTAGTGATCTCATGTACCCACTCATGTTATAGAGGACTCCCAAAAATCACAGGGCCTCATAGCCTCGCTGATCACCAAAATCGTGAACAACCTTCAGGTGACGATCAAGAACGTTCATATTCGGTACGAGGACAAACTTAGCGTACCTGGGGTAAGCCTCCCCATTCCAACGGTCCCGAGTTCTTACGGTGGTGCACCGATTTTACCTCAACCACTTCATTCATCACTTCATCTTGTCTCACGGCGGTATGTTTATATCAATTTTAGCACCCATTCGCAGCAGGGATCACACTAGCTGGTTTCACCGCAATTTCCACCGATGAAGACTGGAAGCCGACATTCATCGACAGCACTGCGGGAGCCGTGCACAAGGTTCGTTCCGACCTTCCGTTCATTTACCATTGTCCAGGGTGTCGACTGCAGATGCGGCTCGGTTTCGCCATCTGCCCGACCCCCGAAAGTCCAGCCCAATCTCTTTCATCTATTGTCAACCGATATGAGGTGGTCTGACAAACATTCATTTCAATTGCACCACATGGAACCCGTTATCTGCGTGTTTATTGCGTTTCGCGCTACATTAGCTCGCCTCGCTACAATCGCTCGCCGTATATTTTGACACTGACTCGGCAAGTATGGCCGGATTACCGTACGCTGAAGCTGTTCAGAAATTCAATGGATTGGTGAGTGTTTCATGATTCACTTTCGGCTCCACGACTGGCCTATTCCAAAAATGTGTTCCGGGGCCCCTTCCGATAATTCTTATCCCCGCCACTCTTTGATTGTATACCTAACCCCAATTCTGACACCTCTGGTTCGACGTCTTGGTGGTCCCCTTCCTGCCCCTGATTATCGTGTTCCTGACAGGGGATTCACTTCCGATGTCGACCCCGGTTTCATAGTTGACTTTTCTTTCCCCAGATTTCCAAGGACGCCAACTCTGCCGATCACCAATTCATTTTGAAGCCCGTTACTGGGGATGGTCGCGTGAGTCCCTCTTTTGGGGGTCATGTCACTCACGAGCCAATGAACCGAACCGTTATACTTGTCCGAAAATTCTAGATTGTCATGCACAACAACCTCTCTAAAGATGTTCCGAGATTCGACGTCGAGCTATTATTCGACGAAATCGGCGTTTTGTTGGATGATAACCAGTATCGCGATGCGATCTCACTGGTGGACATGTATCATTTCTACACCAGACAGCATCAGGTAGGTCTCTGCTTTCTTTTTTTGTTTATCACCGTCCGACCTGACCGATACCCGCTCTTCCCGTTTTGACGTGCCTGTCTTATCGCTTTCCATTCCCTCTCACGCGACTCCGATCTGTTGCTATCCGACCTGGACCATGTTCGATTCGACCTTGACGAACATTACCTCTCAATGCCGTCATTCAACGTTCCATGAATACCTTCGGTATCACTCCGCCTACTTGATGGGTCAAATCTAAATTCTTTACCCCGTTGGTCGAACTCCCCGCATTCCGTCTTTCACGGTTCCCCTTCTGGTATCACATTCAAACTTTCGCTTTCACACACGACTATCATACGACCGCCCGGCACACTGAATTGGCGCCTCGGCCCTTACTAGTATCGGAAATACCGACCATCCGTGGAGGTTCTAGAATCCAGTCGGCCCCTTGCGCTTTTGCAATTTGCTGGGCGAGCGATATTGGACGAAGTCAAAGAAAGGAGACGCAGATGGACGTGGGAATATTTTGCGGCCAGGCGGGACGAAAGGAATGTGTATGTGGAACGCTTCGGAAAGAAGCTCCTAGAAACTGCGATTCCCGAGGTACGCGCGCACATTCGCATATCCGGTTACTCCCTTTTGTCACTCCTTCGATCCGCCCACTTTCGATCGGGGTTTTCTGGTTCAGCTGACGTCATTGTCTCTCTACTGTGGGGTTTTAGGACACGGCGAAGCTCGATGAACTTGAGAAAAAGTTGGATTACGATGATATCCGATTCTACCGTTCCATCGCCCGTCAACGAGCCCGCAAGGAGCTTGCCGAAAAGAGGAGACGGGACGAGGAGAACAAGAAGAAACCTCAGGCTGGAGGAGGATGGACCGGTTGGCTGTGGGGTTCTCAACAACAAGACGCGAGCGACAAAAAGACAGCCGACGACCCGTTCATCACCGGTGAGATGAATGACGAACAGCGGAAACAGTTGTACGAGGTTCTGGATTACGACGAGAGGACCGCACTGGCCGAGTCCTTCTCTGCACCCAAGGATGCGGTCAAACTGCGTGTAACGTCAAAGCTTAAAAAGGGCTCTTTCGGGTTAAGGGCCGACCCACACGGCGAAGCCAAGGATATCGTTTCCATCGTCTTCGATGTATTCCGCGCCAATTTTATCCAACGACCGGAAGGATTCGATGCCTCTATTTCTCTGGGAGGCTTCGAGGTCCACGACGGGACGAACAAAAATTCTTTGTATCCTCAGATCGTTCGCGTAAAAGAATTGACCGGGTCATCCATGACCGTCACAAACCAGGATATATTGAGGAAAGGGAGCGTCAACACGGAGGACCCCTTCTTCTACCTGAAATTCGAGAAGGCTCCGTTAGACGAGAGAGCCGATACCGCACTGACGGTGCGTATGAGGCACATGGAGATTATTTACCATCGAGGAATTGTCGAGGCGGTCTATGAATTTTTCCGGCCACCGGCTGGTCAGCTTGAATCAGTCGAGGCTCTCTTGGTAGGTGTGCCTTCTAGAAGTCGTTCATCCCGGCTGACCATCTGTTGTAGGATGTCGCCAGCCAAACTTTTGAAGGCCTGAGGAAGGAGACCCGGGCAGGGCTGGAATACGCTCTACAGAAGCACAAGACCCTCGATGTACAAATGGATCTCAACGCCCCGGTTATCGTTATCCCAGAAGAGTGTGTCCCTCTGCAAGTTCGTTCTCGAAACTCATCGCTGATGCTGTCCCAGCATCACCACCGCCAAGGGGAAACACCTCCTAATCGATGCTGGTCATATTGCCGTCGAGAGCAACCTTGCGGACAAAGAGGTAATCAGGGAAGTCCACCTCAAGAGGAGTCAGAAGTATAGCGAGGAAGATTACAGGAGATTGGAGTCGTTGATGTACGACAAGTTCTTCCTGCGACTCGAATCGGCTCAGGTACCGTTTTTGGATTTTCCTCTTCCGTTATGTCGTTGACTTTCGAATCAGTTTGTCATTGGGGATGACATCCAAGCCTGCCGCAAAGCTCTGACCTCGGCTGAGCGAGACTCCCTGCATCTTCTGGAGCGTATCAATATGGATTTTGAGGTTCAAAATTCGATAGTCCCGACCGCATACAATCTCGCCCGGTTCAAGGTATCCGGAACTCTCCCAACGCTCCAGCTCAACATGTCCGATGTCAAGTATCGTTCGCTTATGCGACTCATCGACGTCTGCATACCTCACTTTGGTGATGACGCGCCGAAGAAGCCACAAGTTCCCGACGCTCCGAAGGGCGAGTTTCCGTTATCGCCACTTCCCCCAACGTTCACTCTTCCGGGAGTTTTCAGAGCTAAGGAGACCTCGTACACGGTTGAAGACCAAGCTTATGTTGTAGGGAACCAGAAGGAGGAAGGGGAGGATAATGATGAAGAGTTCTTTGAGGCGTCCACTGGGGATGCCGACGTAAGTTTCTTCTCTCCACGTCGCTTTTTTTTTCGTGGACTAATCAACGGGAAAAAAGAGCCCCAAGATCCATCAACACACCTTTGAGCTGAACTTCCACGTGCAAAAACTCAGGGCTGCTCTGTTCAGGTCGGCCAGTGATGGTACCGAACGACCCCTCGGAGACGTTACATTCGAGCGGTTTTCACTGGCATTCGCACTCGCAAAATACGACATGAGTGTCGACATCGACCTGAGGTTCGTTGCCTTCTGTTTGGTCCGCCTAATGGCACTCATCAGGTGTCCCGGTTTAGGTCCGTCTCTATGAACATCTGCCAGCCTGGCCTACCGACGATCGAATTCATGTCCTCGGCGGACACCGTGGGTCAGGATGACCTTCTAATCGTCCGGTATAAGAGATGTCAACCCGAATCGCCCGTCTTCCTCACCCAATTCGATGGAATTAACCAGAGCGTGGACATCAAGATTTCTACTTTCATATTCAGGGCGGCTCCCGAACCTGTTTTGGCGGTATATGATTTCGTGATGACGACGTTTGTTCCGAGTCCGGCTCCCAATCAGCAGCAACAGCAAGTCGCTCCGGTCGCCCATGGAGAAGTTTCGCTGGGCCAGGGCGAGGATTCCGCCCCGGTGGTTGTTGTGGGACAACAACAAGCGGCTCAGAAAATCCGGGTTCTCGTCAACTTGGCCAGTGTTCAAGGTATTTTGTCCACAGGCGCTTTTTGTGCATTTCCCTGACACAGGAAAACAGTGATTTTGATGAATAACGGTGTAAAGCTCAGTGCCTTATCGCTGTCCACCGCGAACGTCGACGTCCTGTTAGGCAACAACACAATGTTGGTGTCTGGCCGCCTCGGAAGCCTTAGCCTCATCGACGATTCGGAGATGTACACTACTCACCCACGGTTCAAGCAAATCCTGTCGATCGAAGGAAACAACTTTGCCGAGTTCTCGTATCAAACATTCGATCCCACGGACCATGAGACCTATACCGGGGTCAAGTCCAAGGTCCACCTCACAGCAGGCTCGATCAAAATCAATTTCCTGGAAGAGCCTTTACAGGACATCTACCTATTCTTGACCAAGCTCGCCAGGCTCAAGGGCGTTTATGATGCTGCAACACAGGCCGCGGTCCAACGGGCTCAGGAAATCGAAAGAATGCAGTTCGATGTATCTGTCAAGACCCCCATCATCGTCTTCCCTTCGGATTCCGCGCACTCTCCCGACAGGCTCACGATGCGTTTGGGAGAGTTGAGTGCGAGTAACTCATTCGATGGCCCTTCGAGTACCATCAAGGCCGAGTTAACTGGGATACAACTCACTTCTGACTTCAAAGCGGTCGATGGACCTTCGACGTTAAAGATCATTTATGACATTGACATCTCTGCGGACGTCAAACAGACCACCGGTATCGACAGGAGCGTCGATTTCAATCGCCCTGATTCACAGGTTGGTTACTCCTTCACCGGGCGGAATACCACACGCCTGATGTCGTTGCGATAGGTCGCGGTTTCAATATCCGACGTGAAGCTGCACTTGACCCAGGATCAGTATAAAGTGCTCATCGGGCTATCTCGAGCAATTCCGCGCGTCCTGCAGGGTGCGCCCCAGGGAGAAATCCAGGCCGATCAATCGTTGTCGATCAAGAGCCCCTCCACCCCACCCCAGGATGATCCTACCAAAATCTCTGCCGGTCTACAACCGGAGCTTCTCATTCCTTCTGTCGAAAGTGGTGCCAAGCCATGGACGACGATGGATCTGGTTGTCACTATCGGTGCAGTGAAACTACATCTGTACGACGAGCACGCGACGGAACGCAATTTGCGTGACTGCGGAATTGCGAGGTTCGCACTGAACAACAACTCCCTTCGTATGAAGATGCTCTCGAATGGATCATATGAGGCCCAAGTCATCCTCAAGTCCTTCACGATGAGCAACACCAGAAAAGGTGACACGAAGTTCACGGAAATCATCCCCGCAGCCCGTCACGACAGGAACCAGGTGATGGTTTTGTACACTGCGGCAGGCGGCCGCGATAATTCGTCGGTTGCGATCGTCACTGTGGATTCCCCACAGCTCATTCTTGCCATCGATCCGATGTTTGCTCTGTTGGATTTTGCGATGAGCCCGTTCAATACGCCACCCCCTCAACCTCAACCTGGGTCCGCATCGACTGTGCAAGTTAAACCCGGGAGTACTCAAGTAGCCACTCAAGCACCAGATACGCTGGAACAAGGAGGCGGGATTGGGTTCCGATTCGACCTGCACGATGTTGTTGTTAGTATCCTGGAAGACGAGACAAGTGTCGATTCGCGAGCTATACGGTTGTATGTCAGACAGCTGCTCCTCTCCCAACAGGTAAACTCGCATCTCCACTCGTCTTTCTATTCTGGCGCGTACTGATCTTGGACGCAGGGAATTCTCGCTTTGACCATTGAAGACCTCGGAATGTCGCTGACACGGATGAACAACATCGCTGACTCTGCTCGGTTTTTGGATAACATTGACTTGACGTTCTCCTTGGACAGCCGCTCTACTACTTCTCAACAATTGACAAGCATTGAGATCGGCGCGAAGCCAATCGTGTTCCGAGCGTCATACCACGACATTAATCTGATCATGAGCATCACCAGCAAAGCTCTCGAGATGTACGGTAATACGGCTAACGCAAGAGCGCAGAGACCAGAGTCGGGTGCCAAATTGGCGCCCTATTCAGTAACGGGAGAATCCAACGAGCCCGCGGTAACTACGAGGGCGACTTTCCATCCCGTCGCGAGTGCTAATGTCATCACGTCGAAAGAACAAGTAAGGGTTTATATTATCTTCTCCTGGACATCGCTGACGTATGAATCAGCTCAAGGCTACATTCGAAGGACTGAGGGTCGTACTCATTGGAGATATCCACGAGCAGCCGATGTTGCATCTGAAGATCAAGCCGTTCAAAGTTAACGTCAGGGATTGGTCCAGCGAAGTTCGTTCTCCAGCTTCCCTGTATTGGGACTTCGTGTTAATGTTACCCACTCCAGTTACACGCGACGACTACGCTTGCGACACAAATTAGCTACTGGAACCTGACAAATTCGCACTGGGAGCCTTGTATGTTCCCACTACAGACATACACGCTCATCGCTAATCTATCTTATAGTCATTGACCCGTGGACCTTTTCCACCACGGTAAGCCCCCCGTATTGCCCGTTGAGACACGTTTGCTCACCCATATTAGGTTTCCCGTGAAAAAGACACTGGCGGAACGCAGCTCACCGTCTTCGCCAGAGAGCGCCTGGATTTGAACATCAGTACAACTCTTGTTGAACTCGCCCTGCCGGTGTTTAGCCACTGGTCGAAGGAGAAAGATGAGGTGCTTTCTCTGGCCCGAGGCGGCTACGCCCCCTACCGGATCAGGAACCGTACAGGATCCCCCATCAACATCTGGGGCGAAGCAGAGGGTGTCAACATACAAGAAGTAGCCCCAACGAGAATTCAGAACAACGAAGCCATCGACTGGAGATTCGACGACTGGAAGACTATGCGAGAGGTAGGATTTCCCCTAAATGAAGGTATGAGCATATTCGCTCACGTACATCCCGCAGCATGTCACATCCGCCGGGAACCACAGCATCAGCGTTCAGTTCATCGAAAAAAGTTGGGAACAGCTACGTACCGTCCCAGTGGATCGCGAGGGGGAGTTTTGTTTCGCCCTTCGTCCTCGATCAGGCGACTCCGTCCATCGTTTACTCTGCGAAGTCAAGGTCCAGGACAACGTGAAACTCGTCACGCTTCGTTCTACTTATAAGGTTGAGAACCTGACCCTCTATCCCATTGAACTCACCTTGGTGGATGACAACGGACGGCCGGTGTATTCTTTGGAGAAGATTGGTACTTAGTTCTCCCGAAGATTTTCGTGAAGTGTTGGGTTTCTGACGGTGTTTGCAGCCCCTGGACAGGACTACGCTTTACCAATCGAGGCGGTCGGTCACAATAGAATCAGAATTCAGCCAGATCGTGAGCTGGGCCGGAGATTGTTGATAGTGTTAGACGCTAAACGCTCATTGAATACTTCCAGAGGGCTTCGGTTACAAATGGTCGGGCGCGATCCGTTACCAAGATCTGCCACAGCGGAAGATATTCACCATCAAATGTCCACATTCCGACGAGCACGAGTCGGCCTTCCGTTTCCATGCTTCTGTGGAAGTCGATGCAAATGATATCACCCTAAGGTTAGCACCTCTTAGCACCGCTCACACTACGTGGCTGAAGAATGACTAGGAGGAAATATCCCAAGCTGAGTCTTAGACTTCGCGCGCCGATCGAACTGGAAAATCTGCTCCCTTACGACATCCAATACCGTATCTACGATAAGAATACCGACCAACAATGGAAGAGCTACCTTCGTAATGGCGGGATAATGCCTGTTCACTCCGTCGAGCTTGCTCACCTCGTCCTCCTGAATGTGACGATCCAGGACACGGGTACGTTGGAACACTTTACCTCGGGGGTAGTGCGGCTGATCGGGGCTGTTAGTCTACCAACCCAGCGATTTTGCTATCATCAACACCGATGGCCATTCCGACTTCGAGGTGGAAAACCAGCTTCAGATCGGGGACAAGAAGGGCAGCAAGCTGCAGCTGAAGCTGAACTACGTGTAACCTTAAATTTTTCCTTGACCTATCCTTGCACTGATGGTTGGATAGACGCTTCCCGGACTCTGGAGGAGCCTTCAAAGTGCAGATATATAGTCCGTACGTGGTGGTGAACAAGACCGGGCTGCCCTTCCGCATTAGGTCGACGCGTTCCAACCGTCCTGGGAGCGGTCAGGATATCCCCGGAGAGACGAATCCAAATGTTTTGTCTACCCCCGTTCCTTATCGTATGCATACACTTTATAGTTTGAGAGTAGTCACTAACGCGAGAGACAGTCGCCTCTCACCCACAGGATGGAAAGGAGTTCCTGTTCAAGATCGGAGACTCGACCTGGTCAAAGGTTGGCACACCCCTCTAATCACCGTGGCCCTCTGTGACTTTTGAGTAGATTGTCAGTTTTGAGGCTCCTTCTGCTGATGCAAGCCTATCGATTGCGTCAAGCACACAAAAAATGGAGGAGATCCACATCGGCTTGTCGTGGGCAGAGGCTCTCGGAAAGTACAAGCTGACAAAAGTGATCACCTTGAATCCGAGGTTCATTTTGGTCAACCGCCTCAATACCAATATCACATTCCGAGAACACGGGGGCGCAGCTCGCGGGACCATCGCTCCAGGAGAGAAGTCTTTCATGCACTTCATGAGGACCAGTGACGAGAAACTCTTGACTCTGGCATACCCAGGTCTCAACGCCAGATGGTACGAGGAACAGTTCAATTCGGACGAGTTGGCGATTCACATATTCTAGGTCTCCCGCCATCAACATGGAAGACATTGGTATTGTCCATGTCCGATTGCCTTCGTCGGAGCACGCAAGCATGTTAGTACGGGTGGATATCAAGATCGATGCTTCGACGTTCTTCATCTACCTTCAAGACGCTGGAGACAGCTGGCCATTCAAGATCGAGAACGAAAGCGATTATGTTGTTGACCTTGCTCAAATGGTACGGCCTTGACAATTCGCTTGACTGCTGGAGTGCTAAGCTCCTGCAGGATTCTGCCCACTCCGAGACAAACCCAGTCGGACATCAGAAATCCAACCCTTCGTACACCTTGGTTCCTAAGAGCGCCATGGACTACGCTTGGGACTACCCAGCTGCCAGGGAGAAGAAGATCCTCCTCATGATCAATGGATGGAGGCGCCCGGTGGACATTTTGGAGATTGGTAACCTAATGCCGTTCAAATTTAATGTATGTTCGAACGACATCTCCACGGTATCACCCTGACCGCTTCTTGATAGGATCGCTCTGGGACAAAGGCGGTTTCTTTGGATGTTCGAGCCGATGGTCAAACCCAGATCCTGCAGATCACGAACTACAACCAATTATCGAGTGTATATCGTCCCCGTCACAGAGGCTCTGTTTCGGTTGCACGCCAGGACACTCAGTCTAGCCAAGACGCATTCGAAGCAGTCACGGAAGAGGTCCCCCCAACGCTCATGTTCACTCTTGACTTGGAGGGAATCGGGTTGTCTCTCATGAATAGGAAGATGCTCGAAGTGGTCTATCTGTCCATGAACTCGCTCAAGTTTGAGTACTCAAGTAGCCCCGTGGCACAAGCCGTGAACCTCTCCCTCGGCACTCTCCAGCTTGACAACCAGCTTCATGACGCCATCTACCCTGTGCTCCTCCAACCGACCCCCATTCCCAAAGAGGCTTCGGCCGCTGCAGCACCGCCCACGATTCAAGCCTCAGTGATATGGTTGAACGACCAAGGTGAGCCAACCCCCACCACCTCGAATAACAAATCACTAACGAGCGTCACCTAGCTCACGGTGTATTGTTCATCAAGTACTGTTCGATCTTGTTACAAGCTTTGACCATCGAAACCGATGAGGATTTCCTGTTATCTTTGTACGACCTAACGAAGATTCAAGGCGCTTCCTGGAATGCGCAAGTCGTAGAGTTCGTCATTATCGTGTGACATAACTGGAAGATATTGACGCTGCATTAGTGTTCTTATCGAGAACCCCACCGATATTCCTGAGCCAAAGGAAACTGCTCCTGGCCAACATCTCTACTTTGAAGTTCTTGAACTCCAGCCTATCAGGTTGCAGCTTTCCTTCATGCGGACGGAGCGGATCAGTGCTGAGGAGAAGTATGATTGACCATCTGGATGTGTCGTGAACGTGACTAACAGTTGCTAGGCTGAACTTGAGGAATCCTCTCGCCCTCTTCCTCAACGCGGTGGCAATGGCCATCGGCAATGTCAACGATGCCCCACTGGAGATGAATTCTCTTGCTATTAAGGACATGCGTTTGACTACGCCCGATTTGCAAGCGCGTATCATGTACCACTACAAACAGGAAGTCCTTCGCCAACTCTATCGTATCCTCGGGTCGGCAGATTTCATCGGCAACCCCGTCGGGTTGTTCACAAACGTCAGTTCTGGCGTCGCAGACATCTTCTATGAACCGTTCAATGGTGTTGTCGTCCACGGCAACAGGGAACTTGGGATTGGTATCGCCAAAGTAGGTCCCTCCATGGCCCTGGCTCTCGTCACGACCTAACCACCCTCCAGGGAGCGGCTAGCTTTGTGAAGAAGACCGTATTCGGCTTCTCTGACAGTTTCACCAAATTCACAAGTAGTGTCGGAAAAGGTCTTTCGGCCGCTACTTTGGACGAGGAATACCAGAACAGACGCCGCATGACCCAGAGAAGGAACAAGCCAAAGCATGCCATGTAAGTTCTCTACTTCTCATGAAACCGAAGTGTGCCTGATTTGTGGAAGATATGGGGTGACTTCTGGAGCGGGAGCATTTGCCACGAGTGTTGCCAGTGGTTTCGAGGGTGTCATTGTGCGTTCTTATTCTCATCATTCATTGTCACGGAGATCCTGAGGGATTGCAAAGATGAAGCCCATCGAGGGGGCAGAAACAGGCGGCGCCGTCGGATTCTTCAAAGGTGTTGGGAAGGGATTAGTAGGGTGCGTGCTCACCTCAGGAGACCCCGGCCATAAGCGCAACTTACAATCTATTTTCAAGCAGTGCCGTCACGAAGCCCGTGGTTGGTGTCTTCGATCTTGCCTCAAACGTTAGCGAAGGTACGCAGTGATTTTGAACAACGTCACCGCATTCACACCACCCACCGTAGGTATCCGTAACACCACCACCGTATTTGATGCACCCGACCGAGAACGCGTCCGACCGGTAAGATGTCGCCCTGCTTCTGGGTGTGTAGATCCTGACATCTTCCGTAGCCTCGCCATACACCAGCGGATGGGGTACTGATTCCCTATGACGCAAGGGCCTCAAACGGACAGTGGCTCATGAAAGAACTCAGTGACGGTGCATACCGTAATGAGCTCTATGTCGCACACATACGTAAGTCTTCAGCCTCTTTGTACGTCATCAGAATATTGCTGAGGATTCCAAGACATCCCTGGAGGGGACAACGTTGTTCTCCTTACCGCAACTCGAGTTGTGTCCTTCTGGTCAAGGAAGCTAACACTGGATTGGGACCTGCTCTTCACACACGTCAAAGGGGTAACGATCGAGGACACAGGGATTCGGTTCGCTCACAAGTCTGGGAAGGAACACGACAAGTTCGTTTACATTCAGGACAAGTCATCGCAGAATTGGTTCTTTGGACAGATTGCGGCGGTTGTGAAGTCTTTTAATGCGAAGAAGCGGATGGACTGAGCGTTTTCCATTCTGTTATAGATTCTTAGATAGCGTTATCCAGCATGTTTTATACCACTAGACACGGTTGGTATATATCTCCACTGTCATTGCATTGTGAAAGGGAGAGAGTGGTTAAACCTCCTCGTGCCCCATGTGGAGGGTTAATTTTAAGGCCAGAACCACAGTAATCCAGGGAAGTGATCCCGTCAAGTCACCAGCCCCATTGTTCCACAAACTCGCGGAGTTTAACGTACTTCAGACGTCTTGACAGCTGTTGCGAATAACAGGCGGCTACATGTGCCACGACGCGTTCGCCGATCATA